>JAEEGL016754141.1_pt1 | contig 25138 bp, 19 predicted proteins | sample 9134231 | NCBI WGS metagenome assembly JAEEGL01 (sample SAMN16246548, study PRJNA631951) | gut metagenome | biome: gut microbiome; feature: rumen; material: fiber-attached | host: Bos | place: Iran: Karaj | collected 2018-10 | reverse complement strand
TTGATGATGGAGCCGGAGCGCTGCTTGAGCATCATGGGGGCGAAGGCCTTGCAGTAGTTGAACACCGAGCGGAGGTTGACTTCGAGCACGAGGTCCCAATCCTTGGGGCTCATGCGGAGCAGAAGACCGTCGCGGGTGATGCCGGCGTTGTTGACGAGGGCGTCGAGGCGGCCATACTCTTTCTGCACCTGCTCGGCGACGGCCATGGTCTGGTCGTAGTCGGCGGCATTGCTGGCGATGAAGGTGCTGCGAGGGCTGACCTTCTGCAGCTCGGCGAGGAGTTCGCGGCTGGCGTCGTTCTCCTGCAAGTCGGTGAAAATCACGGTAGCGCCGTGCTCGGCGAAGAGCTGGGCGGTGCGTTTGCCGATGCCGCGCGAGGCACCGGTCACGAGGGTTATCTTGTTCTCTAAAAGTTTCATTGTTTTTCTGGATTATCGATTAATGCAAATGTGAGTTCGCCTTGACAGCAGGCCTTGCCGTTGACAGAGGCCTTGGCGTCGACAAAGAAAATCATGCCACGGCGGCTGGTGATGCGGGCACGGATTTCCATGGTGTCGCCCGGACGCACGGGCTGGCGGAAGCGGACGTTGTTGATGCCGCTGTAGAGCGGGGTGCGGCCCACCAGCTCGTCGCGCACAAGGATGCAACTCGACTGCGCCATGATTTCGCACTGGATGACGCCAGGCACTACGGGGTTGCCGGGGAAATGGCCCTGCAAAAAGAACTCGTCGCCACGCACATGATAGTGGGCGATGGCGGTATCGTCTTCCATGACGACATCGTCGATAAGCAGCATCGGCTCGCGGTGCGGCAGGAAGGTCTTGATTTCGTCTCTGTTAAGTACGTTCATATTTTATTTTTTTTGTAGTATAGGAGAAAAAGTAGTAAGGGAGTATCAGTAGAAATATCACATTATAATTCTATCAGATATACCCTTGTAATACTTATTCAGCATTCTACTTGCATCCTCTATACTTGCGTTTAACAGTTGATATTTATCATTATCAATATAATCAAGGTCTTTTGAGAGCAAAATATAGTATCTGCACTCTTCAAGACTGCCTTGAGCAATATTCAGGAAGTGTAGTTTATCTTTCGTTCCATTGCGACGGTACCCTTCTGCTATATTAGCAGCAATGGATACCGCAGCACGCTGAAACTGGGAGCAAAGACCGAAGCGTTCATATTGAGGGAAGTCTGCAGTTATCCGATAGGCTTCCAGCACAAAGGCATGTGCTTTTTGCCATGCAACAACCTCTTTGAAATTTGTTGTCATCTCTACCTTATCTCCTTTACTCCTTTACTCCCTTACTCCCTTTACTCCTCTTCACACTCTTCTCAATGCAACACTGGCATTGTTGCCACCGAAGCCGAAGGTGTTGCTCAAGGCGATGTCGGCCTGCCACTTGCGGGCGTTGTGCGGGGTGTAGTCGAGGTCGCACTCGGGGTCGGGCTCGTCGAGGTGGATGGTCGGCGGGATGGCACCGTGTTTGAGGGCCAGAGCACTGATAATGAGCTCGACAGCACCCGTGGCACCCAACATGTGTCCGTGCATCGATTTGGTGCTGCTAATGACTGCCTTGTGGGCACCCCCGTCGCCGAGAGTGGTTTTGATAGCGCGGGTCTCACCCTTGTCGTTGAGGGGCGTACCGGTGCCGTGGGCATTGATATACAGGTGTTCGTCGGCATGGAAACCAGCCTCTTCCAGCGCCAGCTTCATGGCCTGGGCTGCACCGCGTCCCTCGGGATGGGGGGCCGTATAGTGATGGGCGTCGCAGGTATTGCCATAGCCGCACACCTCGGCATAGAGCTTGGCACCACGTTTCTTGGCAAGCGACTCACTTTCAAGGATAAGGACACCACAGCCCTCGCCGAGCACGAAGCCTTTTCGGCGTGCGTCGAAGGGCAGCGAGGCGGCCATGGGGTCGTCGACCGTGGTCAAAGCTTTCATGTTGGCGAAGCCGCCGACGGCCATCTCGCAGATGGCAGCCTCGGTGCCGCCGGTGATGACGGCGTCGGCACGGCCTTCGTGAATAAGGCGGTAGGCCTCACCCACCGAGTGGGTGCCGGTGGCGCAAGCCGTCACGACAGGGATGTTGGGACCCTGGGCGTTGTAGGTGATGGCCACGTTGCCACCTGCTATGTTGCTGATCATCTCGGGGATAAACAGCGGCGAGATACGGCGCAGGCCGTACTGGAGCTTGTTGGCATGCTCGCGTTCAAAGGTGGTGATGCCGCCGATGCCGCTGCCTATGGCGGTGCCGAAACGGGTGGGGTCGACATCCTCGCCCACGCGCAGACCGCTGTCCTGCATGGCCTGAGCTGCCGCCGCAAGGGCGTAGAGCGCAAAGGTGTCGTTGTGGCGTATCATCGTCTTCTCGATACCAAAGTCTTCCGGACGGAAGTCCTTGACCTCGGCCGCCACCTTGACGGGAAGGTTCTCGCGGTCGAGTTTGGTGATATAGTCGATGCCGCAGACACCGTCAAGGACATTGTGCCACAGCGTTTCGACATTGTTTCCCAAAGGTGTGATGCAACCCACACCGGTGATAAATACTCTATTCATATTATTATAATAAGTTTCCATAAATTAATAACGCACGACCGCGGCGCTCGTCACAAAACCGGCGCCGAAGCCATTGAATACCATGAGGTCGCCACGCTTCACCTTGCCTTCGCGGACCACCTCGTCGAGCAGCACAGGGATGCTGGCCGAGCTGGTGTTGCCGCGACGCTCGATATTGTGGAGAAAGCGTTCCTGCGGCAGGTCGAAGTTCTGTTTGATAGCGTCGACGATGCGCATATTGGCCTGGTGCAGAAGGAAGTAATCGATATCTTCCAGCTGCAAACCGGCTTTGTCCACCACATCTTTGATGTCGCGCTGGGCCGAGGTGACAGCCATGCGGAACACCTCGCGGCCTTTGAGCTGCATGGCCTTATGGGTGTCGATGCCGGCTCCGGTTTCAAACGGGGTAGGTTCGCACGGCAGGCGATAGAAAATCACGTCGGGCATCGGCGTCGAGGTGAGTTTGCTGGCCAGATAGTTATCGCCCTTGCCGAGCACCATGGCGCCGGCAGCATCGCCGAAGAGGACGCAGGTCTCGCGCTGGGTCCAGTCGACCATGCGCGTCACCTCCTCAGCACAAATGTAGAGGATGTGCTTGGCGCGGCCGGTCTCGAGGAATGCATCGCAAATGTCGAGGCCATAGACGAAGCCTGCGCATGCCGAATTAAGGTCCATCGTGGGACAGTTGGGGCCTTTGATACCCAACAAACCCTGCACGAGCGACGCCAAAGAGGGCGTCACATACACGTTACAGACATTGTGACAGATAATAAAATCAATGTCTTCAGGCACCAGACCCGCGGCGTCGATGGCACGCTGGCCTGCCAAAGCAGCCAACTCCTCGAAACGTTCGGTAGTGATTATCTGGCGCGATTTGATACCAGTGCGGGTAGTAATCCATTCGTCACTTGTCTCGACATACTCCGAGAGCATGTCGTTTGTGACTGTATGTTTGGGTACCGCACTTCCAGTTCCAAGTATTTTCATTCTATTAGTTTTTCGGGCGTGTTTTTTGTGCTTGTTTTATGTGTCCGCCCCGTTGTTTTCTTAAAATTTATTAATTTTTCGGGCTGCAAAGAAACACCATCTCGAAGAAACAGAAAAGTTAAAATCGGCAAACAGCACAATAATATGGGTAAAATTGTGTTATATTGGGTGAAATTATACTATTAGGGACGAAATTGAACAAGAATGGAGCTTTACCAACAGCGAAATTTGGCGGAAATAGGACGCTTTTTCACCCAAAAAGGGCCCGTGGGACACTTTTTAGCCCTCTCTGTAGTCTTCGCCGTACTCATCGTAGTATTCGGCGAACCGACAGGATTGTTGGCCTACACAACTCAAAAAACACCTCTAAATCCACAGCTACAAATCGCAATCACAACCGTGGCTGCATTGCTGACGCTTATCGCCAGCCGCCTAGCACTTTACTTCATTGGGCAACGGCAGAATGTGACACCGATGGGGTGCCTGATATGGGTGCTGGCCGAGCTAATTGTCATAATTGCAGTACTATGCCTAATCGTTTGGCAGGTTAGCGGCGGTGGCCGTCTCCACCTGGCGCCACTGGCGGGCGACTTCCTGCTGGGCCTGATTGCCATCGAAGCCATGCCATATGTCATTGCTTCACTCATCTTCCGTCTGCGAGAAAAAGACCGCGAAGTGGAGCACCTGCATCATCTGCTGGAACAAAGTCAACTGCAGGAGCCGTTGACCGGAACCGCGGGCGACCGCATCATCAACTTCCACGACCGTGCCAACCGATTAGTCTTCAGTACTGCCAGTAAAAACCTACTATATATCGAAGCTGCCGATAACTACGCCAACATACACTACCTTAACGGCGAACACGAAGACACTTTTATCATACACAACACCCTGAAAGAGATGGAGCGACGCTTAGCAGACACCCCCATTCAGCGATGCCACCGAGGATATATGGTCAACATCGACAATGTGGAACTGCTGCGCAAAGAGGGCATGACTCTACTACTCGAGCTGAGCGGAATCAACAAGACCATCCCTGTCACCAAGACATATGCCGCCATCGTCACCGAGCGTCTGGCACCTACAAACGAATAAATTACAAAAACAACAATATAACTATCCAGGCATGGAACTAAGACTTACCTATCAAGAAATCAGCGAACTGATTGAAAAGAAAGCCGGACGTGCGCTCCCCATCATGTATGGTGGGCCACATACCGTCCGCATCTCATACGACGTCAACGTGCTTTTCAAGACAGCAAGTGTCGGCCTCGACCTCACCGTCGACCAGATTGAAGGACGCGACATCTACCTTTCTTACAATGGCGGGGCCGGTATCGACTTCATGGTGAAGCAGGCCATCAACATGGCCAAGAACAGACCTGGAGGCGAGCTCATCGAGCCACTCGAAGGCAACCGTATCCTGCTCTGCCTGAGCAAGAACGCACAGGCGGGGAGTCTGCTTGACCACATAGAACTACGTGATATTCGTTTCGACGAACAATACGCCATCATCGAGTTCACACCCAAGTCCCTGTAACGACTACCCTTCAGGCGTTGTGGTACTTCTCGTGGCGAAGGATGGTGTGTGCGCGGTAGAGTTGTTCGAGGAAAAAGAGCCGCACCATCTGATGGTTGAACGTCATCTGCGAAAGGGATAGCTTGTCGTGTGCGGCGCCGTAGACAGCAGGGGAGAAACCAAATGCGCCGCCAATAACAAAGACCAGATTGCGCACAGCAGCATTCATCTGCCGCTGCAAATAGTCGGAAAACCCTACCGAGGTGTACTCTTTGCCATGTTCGTCGAGTAGTACAACACGTGATGGTGTGCGCTGTATCTCACTCAATATTAACTGTCCCTCACGCTCCTTGACCTCATCGGGAGAAAGGCGGCCTGCATTTTTCAATGCCGGGATAACCACCAACTCGAAATCACAATAGTGTTTCAGCCGACCGACATACTCGTCGATGCCGGTCTGAAGGTAAGGCACATCGGTCTTAGAAACCACTATCAACTTGATATTCATAGCCCCAACAGTTTTTTACCGAACGGCAGGCAAGAGCGATAGATGCAAAAGTATGGTGTTTGTACGGTACCGAACGAACCATAGAAAAAGGCAAGATTAGGATCCATCCCGCCTTCGAAATCAAAACTTTGCGTAAGAGACGAAAGCCGTCGGAGCATTTGCCACATCAGATAGCTCATAGCGCCCTTGGGGGCATCTTCGCCGATGGCCAGAAGGAGCGACCAAGCGCAGCGGTTGTCGTAGGCCACGAACCATGCCGCCATAAGGGCACCGTCGGCCTTTCGGCGCAGCCCCCATAACAGTCCTTGGCTGCGGCTGCAGGAGGTTTGCACCACCCGACGCAACAACGCCTCGGGAATAAGGTCACGCTCGCCACGGCGACGATAGTATGCGACATGAAACGGCACGAACTCATCGAGCGTAAGGTGCTCATCGACCACGCATTCTGCCTCCACCATCTTATCGTAACGGCGGCGCAGACGCGAAGCATTCCGATATAAGGCATCGGGGTCGGCCAGCGAAGGAAAGCGGTAGGTATGGCGCATGATATGGCGGAAGCCCCGTTGCTGAAAAGGCTGCCATTCTGTCATCTCGGGCGGGAAACACTGCATGCAGAGCGCAGCCTTCCTGTCTCGCAACCCGGCAGCCAACTTATCCAGCGTCGCTTGACGGGCAGAGCTGTCGAGCGAAGGGTGTATCCACGGCCCGCTCCAGGGGGTGAGCTGCGGCTGGAGGATATACTTCAACCCCATCTTCTTCCCATACAGGAATGGCATTGCGCCAACGATATTGCCACCCTCTTCGACGAGGAGCACATCCCAGCTTTTACCCTCGCATACTGTTTCCATCCACCAATACTGCTGAAACAGAGGGACATAAAGACCCTCTGTTTCGCATAGTTGGCGGTATTGTTCCTTGCGCGTCACTGAATTTTGATACTGACGCGGTTGTTCATGATACGTCCTTCGCGGGTACTGTTGTCACCAATCGGTTCGTCCGATCCCTTGGCCTCGATCTCGATGCGGTCCGTCTCGACACCGCGCATGAGGAGTGCCTTCTTGACCTCGGTGGCACGTTGGCGCGAAAGGCCGACGCTATAGGCATCGGTACCCTGGTTGTCGGCATGACCGACGAGGAGAACGCCCTTGCGCTCGTTTTCCTTGAGGTAGAGGGCCAGGGTATCGACCAGCGGCTCCCACGACTCGAGCAGAGTGGCATCGTTGGGGAAGAAACGGATGTCTTCGAAAGTACGACTCTCCTGGTCGGGTTGGAAGATGGGGCGTTTCTTGGTGCCGAAATACATCAGCAGGCCCACGTGGATGAGGTCTTCCTCGCGCGTCTCATTGTAATAATTGGCACCCTTGAAATAACGGTAGTCGATTTCGGCCACCTGATACTGCAACTTGTTGCGCATCTCCTTCTTCACCTTCCAGGCATCGAAGGCGTTGAGCGCGTCGATGGCCTCCTGACGAGCCTCTTCGGCAATGGCCTCCCGGCGGGCATTGTCCTCAATCTCGGGATTGATGGCATAGACGGCGCAGATGGTAGCCGTGGCACGCGTCATCTTTTGCAGGTAGTTGACCACTGGCGTAAACTGTCCCCAGTTGGGCTTCTTCTGAGCCGCGACGGTCGGCATGACGGTGTAGTCGTAGGGCAGATAGTAGACACGCGTGTCCTTGGTGTTAAAGTTGGTGTACTTCCAGATGGTGTCGAAGTCGTCCTGACGCACCTTCTGGCGGCCTTCGATGAATGGATTGGCCTTTTTCTTACCGCCCTTGGGCTTGGCCTGAGCCATAACGTCGGCACTGCCGAACAACAGCAGCGAGGCGACCAGCAGGGTGATTATCTTCTTCATGTTAGTATGTTTTTTATCAGTTTAGTCTTACTTTTGCGGTATTTATTGCATTTCAGGGCGTCCTATTGCGCCTCGGTGTCGACAAGCGTGCCGTTCTCGCACACTACCACACGGGCCGGGAAGCGGTCGATCATCATAAAGTCGTGGGTGGAGATGAGCATCGTGGTACCGAACTGGTGCCCCACATCGACGAGCAGTTGCATAATCTCGCCCGAGGTAACGGGGTCGAGGTTGCCGGTAGGTTCGTCGGCAAGAATCAACTTGGGGTTACCCACCAGGGCACGGGCGATGCCTACACGCTGGCGTTCGCCTTCCGACAGGCGGCTCGGCATCGCGTCGGCCTTGTGTTGGATACCGACAGCGGCAAGTGTCTTTTCGACCTGCGGCTTGATGTCGGCCCGTTTCCAGCCGGTGGCGCGAAGCACGAAGGCGAGGTTCGAGAAAACGTCGCGGTCGTCGAGGAGGCGGAAATCCTGGAACACGAACCCTATCTGGCGGCGCAAAAGGGGGATACGGCGGCGGCGGATATGCGTCACATCGATGCCGCAAACCTCCACCTTGCCGCAGTCAACCGACTGGGCGGCATAAAGACTGCGCAGCAACGAGGTCTTGCCGGTGCCGCTTTTACCAATCAGATAGACAAATTCGCCCGGTCCGAGACGCAGGTTCACCGCGCTCAAGAGTGGTTCTCCACCGTGACTAAGCGACACGTTTTCAAGCACTACTATCGACTCCTGTGGATTGACAGCTTCGTTATTCTCCATAAAAAACAGCCATACAAATTGCGATGCAAAGATACACATACTTTTCGAAACGGGCAAATAAATAAAGAGAAAGCACCTCCGGAAAGAGCATTTATCGCTGCACAACCGCCTGTTTTTCAACACTTCAACAGCTGTTCTTTTGCTGTTCTTTTGGAATTGTAAAAGAACAGCAAAAGAACAATAAAAGAAATGTAAAAGAAATGACGTACTCAAGACGGTGATTTCGACTGTTTCGGACCGCATGAAATGTTAAAAAATAACTTTTTTTAACGTATTCCGAAAAAAACATGTACTTTTGCAGTTTAAAAGCACAAAAAATATGGCAGAAATAACACGTATCTTTGACCTGCTGGACCACCTGGTGGAACGCTATCCGAAGGACGATATATTGGCCGGCAAGGTGAACGGCGAGTGGGTAAAATACTCATCGCACGACTACTATAAATATGCTCATTATCTGTCCTATGGACTATGCGAAATGGGACTCAAACCGGGCGATCGGGTGGTGACTATGAGCGCCAACTGCCCGGAGTGGAACTTCATCGACATGGCACTGGCCATGAGTGGCATCATCCACGTGCCCATCTACCCCACCCTCTCGACCGAAAACTACCTTCACATACTGCGTCACAGCGAAGCACGGGCCATTTTTGTGAGCACCAAAGTGCTACTGGGCCGGTTGCGTGGTGCTATCGACCAATTGGAGGAGAAGCCCATGCTTTTCACCCTGGCCGCCATCGACGGCGAGCATCGCATGCTGGAAATCCTCAAAGCCGGCATCGCCAACCGCGAAAAATGGATGCCCGAGATTGAGCGCCGCAAACGCGAAATCAGGCCTGACGACTGGGTGACCATGATCTACACCAGCGGTACCACCGGCCTGCCCAAAGGCGTCATGCTGAGCCACCGCAACCTTTGCACCAACTTCCTTGCCCACGCCCAGGTGAACCCCTGCGACAACACTTGCCGCTTCCTCTCCTTCCTGCCGCTCAACCACATCTACGAGCGATCGATGAACTATCACTACCAAGCCAAAGGCATCAGCACCTACTATGCCGAAAGCATGGGCACCATACAGCAAAACATGCAGGAAATAGAGGCCGACGGCTTCTGTGCCGTGCCTCGTGTGCTCGAAATGGTCTACGACAAGCTTTATGCCGCTGGAAAAGATTTCAGCGGCTTGCGTAAACGCATCTACGACCGCGCTTTCAAACATGGCCAAAGTTACGACTACACGCTGATGAAGAAAGCCAACATTTTCTACCAGCTTGAGCAGTGGTTCCTCGACAAAGCCGTGTACAGCAAATGGCGTGAGAAGTTCGGTGGCAAACGGCTGACGGTCATCACCGGAGGCAGTTCAATCCAACCCAAGATGGTGCGACTCTTTGCCGCAGCCGGCATATATATATATGAAGGCTATGGCCTGAGCGAAACCAGCCCTGTCATCGCCGTCAACGACCCGGCTCACCACCTGGTGAAGATAGGTACCGTGGGGCCTGTACTGAGCGGAGTGGAGCTGAAATTCGACGAAGATGGCGAAATCCTCACCCGCGGACCCCATGTTATGCTGGGCTATTACAAAGACCCCGAATACACAGCCCGCGTCATCGACCGCGACAAATGGTTCCACACCGGTGATATCGGCGAACTCGTCGGCGGACGCTACCTGAAGATTACCGACCGCAAGAAAGACATCTTCAAGCTCTCGGCAGGCAAATACGTGGCACCGCAATTGATTGAAAACATGCTGCGTGGCTCGGAATACATCGAGCAGGTGATGGTCATCGGCGAAAACGAGAAGCAGGCGGCGGCTATCATTAGCCCCAACTTCAACACCTTGCACTACTGGGCGCTCAAGCACAAACTGCACTATCGCGACAACGTCGAGCTTATTACTTTGCCGCAAGTGCACGAGCGCGTACGTCGCGAACTGGACGAATACAATAAGTCTTTGGCTCCTCATGAGCAAATCAAGCAGTTCCGATTGGTGGCTGACGAATGGACTCCCAACAACGGACTCCTCTCACCCACCCTCAAACTGCGGCGCGGTCCGCTGATGGAGAAGTACAAAGATTTGGTGGCCGACATCTATGGCCACGAAAAGACCTCCTCGGGCGGTTTCTTCTCAGCCTTCAAGAGCATCGAGTTGCCCACCATGCCGTGGGGCAAGAAATCCTAAAACAAACGAAAAGCCCTTGGTCATCGACTCAAGGGCTTTTCTGTTGTCCCACCAGGATTCGAACCTGGGCAAGCAGAACCAAAATCTGATGTGCTACCATTACACCATGGGACAAACGCTCTCAAAAATGAGGGTGCAAAAGTACTAACTTTTTGCCATCCGAGCAAATTTATTTTCTTCCATACTCATAATCAGCGCCATCAACGGTATCACAAGACCAATGAAAAGCACTCCCATCTGGCGTTCGAGCATCGATTCGAAGAGGAAGTTGAGCATCACAACCGCAATCAAAAGCGACAACGGGAACCAATATTGACTGCGTCGTCGCCAAAGAGCCCAAATGGGCGAAAGCAGAACGAAAAAAAGCGCAAGTAGTCCGGGTATGCCGGCTGCCAGCAGGCTTTCCATATACTGGTTGTGTGCATTGAATTTGGCTTTGACACCATAATCGTAGCCTTCATCATCATACTGTTCCACCTGCTTGGCTCGGTAGTCACCCACGCCGTAACCCACAAGTGGGCTCTTCAAGTAAGCATGCAGCGAAGCATGGTTGATGGAGAGCCTGGCATCGCCGTCTTTACCCTCTTCCTGCACTTTTTGGAGGGTGGAGGATATACGGTCCTGATAGCCCGGGACCAATTTAATTACGCCCATACCGGCGGCAGCCAACATAAGCGCCACCAGCGGCGCCTGCCACCAGCGGCGGAGGCAGAACATCTGATGCAGCAGGCAACAGAGAAAGACGAGCGCCATGGCAAGCATACCGGCACGCGAGTTGACCACCACCACGTATCCGAACATGACGACCACAGACGCGATAAGCAGTATGCGGTTCCACACACGGAGTTCTTTCCAGTGCGCGACAAGTTCATGGTAGACGAAGATGATTGCCGCAACAGCATAAAGGGCTATGTAAGCATGATGATAGACGCCATAATCACGTTGACCATCAAAGTATGCGTTTGTAAAAGCTGTGAAACTATCGGTTTCGCTTACGGCAGCCTTAATTATAAGATACGCAAATGCAATGCAAAGGGATATGAGGAAGGTGTAGCCAATGCCACGTAGATGTTTGCGCGACAGGTAGGAGGTATCTGACAAAAGAAAGCATAGCGGAAAAATGAGAAGCATTGCTTTGAGTCGCAAAACATCCCATCCAGCAGCCATATCACTCGTCCACAACAAGCTCAAAGCCAATACCGCCCAGTAGATTATCGGGGCATATAGAATCCATCGCAAGGGAGGTGTCAATGTGGAGTTGCCCACTTTGCGTTGTGCCACCATCTTGACCAACGTCACCAGCACCAGTAGCGATGCCGCCCACATGGCATAGCGCCAAGTGAAGGTCATAACGGCCGTCAGCAATAGTAGCGCGCCGTATTGCATCCAGTCGTACCATTTCATTGTATTCATCTTGCTGTCTCTAAAAGGGATTGTAATTCTTTTATCTCATCTCGATAGTTGGCGGCCGCCATAAAGTCGAGCTCTTTGGCAGCTTGCTGCATCTTACGCTGTCGGTTGCGTATCTCTTTGCGCAACTGCTCCTTGGTCATCGAAAGGAAAGGCGACGGTGCTTCTTCGGCAGCCTTTAATGCTTCTTCGCTACTCGAATGGTCGTCGGTGCGATAGGGGCGGACTGGAGCACGGCCGCTCTCTTCGCGTTCTTCAGCTGCACGTTCTATCACACTGGTGGTTCCAATAATGGCCTCAGTGCTCTTCACAATCTGTCGCGGAACAATACCATGCTCCATATTAAAGCGTATCTGTTTGTCACGGTGACGGTTGGTGACATCGATGGCACGTTGCATAGAGCCTGTAACGGTATCGCCATAGAGGATGGCTTTGCTATGCACATTGCGGGCGGCACGACCAATGGTTTGGATGAGGGCACGGTCTGAGCGCAGAAAACCCTCCTTGTCGGCATCAAGTATAGCCACCAGACTCACCTCCGGCAGGTCAAGTCCCTCGCGTAGCAGGTTTACACCCACCAGCACATCGAAGACTCCCATTCGGAGGTCACGCATAATTTCCACACGCTCGAGCGTATCCACATCGCTGTGGATATATTTGCTCTTGATACCGAGGTTGATGAGATAGGTGGTAAGCTCCTCGGCCATGCGCTTGGTGAGGGTGGTCACCAGCACACGTTCGCCACGGTCGACAGTGTTTTCTATCTCGTCGAGCAGGTCGTCCACCTGACTCACTGCAGGTCGCACCTCGACCACAGGGTCGAGCAGGCCCGTGGGGCGTATCACTTGTTCCACCACCACACCTTCAGCTTCAGCCAGTTCATAGTCGGCTGGCGTAGCACTGATATAAATGGTCTGACCAGTAAGGTTGTAGAACTCCTGATAGGTCAACGGCCGGTTGTCAAGTGCCGACGGCAGACGGAAGCCATATTCCACCAGACTGGTCTTGCGCGAACGGTCACCACCATACATGGCACCAATCTGAGGCACCGTCACATGGCTCTCGTCAATCACCAGAAGGAAGTCGTCGGGGAAGTAGTCAATCAGGCAGAAGGGGCGTGACCCTGGGGCCCGGCCGTCGAAATAGCGGCTGTAGTTCTCGATACCCGAGCAGTAACCCAGCTCCTGTATCATCTCGACATCGTAGTTCACACGCTCTTCCAGCCGTTTGGCCTCAAGGTTTTTCCCAATCGAATAGAGATAGTCGCGCCGCTCATACATGTCGCGCTGTATCTGCAACAAGGCATCGCCCATGTGCTCTTTCGAGGTGAGGAAGTTAGAGGCCGGGTAGATAACCACCTCGTCAAGGCGATCGATACGCTGCCCACTAACGGGGTCGAAACTCTCAAGGGTTTCTATCTCGTCGTCCCAGAAAGAGATACGGTAGCAGAAGTCGGCAAACGAGGGGTAGACATCCACCGTGTCACCCTTGACGCGGAAGCGGCCGTTGGTGAACTCTATCTCGTTGCGCACATACTGTCCTTCGAGCAGTTGCATCAATAAGGTGTCACGTTGCAGACGGTCGCCCACATGCAGGGTAACGGTGCCGCGCTTGAACTCCTCCGGATTTCCGATGCCGTAGATGCAGCTCACGCTGCTGACCACTATCACATCACGCCGTCCACTCAGCAGGGCACTGCTGGCACGCAGACGCAACCTATCCAATTCGTCATTGATAGCCAAATCCTTCTCGATGTAGGTATTGGTGGCAGCAATGTAGGCTTCAGGCTGGTAGTAGTCGTAGTAGCTGACGAAATATTCCACAGCATTGTTGGGGAAGAACTGTTTGAACTCGCCATAAAGCTGCGCGGCAAGGGTCTTATTATGGCTCAACACCAGCGTGGGACGCCCCAACTGCTGAATGACGTTGGCTACAGTAAAAGTCTTACCCGAGCCCGTCACGCCTTGCAACACCTGCGCACGCTGACCGCTACGCACACCCTCCACCAGCTGGCGGATTGCCTCTGGCTGGTCACCCATGGGTGCAAAGTCCGATTTCAGGTCAAAGTTCATATCGAAGAAAACGCCATTTATTGCAACATATTGTACAGCAATATAAAATAAAAAGAGTCGCCTATCGTTTTAATAGCGTGACTAAAACAATCAACATCGACTTAACGCCCGAAGAATACCATGTGCCCGAACTGATGCGTAAGGCCGTGGCGCAACATCTGGGCGTGTCTGAGGAACAACTGGAACCCTTCCATGTAACCCGCCGCACCCTCGACTGCCGAAGGCGGAATGTGGTGTACCACACCGAGATTTGCATAGGTGAGGACGCCTATCTATCCGGAAGCCCCCAATGGATGAAAACGACAAGCTCTGCCAAGCCAGTCATCGTTGTCGGGGCTGGCCCTGCTGGTCTTTTCGCAGCGCTGACACTACTGGAGCATGGCATCAAGCCCATCATCATTGAGCGAGGCAAGCCCGTCGAGGAGCGCAAGTACGACATCTCCGCCCTCACGCGCGAGAAATGTGTCAACCCCGATAGCAACTGGTGCTTCGGCGAAGGCGGTGCGGGCACCTATAGCGACGGCAAGCTCTACACCCGCTCCACCAAGCGGGGCGACGTGGGGGCAGTGTTGCGCACCTTCGTGACCCATGGCGCCGACCCCGACATCATGCTCGACGCCCACGCCCATATCGGTACCGACCGCCTCAGCGGCATCATCGCCAACATGCGCCACACCATCCTTGAGCACGGTGGCGAATACCACTTCAACACAAGGGTGGAAGACCTGATTGTCGAGGACGGAACCGTACACGGCATCGTCGACCAACACGGCAACCGCATCGAAGGCACTGCCGTCGTCCTCGCAACCGGCCACTCGGCCCGCGACATCTACATGCTCTTCCATCGCCACGGCTGGCTTTTGGAGGCCAAGCCCTTCGCCCTCGGTGTGCGTGTGGAGCATCCGCAGGAGCTCATCAACGAAATACAATATCACGGCAAGGGCTATTCCAAATACCTGCCGCCGGCAGCCTACAGCCTCGCCACCCAGGTAGGCACCCACGGGGTGTTCTCCTTCTGCATGTGCCCCGGCGGCGTCATCGTGCCCGCCGCCACAGCCGATGGTCAGCAGGTGGTGAACGGCATGAGCAACTCGCGCCGCAACTCACCCTACGCCAACAGCGGCATCGCTGTCACTGTGGGTCCCGCTGATGTAAAAGACACCGATGTCTTCGCCTTGCTGCGGTTCCAGCAAGAGGTGGAGCAGCGCATGTTCCACGCCGGCGGCGACACCATCAACGCCCCCGCCCAACGGTTGGTCGACTTCCTGAAACACAAACCCTCTTCTCGACTGAACAAAACGGGCTACATGGGCGAGGTCGCCAACGCCCCGCTGCACGAGCTGCTGCCGTCCTTCGTAGTCGACAGTCTGATACAAGGCTTCAAGGACTTCGACTGCAAGATGCACGGGTTCATCACAGAAGAGGCCTCGCTGCTAGCGGTCGAGAGCCGCACCTCATCGCCCGTGCGCATACCACGAGACAAAGAAACCCTGCAGCATCCACAACTGCAGGGGCTGTATCCTTGTGGCGAAGGGGCCGGTTACGCAGGCGGCATCGTCAGCAGTGCCCTCGACGGCATCCGCTGCGCCGAAGCCATTAGCTTTTTATAACCTATTAAAAGTTAGAATAAGCTCATCCTCCTCACTTGCAATCTCATTAATGCTGATTGCCAACGTTTCCTTATCAAGTTTCTTGATAATACACGTATCTCCGCCCGATATCAGCTTATCGCCATCCACGGAATATGTTGAAGATCGCCAAGCTTCTCCCTGATATATAGCCACGACCTCGCCTGATGCTTTGAACTCCCATATCTCTCTTTCTTCCTCAGGAATTTCAACCACATGAGAACCATTCTCCGTATAAAAAGCTTGTTCCCATTTACCGACGATTAAGTCTGCATAATCTTTGGTGCACGAACACAGCATGCCTATCGTTGCCATGCACACAACCATTGCGAATACTTTTATTGTTTTCTTCATGACTATATAATATTTAAGAATTATCCTTCGAAGGTGAAAGAGAGCATAAAAGTGCGCGTATTCAGGTAGTCGAAAGCGCGGATGTAGATATCGGGATCCTCCACCTTGAGGTCGAGCAACCCGAAAGTCATCTTCATTTCAATAGCAAACTTGACATATCGCAGAAAGACGTCGAAGCCGACGCCCATAGAGTAGCGCAGGTCGCTGGCTTGCAGACGTATGATGCTCTGGTTGGTCTGATTACGATTCTTGCGGAGCGAAGCAAAATCGAAGCCATAACTGGCGCCCGCCGTCAGATAGGGGCGGAAGTTGCCATAGCGAACCGAACGCAGTTTAAGTTCAAGGGGCAGGTCGCCATACACCGACTCGACATTGCGGCTACGTTCGGCCAGGCGGTGCGAAGCCAAATACTCGGGTTCCCAAGCATAGCTTATTTCACGCGTCACCAGCGTCACACCAGGGAGGAGTCGCAGGTTGAGCCAGTCGCCGAGGCGCATATCACCTATGATAGCGATGTGGAAGCCGGGCGCATAATAGGACGTGGTGCCTTGGAGGGTCTCGCGGAGGGTGGCGTCGTCGTTGTAGCGTAGTTCAAACTTGCTTTGGGTGTAGCCCACCTGAATGCCGTAGTGCAGCAACCGACGGTCGAACTGACCGAGATTACCCGTCTGTCCTTGACCGAATAAAGAAAAAGGAAAGAGGAAAGCGATGCTGATGCATGTCAGTATCATCACTCTCCTCTTTCCGCTTTCCACTTTCATCTTACTTCTGTTATTTCACCCCTGAGCGACTGGCTGAGGCGCATCTTGACATGCTCTTTGTCGTCGGGATACTCGCCGAGCAGGCACATCATCTTGGCAATAGCGGCCTCGATGGTGATGTCGCCGGCGCCGATGACACCAATGCGATCCATGTCGCAGCTGGCGGCATACTGGCGCATCTTGACAGAACCGGCCTTGCACTGTGTGACGTTGAGCACGATGATGCCGCGGCGGATAGCGTCGTCGAGGGCCGAGATAAACCACTCGTCGGTAGGAGCGTTACCCGAACCATAAGTCTCGATGACCACACCTTGAAGGCCGGACGTGTGCAACACGGCGTTGACCACCTCGGGCCCGATTCCTGGGAAGAGCTTGAGGATAGCCACCCGGGTATCGAACTTCTTGCGCACCTGCAACGGCTCGGTAGGCATGGGCAGGAAAAGGTGCTCCTTGAAGGAGATATTGATGCCGGCCTTGGCCAACGAAGGGTAGTTGTACGACTCGAAGGCATCAAAGTTCTCGGCATTGATTTTCGTACTGCGGTTGCCGCGATAGAGATGGCTTTCGAAGAATATGCACACCTCGGGGATGGTCACCAGACGGGTGGAAGCAATCTCGAGGGCGCAGATGATATTCTCCCTGCCGTCGGAACGAAGCATGCCCAAGGGCAGCTGACTGCCGGTGAAGACGATGGGCTTGCTGAGGTTCTTGAACATGAAGCTCAAGGCCGAGGCGGTATAAGCCATCGTGTCGGTACCGTGAAGCACCACAAAGCCATCGTAATTGTCGTAGCGACGCTCAATTATCTCGGCAATGTTGACCCACATAGCCGGGGTCATACAGCTGGAATCGATAATGTTGTCGAGCGTCACCGAGTCGATATCGTAGCTGCAGGCACGCAGCTGTGGCACAGCATCGTATATGCGGTCGAGGGCGAAAGGATGGAGCGAACCGTTCTCGTCCTGCACCATACCAATCGTACCGCCGGTGTAGACAATCAGAACGCGGTTGTGCTTCATTTGGTCGAAATCACCAGATAGTCGGTGTACTTCCAGAAATGCGAGGGGTTGAGGATACGGAGGTAGGCGGTGACAGCCGAGTTGTCCTCGTCGGCGACCAGCTCATAACTGCCGGCGGGGTGCTGCGAGATGACCACAGCATGCTTCTTGTTGATGCTGATAGTGGTCACCTTGGTGCGGTCGATCTCGGTGAAGAGGTCGGTGTTCATGTCGGCCACGGTGCCCTGCTTGCGACCCATACCCAAGAAGCCGCCACTCTTGCTAACGATGCCGGCTTGGTTGAGCTCGCTGTAGCTTCCCACGATGAACCAGGCACGGTTGGCCTCGGCTATCTGCTGGGCGATGTAGCTGTCTTTCTGCTGGTTCTGCTCGGTCAACTCGTTGACGTTGCGATTGAGGTCTTTGATGACGACGAGGCTGTTCTCGAGCTCGGCGGTGAGGGCGGCAATCTGCTGCTCCTGCTGGGCGGCACGCTCCTCGAGGCGGGTGATGAAGGCCTCCAGGTCGACCGCTTTCTTGCCGAGGGTACCCACGCGCTGGTTGAGCTGGGCAATCTTCTGCTTATTGGCGGCCATCATACTCTCGATCGAGCTCATCTGGTCGGCGATGGCTTTCTTCTGGTTGAAGTTGCCCTCGGTGGTATTACGGCGCAACTCCTGCACGGTCGAGTACTTGGAGTTAATCATCGACAGGTTGTCCTCAATCTCGTTGAGCATAATGAAGAGGCTGTCGATCTCGGCGTCCTTGGAATCGACAATCGACTGCAACGAGTCGATTTTCAACTGACGCTGGTCGAGTTCGCGCTGGCTACAGCTGTTCAGGGCCATGGCTGCGACGGAAAACGCGACGGTCAAAAGGATCTTTTTCATATCTTTTTCTCTTTTTATTTTCAATCTATTACAAAAACTTCTCCGCCTAATCGCGGTGTTTCTATAACGCTGGTTCTAAACCATTAGTATATCCTCCAGTCGTAAAAAATGTTAAAAAGCACCCTGTCACGTCCGTACCAGCACCGTCCAAGGTACGGCATTTCTTCAATTGTTTTACGCTTGTTTTACGCTTGTTTTACGCTTTTTCTAAAAGAAATACCGTAAAACAAGCGTAAAACAAGCGTAAAACAGCCGGTGTCATCACGGCCTTGGGACCGCCGATGACACCGGCCGTAACGATACAACAACTATCAGCGTACCACTACTTTGTGGTTGCTTTCACCTATGCGGAGCATGTAGAGACCGCTTTCGAGGCCGTCGAGGACAACCTGGTAGCGGTCGGAGGTCACCGTCCAGCGGCTCAGTTCGCGGCCCGTCATGTCGTAGAGGACGGCCTGCGAACCTTGAGCGCCGCCGATGGTCAGGCGATCGGTGACGGGGTTGGGATAGACACTCACGCTGCCGGCGGTCACGTCGTCGATACCCTCGCCGCCCTGATGCAGCACGGCTACGCCGTCAAGGTCGAAACCGGCGCTGTAGCTGATGGTGGGGAAGGGATCGTTGACCATGTAGCCGAAGGCGTCGTAGGTGGCATACTGCGGGTCGATACTGCCGACGACGTCGACGATGCGCACGTGGGTGATGTTGTTGATGTCGAGGCCAGTGCTATCGGCCAACTCGGCAAGGTCGAACGGGGTGCCGTAACCCACACGGTACTTGCCGGCGAGGTTGTTGATATAGGTGGCGTCGACGTTGCCGGCCAGCTGGCGGGCGGTCTGGGTGAGGCTGGTGGCGGGGAAGCGGACGAAGCGCTCGCCGTCGGAGCTCACCTCGACAAAGGCCAGCTCGAGGAAGTAGTCGTCGAACGAGTTTTCGAAGACCGCGAAGTCGGGGCCTTCGCCGTTGGCGATGGGACGCTCGAAGGTGAGCGTGGCCGAACCGCCGTCGCCGAGGCTGACGACATCCATCGTGTTGTTGGTGGCGGCACCGACGGCGTCGTTCTCAGCGCCGTAGGTCACAGCAGGAGCTTCAGGATTGGTGAGGTTCTGCGAGCCGCGCACAATGGTGCAAGCGGTGGCCCAGCCCAGGATGGCCGAGTTGTCGGCGGCAATGGCGGTGCAGCCTTCGGTGCCCACGATGCCACAGAAGGGGCCGGAACCCATCGGTTGGGTGGCGGCACTGATTTCCATCGGGTAGACATAGATATAGCTCCAGCCCCAGCCGTCATAGTAGACGCTGTCGGCTATCACGCCGGCGGCGGGGTCGGCCCATTTCACCAGATCGCCATTGGCGAGGGTTTGTGCCATTCCGTTGTAGAGCGAGCACTCCCACCAGCTGGTGCCACGCAGCGTATCGCCTGCAGTCGCCACATAGAGGATGTCACCAAGGTAAGTACCGTTCATCGTGTAGCTGAAGCGCGGGTCGGCAGCGGCAATGTCTTCCATCAAATCGGCCACAGTGGCGTCGTTGCTCCAACGGTAACCCCAAGCCAGGGCTGTGCTGGCCCAGTTGACGACCAGAATGGCCTCGTTCGAGCCTTCGCCCACCCAGTATTCGATGGCATTGGCGGAGATGGTGGCCTCCTCGGGAGCGGGAGCGCTTACGGGATGGATAGTCATGGGGTAGACGTAGTTGTAGTTCCAGTAGCCGCCCCATTCGTCGACCCAGGTGCTATCCACCAGGATGCCCGTCGAGCTTTCGGCCCATTTCTCGAAATCGCCGTTGGCAAGGGCCTGGCCCATGCCGGCGTCCATCACGCCGTTGTTGGTGCTGCCCCACCAGCTGGCGGGCAGTCGACGTAGGGTGTCGCCGTTCTCAACGAAGAGGATGTCATCAATACCATATGAGCCCGGCACAATGCTGAAGCGAGGGTCGGCGGCGGCGATGTCGTTCATCATGTCGCTGACGCTCTTGGTGCCGTCGAAACGATAGCCCCAAGCCAGAGCGGTATCGGGCCAGTTGACGGCCATCACCACCTGGTTGGCGCCCTCGCCCACCCAGTAGAGGATGTCGCTGGCAGCGATGGTAGCCTCCTCGGGGGTAGCGTTGGGATTGGGGTCGGTGGCGGCGATGGCGGTGGTCATGTCAAAATCACATGTGGCGCTGAGTTCCATAAAGTCACCGTCCGACATCGTGTAGCCAGAGTAACCGACTGAGGCCCACTCGCCGTTGACTTGGTAGCACCACCAGTTGGTGAGCGAGCTCAATATCAAAGTACCGTCATTGTAAACAGCACCCTGGACTGTGGCGGTCGAACCGTTACTGAAACGGCTGTCGTGAGCCTGAATGCTGTCAATCAGACCGAGAGCGGTGGTAGTGCCATTCCATCGCACACCCCAGGCCAATGCTGTAGCCGGAGTGCAATCGTCCCAAGCGATGACGACGACAGCCTGGTTGCTGCCAGTACCCACCCAATACTGGATGTCGGAAGCAGAAAAGTTGATGGTGGCCGAGGCGCTCATAGCGAGCCCCAGGCCCATTACGATAGTGAGTAGTTTCTTTACCATATTGATATTGTTTTTAGTTATTACTTCCAATCTCAATATCGGTAACAGCCAAGAGGAAACAAAAAGGGCAAAGGACGTGGGAAGCCATCTGTCACCGGGTGCTTTTTCCTCGAAAGCGGTACCGATTTTATAGTGGTTTGGCAGGTCTTCTGGCTTGCTCGTTTCCTCCCTGTCTTCCCATGCACCTATGGCGATGCACAGTGACGTAATGCGGTGGGGTTCAACTCTTGAGCTTACAGCAGCGGGACTGCGCCGGACTCGCACCGGCTTCCCTCTTAGCGCCCTCGTCGGGCGACCAAATCGGCGGCAAAAGTACTAAATAAATTCTATGTGGCAAAATATTTTTTATGTCAACACGTTATCGAAAGGTATGAATGTTTTGATGAACGACTGGGAGTTTCCTCCCTTTGGCCAAATAAAGACCAGCGATTACGAACCTGCCATCCACGCCGCCCTCGACGAGGCGCGTCGCAATGTGGAGGCCATCGCCACCAATCCCGAGCCACCCACCTTTGCCAACACCGTCGAGGCACTCGAGTGTGCTTCGCAGCGACTCGACCGCATCAGCGCCATTATGACCAACCTCAACGAGTGCTGCACCGACGACGAACTGCAGGCCGTGGTGATGCGCCTCGAGCCCGAGATAACGCGGTTCGGCATCGAGGTGATGACCGACCGACGGCTGTACAACAGGGTGAAACGCGTGGAGATCGACATGGCGGATGATGTTCAACGGTCGACATTATTGCACAACACGCTGAAGAGTTTTCGCCGCCATGGCGTGGGCCTCGAGGGGGAGGCTCGCGAACGTTACAAGCGCAACGAGGAAGAACTGAGCGAGCTGAAGCTGAAGTTCGCGCAGAACGCTCTTCACGACCTCAACGCCTGGACACTGCACCTCACCGAAGAGGAGGAGTTGGAGGGGTTGCCACAGCCAGTACGCGACGCCGCACGTGAGGAGGCCGCCGCACGTGGCCTCGACGGTTGGCTCTTCACCCTCGCCTCACCCAGCTACATCCCTTTCATGACCTACAGCGCCCGGCGCGACCTGCGCGAACGCATGTACCGAGCCTATGGTTCGATAGGCAACCACGGCGACGGGCACGACAACAACGAGGTGATACGCTGCATTGTAAAGCTCCGCGCCGAGCAGGCCCGCCTGCTGGGGTACGAGACCTACTGCGACTATGTGCTCGAAGACCGCATGGTGCAGAGCTTGCCCAACCTGCGACGCTTCATGCAGGAACTCAAAACGGCCGTTCTTCCTGCCGCCCAAAAAGAGCTTGAAGAAGTACAAAAGCTTTCACACCTTCCTTCTTTTATGCCCTGGGATTTCAGCTACTATGCCGAGCAACTGAAACAACAGCGCTATGCGTTCGACAGCGAGGTCCTGCGGCCTTACTTTCCCCTCGATGCAGTCCGCGAGGGTATCTTCGGCCTTTACGGGCGGTTGTACGGCTTGCGGTTCGAGGAAGACCGCAGCGTGCCGGTCTATCATGAGGAGGTGTCTGTCTACCACGTATTGGACGGCGAGCGTGAGATGGGGGTGCTCTACCTCGACATGCATCCGCGCCCCTCGAAACGCAGCGGAGCCTGGATGACTGAATTCCGGGGACAGCACGGTGCCGTCAGGCCTCAGATACAAGTGGTGTGCAACTTCTCCCGTCCTACCGCCGACGCCCCGTCCCTGCTGCGTTTCAGCGAGGTGGAGACATTCATGCACGAGATGGGGCACGCCATGCATGGCATGCTTTCCGAGGTGCAGTATGAGTCGTTGAGCGGCACCAATGTCAAGCGCGACTTTGTAGAGATGCCATCCCAGGTGATGGAGAACTGGTGCTACGAACCTGAATTCCTGGCCACCTTTGCCCGTCACTACCAGACCGGCGAGCCGCTACCGACAGAGTATATCGACAAGATTCGCGCCGCACAGAACCATATGGCTGGCTGGCTCTGCCTGCGTCAGCTCAACCTCGGAATGACCGACATCGCCTTTCACACGATGGGAGTGGAACGCGGAGAGTGGAAGGCCGAGAGTGTTGAGGCTGCCGCCATGGAAAACCTGCTGCCACACGTTCCCGGCTGCTGCACCGCCACCAACTTCAACCACATCTTCGGCGGTGGCTACGCATCAGGCTACTACGGCTATAAATGGGCCGAGGTGCTCGACGCCGACATCTTCTCGCGCTTCAAGGCCGACGGCATCTTCAACCGCGATACCGCCGAAGCCTTCCGCCGTGAGATTCTCTCGCGCGGTGGCACCGAGCATCCCGCCGTGCTCTTCCGCCGCTTCATGGGTCGCGAGCCCGATAATCAAGCATTACTTAAACGAATGAACGTTTTCGTTAAGCCAAATGACCAAAGTCAAGCTTGCTTGAACTTTGGCATGGCGAGAAAACAACCAATGTAAATTGAACCTATTATGAACGAACAACTAGCCAAACAAATACTCAAAGTATTCGCCAACAACCCCTTCGACGCCTTCAACCACAAGCAGATCAGCTCACGCATCGGTGCCAACAGCAAAGCCGAGCGACAGGAGGTGATCCGCACCATTCAGCAGCTTGCCGAGGACAAGCATCTTGTGGAAGACGACCACAAGGGCAAGTATAAGATAAACCCCAAGAGCATCAACGACGACCTGTTGCCGCGCAACTACGTCACCGGCACCATCGACATGAAGCAAGGGGGCAAGGCATACGTGATACCCGAAGAGGAAGGCCGCGAAGACATCCAGATAGCCCCCAACAATACGCACCATGCCCTGCACGGCGACACCGTGAAGGTGCTCATGTTCCCCCAGCGCAAGATGCACAAGCCCGAGGGGCAGGTGGTCGAAATCATCAAACGCGCCCGTATCCGATTCGTGGGCATCATTCAGAAGCAGGAACGCTTTGCCTTCATGGTCAGCGACTCGCGCACCATGCCCGTCGACATCTTCATCCACAACGATGACCTCGGCGGTGCCGAGAACGGCGAGAAGGTGCTGGTAGAGATGACCGAGTGGCCTGAGCGCATGAACAACCCCGTGGGCAAGGTCGTCAAGCGCCTCGGCCGCCCAGGCGACAACAACGTCGAGATGCAGAGCATCCTAGCCGAATACGACTTCCCGCTCGACTTCCCTGCCGAGGTGGAGGAAGAAGCGAAGAAGATACGCAAACCCACCAAAAAAGAGATGGCGTCGCGGCGCGATTTCCGCGACGTCACCACCTTCACCATCGACCCCGCCGACGCCAAGGACTTCGACGACGCCCTCTCCTACCGCGAACTGGAAAACGGCCATGTGGAGGTGGGCGTACATATCGCCGACGTGAGCTACTACGTCAAGCCCGGTAGCGCCATCGACCGCGTGGCTTACGAACGCGGCACCAGCGTCTACCTCGTCGACCGTACCATCCCCATGCTCCCCGAAAAGCTCTGCAACGAAGTCTGCTCCCTTCGTCAGGACGAAGACAAACTCTGTTTCAGCGTTGCGATGGAGATGGATGCCAAAGGCAAAGTCTACAACACCTGGATGGGCAAAAGCGTCATCCGCAGCGACCGCCGCATGGCCTACGAAGAGGCGCAAGAGATAATTGAAAGTGGAAAGTGGAAAGATGAAAGTGGAAAGCCCGTGGGCGAGGCTATACTGAAACTGCACGCCATCGCCACCAAGCTGAGAGCGGCACGCTACCGCAGCGGTGCCATCAACTTCGAGACACAAGAGGTGAAGTTCGAGCTCGACGAGAACGCCAAACCTATCGGCGTCTACATCAAGGAGAGCAAAGAGGCCAACTGGCTCATCGAGGAGTTCATGCTGCTTGCCAACAAGACCGTTGCCGAGTACATCGGCAAGCCGAAGAACAAGACATTTGTCTATCGCGTCCACGACGAACCCAACCCCGAGAAGCTCAACACCTTCGTCGAGTTCGTCGCCAAGCTGGGCTTCAGCATGAAAACCACCAGCCGAAAGGCCCTGGCCGATAGCTACAACCGCCTGTTCGAGAACATCGCCGGCCGCGGCGAGGAGCACATGGTCGACACCATCGCCATCCGCACCATGAGCAAGGCCTACTACAGCACCGAGAACATCGGCCACTA
>JAEEGL012661464.1_pt1 | contig 25138 bp, 13 predicted proteins | sample 9134231 | NCBI WGS metagenome assembly JAEEGL01 (sample SAMN16246548, study PRJNA631951) | gut metagenome | biome: gut microbiome; feature: rumen; material: fiber-attached | host: Bos | place: Iran: Karaj | collected 2018-10 | reverse complement strand
CCGTCAAGTGATACGAGCCTCGTCGGGTCCGCGTCGTTCATTATTTTCATCAGTTCCGGGATGTAGAGCTTGAAAGTATCTCTGCCGTCCACCCAGCGCATCTCGTTCTGGAGGCTCCAGAACACGACGCAGGGGTGGTTCCTGTCCCTGAGCACCAGTCTTCTCGCGTGGTCCCTGCACCTTTGTATGTACTGCGGGTGCGATGCGTCCATGCTCTTTCCCGAGCCGTATATGGCCGTCTCATCCACGATGAGCATGCCGGCCTCGTCCGCCGCATCCAGATAGAAGCGGGGATGGGGATTGGCGTGGAGCCTTATATAGTTCACGCCTTTGCTCCTGCACATCTCATACCAGTTGAGGGCATACTCCTTCGTCATCTGCACTGTGGCCTTGAAGTGCCATGAATCGCCCCTCAGATTGACCGGTATCCCGTTGAGCATGAATCTGGGGCCTTCGCACCAGATCTCCCTGAATCCGAACCTTTCGGTCTTTTCGTCAACTGCGGCGCCGTCCTTTATAAGTCTGAGCCTGGCATAATAGAGATGCGGGTTTTCGGTGTCCCACAGCACGGGATCGTTCCAGGCGCCCGACAGCTCGCATTTTCCTTCTTCCGCGTCCCCGCGCAATGTCAGGACGGGATCGCCGCCTCCGGCGTCGATGATGTCAGCGATGACCGAACAGCCGTCCGCTTTCTGCGAAAGCTCTGCAGTTATGTCTATGCGGCGGTTTCTGACGGAAGTCCTTATGTAGCAGTCCCTGATATTGACCTTCGAAGCGGTCTCGATGTATATATCGTCCCATATGCCGCGGGCTACCTCTCCGAAACCGGAGCCTCTGACTCCCGTGGTCTTGATCTGCCCCGAGGGTATCGTGCATTTCTCAAAGCTGGTACATACTATGCGCAGCTCGTTCTCCCCGTCTCTGACATATTCCGTGATGTCGACGTTCAGGGGCAGGAACTCCTCGTCCCACTCACACACGAACCGGCCGTTCACGTATATGCCGGACCTCTGGGCCGCTGCCTCTATGTTCAGGTATACGGCTTCATCCTCTTTTCTGCTTACGTCAAAGAACCTGCGGAACATGCCGGTGTCTGCCGCGTTCCATTCCTTGGGATAGTCCATCACGTCATAGGGGTTGTATCCGCGGTATTCAAACCAGTTGCTGCGCCACAGCGATGGCACGGTGATCTTCTCAAATTTCCCTTCCGTCTCAGGAAGTGAAATATCTCCCTCGACTCCGTATAAAGGCCGGAAGTCCCATTCGCCGCACAGATCGATTCTGTTTCTCATGCCGATATCTCCTCAGTGAACTATATTTCGAATGTGTATTCTTTTCCCCTGAACTGTCTCGTCACCTTCAGGTTCTTCCACTCCTCCGGTGTGCACGGGTCGAAGACCAGCCCCTCCCATGTGGGCTTTATGCCGAGGATGAACTGGGTCACGGCTATGTACATCCAGGACGCGGTGCCGGACAGCCAGCTCACGTTCGCGAGCCCGAACTTGTCGGATTCCGGTCCAAATATGTTGGAGGCGTAGACGTACGGCTCCGCCTTGTATCTCCACTCGCCGGCCCTCTTCTGGGCTTCCATGGGTAAAAGCTGCCTGTAGTACTGATATGCCCTTTCGGGACGCTTCAGCAGGCACTCCGCAATGATCGCCCAGGTGTTCGCGTGGCAGAACACCGCACCGTTCTCGCCGCAGCCCTTGTTGTAGTTGGTCAGCGGGTTCTCCTTTGAAGGATAGTCCTTTATGGAAGGTTCGATCTTCTTGATCCCCATGGGAGTGTTCAGCATGGTGTATACGCTGTCCATCGCCAGTCTGGCCTTTTCAGGCTCGGCCATGCCTGAGATGACGGACCAGGTCTGGGAGTTGAGCCAGATCTTGGCCTGCTCCTCTTTCTCGGAGCCCAGGTATCTGCCGTCGTCCATGATGGCTCTTCTGAACCATTTCCCGTCCCAGGCCAGGGTGTTGACCAGATTCTTCTGGGCTTCGTACGCCGCGTTGAACCTGCCGTCGTCCTCGCCTCTGAGCCTTGCCATCTCGGCCATGTCACGGAGAGCCACGCCGAACTGCATGGCAGTCCAGATGCTCTCTCCCTTTCCTTCCCTGCACACCCTGAACAGCTGGTCGTTCCAGTCGGACCTCAGCATGAGCGGGAATCCCCTCTCTCCGAGGTGGGCCAGGGTGAAGTCGACGGACCTGTTGAGATGCTCCCAGACGGTGCCCTCTCCGCCGTCGTAATATGTGACCTTCTCGTCAAGCAGTCCGAGGCTCCCTTCCTCGATCACCGCCGCGTGGCACGACAGTATGATCCACAGATGGTCGTCTGAGTGGACCGTGGTGACGGGATCCCAGCCTTCCGTGGGGAAGAAATAGTGGTTCACATGCCCGTCCCTGTACTGCTGGGTCAGGAGCAGCCTTATCTTGTCCTTTGCCCTTCCGATGTCGAAAGGCACCATGGACAGCACATCCTGGGAGGTGTCCCTGTATCCGACGCCCCTGAAGGTGCCGGTGGCGTAATACGAGATGTTCCTTGAGAACTGGAAGTTCCTCTCGGCCTGGTAGGGATTCCAGATGTTGACCATTCTTTCGGTGTTCTTGTCCGGAAGCTCGCAGCGGAATTTCCCGAGATATCCGTCCCAGTGCTCCTTCAGGGCCCTGAAGGACTTCTCCGCGAAATCAGGCTGTCTGCAGTGGGCCACGCTCTTCCTGATCCCGTCTTCATCCATGGCGGTCCCCAGGAATATGCGGACGGTCTTCTCTTCCCCGGCTTTGAGCCCGATATTGATCTCAAATGCGAAGCAGGGGTCTCCTCCCATCATGGTGGATCCGGAACAGCTGCCCTCCTCTATCCTTCTGGGATTCTCCTCGCTCCTGTAGGTACCCACGAACTCGTCCCTGTCCCCGTCGAATCCGGATACCGGGACATCAGCCGCAAAATACACGAGAGGAGTCTCGGCCGGCTTCGGCTGGTTCTCCACCCCGTACCTGTATACGAGGATGTCATCCATGTCATATACCTGGAGCTGGTGCTTGTTGTAGCACTGCCACTGCAGCTCCCTCATGAATTCCATCATGCCGAGCTCCACGAAGGGGAACACCTTTATATCCCTGTCTCTGTCGGATCTCAGCTTCAGCTCCCAAATGAGGCAGTTCTCATAGGGCCCAACGAAGTACAGAGCGTCCGCGCACAGCCCGTTCTTTTTCGAATGGAATCTGGTATATCCCATCCCGTGTGTGCAGTCCCACTCGTCAGGCTTGTCACTCACGGGCTCGTTCGTGGGACAGAACACGGTGTCACCGTCCTTGATATAGGTATAGAACCCGCTCCTGTCGGTGGGAAGATGGAAGAACCTGTAGTGGTTGATCCTCCAGATCTGGGGGGATCTGTAGAAGGCCACGCCTCCGCCCGCCTGGGAGATCAGCGTGTGGAACGTTCCGTTGCTCAGATAGTTGATCCACGGGGTGGGGGTGTCATACTTTTTGATGAGGATCTCTTTCTTCTCATCCCTGAATTCGTAGCGCTCGCTCATATAGTCCTCCGAATAAAAATATCATAATTAAGAAATCAGACGGAAGGTTCGCTTCCGTCTGACAGATCTCATTTATCGTGCCGGACGGTCAGTCTTGTCGGTCCTTTCCCTGTCGTCCGTACCACCTCTCCCCGTTCTGAAGTCACGGGTTATTTTTTCGCGCTCGCGCTCACGGGCCCTCTTTTCCTCGAGTTCCTTGATGTGACGCGCTCTCGCTTCGTTCTCTTCAGCGCTCTTGCGGCGCTTTTCAGCTACCATCTCCTCAAGGGTCTCCATGGTGACTTCAGCATCCTCCATGGCAAGCTTGAACTGCTCTTCCTCCATGATCTCGTTCTTCATGAGGTATTCGGCGATGAAGTGCAGCCTGTTTTCCTTCTCCTTGAGTATCTCCAGGACCTCCTCGAAGGCCTTGTTTATGATCTTCTTGACCTCGGAATCTATGAGGGACGCGGTCTCTTCGGAATAGTTCTTCGTATTGGTGAAGTCTCTTCCGAGGAACACCTCGTCGCTGCTGGATTCGCTGCCGTAGAGGATCGGGCCCAGAGCGTCAGACATACCGTACTTGGTGACCATCTGGCGGGCCAGAGCAGACGCGCGCTGGATGTCGCTGGAGGCTCCGGTGGAAATGTCTCCCATGATCAGCTGCTCCGCGGCTCTTCCGCCCAGACATACGGCGATCTCGTTCTCCATGGATCTGCGCAGCCTGTAGCTCTTGTCCTCGTTCGGGAAGGACAGCGTGTATCCGCCGGCTCTTCCGCTCGGGATGATAGAGATCTGGTGTACCTTCTCCTCAGGCTGTCTCACCCAGGATACGATGGCGTGTCCGGCCTCGTGGTACGCGGTCATCCTCTTCTCTTCTTCGCTCACTATCCTTGACTTCTTGGCGGGGCCCACGATCAGCTTGATCATGGCTTCCTCCAGATCCTGCATGCCGATCAGGTGCTTGCCCTTTCTCGCGGCCATGAGAGCGGCCTCATTCAGCAGGTTGGCAAGTTCAGCGCCCGTGGCGCCGACGGTGGTCTTCGCGATGACGGAAAGGTCCACGTCGTTCTCAAGGGGCCTGTTCTTCGAATGGACCCTGAGTATCTCCTCCCTGCCTTTTGCATCGGGATAGTTCATGGTGACCTGGCGGTCGAACCTTCCGGGCCTGAGCAGCGCCGGGTCGAGTATGTCGGGCCTGTTTGTGGCGGCCATTACTATGACGCCTTCCTCTGTATTGAAACCGTCCATCTCAACCAGGATCTGGTTGAGGGTCTGTTCTCTTTCGTCGTGTCCTCCGCCGAGGCCCGCGCCTCTGTGACGGCCGACAGCATCGATCTCGTCTATGAACACTATCGCCGCTGTGTTCTTCCTTGCAGTATCGAACAGGTCGCGGACTCTCGCGGCGCCGACGCCGACGTAGAGTTCAACGAAATCGGAGCCCGAGATCGAATAGAACGGGACCCCGGCTTCTCCTGCCACGGCTTTCGCCATGAGGGTCTTACCGGTTCCCGGAGGGCCTACCAGCAGCACGCCGTGGGGGATCCTGGCGCCGAGCTTCGTGAAGTATGAAGGATCCCTGAGGAATTCAACGATCTCCTCAAGCTCCGCCTTCTCCTCGTCCGCTCCCGCCACATCGCTGAAGTAGACGGTGTTCTTGTCGGGAGTAATGAGCTTGGCCCTGGTCCTGCCGACGGGATTCATCCGCCCGCCCGGGGCGCCGGACGCCTGCCTCATGATGAATATCACCATGAAGATCATCAGTCCGAACACCAGTATGTACGGTATGAAGCTCACCCAGGCCGGGATCGCGGCGGGAGCCGGATACTCGAACTTCTCGATGACCCCTCTCTCGTACTGGTCGTTTATGAGGTCGCCGAGATCGTATATGAACAGATCGAAGCTCCTCAGGTTGTATGTCACCTCGCGCCTCGACTCGTTTCCGGAAGCATCCTTGTCTCTCAGCTGCATGGTCAGCTTGTCGCTGGTATTCACTTCGAACGAGATGACCTTTTCGTCCTTGAAATACTTTATGACGTCGCTGTATGAAAGACCTTCCCGCGGTATGGAATTCCACAGAGCCGCCGTGGCGATGAGTATAACGCCTACCAGGGCAACGTAGAATATGGCTGTCTTTAGTCCTCTCTTCATCAATTATCCTTTCTATACCCTCTGTCCTATTTCTTTGAATAGACTTCAGGTTTCAGCACGCCGATGTACGGCAGCGCTCTGTACTGTTCTGCGTAATCGAGACCGTATCCCACGACGAACTTGTCCGGGATCTCAAGGCCCCTGTAGTCCGGCGTAAAGTCCACTTCACGTCTTGAAGGCTTGTCCAGCAGGGTGCAGGTCTTCACCGAATGGGCGCCGTTAAGCGCCAGGTATTCAGACAGGTACGAAAGGGTCCTTCCGCTGTCTATGATATCTTCGACTATGAGTATGTCGCATTCGGACAGGTCGCTCCTGTTGAGGTCCAGCAGGATGTTGATCCTTCCCGTGGTCTTTGTCCCCGAAGCGTACGACGACACTTTCATGAAGTCGATCTCCACCGGGATCCTGACCTTCTTCATGAGGTCTCCCATGAACACGACGCTGCCCTTCAGGATGCACAGCAGGATGAGTCTCTTGGAATCCGCGTAATCCCTGTCTATCTCCTCAGCGATCCGGGTCGTGATCTCATCGACCTGTTCCTGGGTCACGAGCACTTCCTCGATGTCCCTGTCAAGGATCGAATGTCTCTCCATGGTACGTCCTCCGTTTTCGTTGTTTTCCGCCCCGCTTCCCGGCGGCGCGTAATCCCTGAACACCAGGGAAAGAGGCTCTCCCTCCCCTTCAAAGCGTACGCCGTCCCTGGGCGGGAAGCCCGGGATCCACAGTATGCCCTCATCGTCGCAGACTACGGGATACAGTTCCTTTTCACGGGACGTGAGCTTTCTGGAGTTCAGGAGCTTCTTGACTTTTCTGGTCATCCCGCCGTAGCGGTAGGTGTCGCCGTCGGCTTTTGACCTGATCATCAGCCTTCCTATTATTTTATCAAATCTGACGGTGCTTATTATAGATAATTTGTAAATATTTTCGTCCGGTGCCAAAGCTTCCTGCGTTTTTTCGGGGATCTCCCCCTTTATGAATTCGACTCTGTACCTTGAATTGTCGAAAACCGGAGCATCCTCGGAATACAGGTACCGGTTTTCCGGGGGGACCGTGTCCGCGGCAACCCGTTTCACTACCCTGGCGATGTTCCTGTCCGCACGGAAGACCACGTCCCCCGGAAGGTCCAGTGAATTCTCGGATGTACCCCTGCAGATCTCGAGGGCCTTCTCGGTGTGATAGGCTGACAGATCCGCCGGAGTCCCCTTCAGGTTCGAATACATCTTGCGCACGATCCTCGACGAGATGGCCGGATCCAGTTCCTGAAGGACCCTCCGTCCTATCCGCGTCATCCTTCCGGGCAGGTATACCGCCGCGATGCCGTCGAGGAACTCGCTGTCCTTCCGCACGATGTCGGTCATGCGGGAGAAGGAATCCAGCCCCGCCCCGGTCACCTTCTTTATCTCGGGGATGAGCCTCCTGCGTATGAGATTGCGCGACAGGCTCTCGTCGCTGTTGGTGGAATCCGTAACGTAGCTGATCCCGTGCTCCCGGCACCACTCCCGGATCTCGCCAGACCCGTCCTTTATGAGGGGCCTGATGAACCGCCCGTCCCGCACGGGGGATATGCCTGCCATGCCTCTGGTGCCGGATCCCCTCATCATGTTGAAGATCACGGTCTCGAGGTTGTCGTCGGCATTGTGGGCAGTGGCGATGACAGCGGGCATTCCTATCTCGCCCAGCGCCTTCCCGAAGGCTCCGTAGCGCAGTTTCCTCGCCGCCTCTTCGATGCCCAGCCTGTTTTTTTCGGCATACGCGGGAACGTCGAGCCTGTATACGAACAGCGGGATGTCAAGATCCCTGCACATCTTCTCGCAGAAATGCTGGTCCGCGTCGGCCTCTTCCCCTCTTATGAGGTGGTTCACGTGACACGCGTAAAGGTCCGTTCCGTTCTTTCCGGTCCACTCCTTCATTAGCGCAAGGAGGCAGGACGAATCGGCTCCCCCGGAAAAGCCCACGAGCACGGCTCCCTTTTTCTTCGCAAGGCGGTCCATTCCGTATTCCGCCATTGTCTTTTCAAACTGCAGTTCCGTCGTGGCCGCCTCCTTTTTCAGTAAGATACATATCGATGTGATTATACCACCAAGCGCCCTTTCAGGCAATAGTCTGAGGCCGCCGGGAAGTGAAAAACGCGGGCGGGTCAGGCGATCCGTCCGCGCAGGTTTTCTGTCGGTCTTTCCGTTATTTCGTTCTCCAGTTCTGGAAGGCGAAGAGCATCTCGGCGATGAGGCTCCTGGGCGCCGGATCCTGGGGGGACGCCCCTTCCGCCGGCTTGTATATGCCCTCTGCCAGAGCCCAGCACATGTCCTCGAGGGCCCAGTCAGAAACGCTCATCCCCGTATCGCGCAGGTACGTCTTGAGAGCTTCCTCGGTCAGGTTACCGGTATATCTCGCGAAGCGTCCGATTATGACTACCGCCTGCTCGATGGTTATCTGGTTGTTGGGGCCGAACCGTTCGGAATCGTATCCCTTGACTATACCGAACTCGTTCGCCCAGGACACGTACGGCGTATACCAGGTCCCCTGCTCCACATCCTTGAACGTGCTCTCGGGGTAGTTGTTCTGGTCCACTCCCTCTATCCTTCCGAGGACCGTCACGAACATGGCCCTGGTCATCGTGGAGGCGGGGGCGAACCTGTCGGCCGCCACTCCGTTGAAGATCCCGTTCACGTATACGTATTTCACCGCCTCGTAATACGGGTCTGTGGCAAACACGTCGTTGAACGGATTCTTCCATTCCTCTGTCACATTAGGATCACCGCTCTTTTCGGTATCGGAGGTCAGCCCCGGGTCTCCCGTCTCTGTGGTATCAGCGGGAGTCGAGCCTTCGATGGTGATCACTCCGTTGACATTGCTGACATCAAGATCTCCGGCTGCGTTCTTCGCCACACCCTTCACTTTTATCGTGGTGTCGCCTCCGGCCGCTCCGCTTTTGATCCTGAATTCGACCACACAGATCGTATCGTTGATGACTATCTCATCGGGCGCAAGCTGAGCTGTCAGGAACGCCATGACTATCGCATGCTTCTCCTGGTCAAAGGACTTTATATATGCCTTGCTTACGATCTCACCGTAATCCGAATACCCGACGAATTCGATCTTCGTCTCGTCAAACTCAAGCGCGACCCCGACCTGCGACACTCCTACTGTTGAAGCCGCTTTGAGAGTGAGTTTAACTGTCTCGCCGGGTTTTGCCGCAGCACTCGACAGGGAAAACTCGGCCGGAGAGGCCGTGCCTGCGGCTGTTGCGGGGACCGAAAGCACGGTCATCACCGCGGCGATGACCAGCGCGATGACGCACAGGAATCTTTTCTTCATGTTAATTGTCTCCTTTCTGCGTGCCGGATAACCAGATCACTGGATCGGATAGAGTTCCGGGAACAGATAGTACTGGAGCAGGCGGATCACGTCGTACAGGTTGAGGGCGTGGTCTCCGTTGAAATCAAGGCTTCCGCCGTATCCGTCCACGTTGTAGAGGCCGGGCAGGATAATGAACCTGAGCATGGACAGAACGTCGTCCATGTTCATCTCGTCGCTGTCGTTGACGTCCCCGGGCACGTATGTGCCGACCACTGCCAGGGTCCTGGCCCTGGATACGGGCGGGAACGCGGGATTCTCGAAGGTCGCCGTGTATGTCTCAAGTCCCGTTCCCTCATTGTTCGCGTAGATGGTGGTGATCACGGTCTGGACCTTTTCAGTCTCCGTATGCGACGGATCCCTTCTGCACACCCTGGAGGCCGTTACGGATGACCAGTCTCCTGACCATTCATATTCCACGTCTCCCCAGTCATGGCCGAGAGCCTCTATGACCCAGCTGTCCTCCTCTATCTGCGCCGTGCCCGCCGCATCTGAATAGAACTTTCCGCATCCGGCGCACGCGTAATACAGGCTGTTGCCGGCCTCGGTGCAGGTCGCAGCGGCGGCCGGGAACTCCTCCATCGTGTGCTCGTGCCCGGTGCCGATGCCCGTGACCAGCAGCTCATGGGGACAGCTCTCGCTGTCGCCGATATTGAACACCGGATAATCCATGTCAGTGCATTCGACGGAATACGGATCCCCGTTTAGGGTACCTGTCATCTCGAACTTTTCAAGCTCCAGCGTGCAGGTCGGGTCGGGCACCAGCATGAAGTCTCTGTAGTCCGGCACCCTGAAGGCCGAGAGCTTCAGCCCGTCCGCCCAGAGGATCTCCGACATCTGATATCCGAAGCCGTTCACCACGGTGACATCGTGATAACCGTATGCCGGCTCCCCGCTGTCAGACCAGACGGCGTATATCGTCGCATATGAGGCTTCCGTCGTGTATGTGAACTCGGTATCGGTGCTGAGAAGCTTGTCTCCGGTGTCCTCCGGGCTTGAAGGCGCTCCCGTGTCAGGCTTCCCTCCCTTGCCGGAGATGTACCATCCCTTGAAATATGTATATCCGTCGTCTCCCGTCGTAGTCAGGGTGATCTGGGTGCCGGCGGTATAGGATCCTCCCCAGTACTCCTCGGTGCCCATATAAACGAGCCCGTTCATGGCGTATGCATACAGGTCATACTCTTCGTCCACGTACACTGGAACGAATTCGGTATCGGCCGTTACCGTCATCCAGTCGCACCCGTACATGTATTCGTACGCCGGTACTGTCTCGACACCGTCCACGAAGACTCTCCAGTGGTCGAACGTTTTTCCCGCAGGCGCCGCGTCATAGTCGTTGACGGGGCAGATATATGAGTCCACGGGGACATCCTCTTCGGACCCGAGGTAATTTCTGCTGCTGCCGACAAGGCGGAGCATGGTGCCGCCGGTCACTTTCACGTGGACGGTCTCCGGATGTACCTCGTTGTAGACCGCCTTCAGTATGGTGACGTCCGTCAGCCTGCGGTCAATAGTGAACTCAGTCTTGTCGCCGTTTACTTCCGTATAGTTCAGGCAAGGTTCCCCGGAACTGTTGGTCTCGGTGAAGAGCTCCCATTCCCCGGTCTGCCAGTTGTATATCTCCCAGTGGTCGAACGCCCAGCCGTCAACTTCCGGCTGTTTCAGATCCACCGCATAATTCGTATTGGAATACCAGTGGCCCAGTTCAGGAGACGTGGATCCGGGCTGGATGGTCTTGACTATGCCGAAATCGTGTATATCGTAGCCGTGGGTATAATACCCGCCTCCGGCGAGATCCGACGTGGCGTGATACATCTCGATATATGTGCCGGGGTAATTGTTGTCGAACGCCACGGTGGTCGTGAAGTGGTCCGGGATCGGGCCCGCATTGATATTGGAAAAAATGATCACGCGAAAGTTCTTCGGATCCGGCTTGTCGAAATAGTTCTCCTTTATACTGTGGGTCGTGTTCTGGGTGTCGTACATTATCCTGGTCGCAAGATCGGAATACCTGGTCACCTCAGCCTGATCTTCCGCGCTCAGCGCGTCAAAGTCTTCGTCCGTCACAAGATCGTTCATGCGGTCTATGTGGTAACTCATCCTCGGACTGTAATCGGAATAATACAGGCATGCCCCCGTCTCCGGATCGATATACATCGTCTGGCTGTTCGTGTTTGTGTAAACCCTCACGGGGATGGCGAGCTCGTCATTGTATGTCAGGCCTCTGCTGATCGTACTGTCACCCGTATACGACCAGTAGCTCTGTGAAGCGAAGTAATCCGGGCTGCCGTCGGCCGGAAGGCACGCGTCGTTGTACAGCTCCTCGTATTTTCTGAACATGTCGAACAGCGCAGACGCGTGGGATACGTTGCTCTGGTCCCCGTACAGGCCGTCAATGTATGAGATATACCCTTCGAACGTGTCGGTATATCCGATGAGGGCCCAGTGGTATCCCCAGCCATTCTCCATCCTCTTGGCGTGGTATATGGGCTTTCTTCCGAGTTCATCAGCCTCGTCTATCCACATGAACTGCACTACCCGTTCGCCGTTCTTGTCGGCCCAGCTGCAGCCGTACACGTATGTGTCCTTGCCGTCGTTGTTGATGAAGTGGTAGTGCCCTTCGGTCTTGTCTCCCCACTGGTTGTTGTAATCCGCCGTGAATACGATCCGGCTGTTCACACCGTAGTACTTTTCCCAGTCGGCGTCGATATACCAGCAGTCCTGACTCTCGCCGCACTCTTCGCAGGTCCTGCGGCGCACTCCGGGCTGCCCGTTGACCGATTCGGTCACCACCGTCCATCCGCCCCAGGTGTGCTCATCTGTGGTGCCTATATCCGTCTCGACCGTTGCACCGCAGTAATAGCAGCGCTTCCCGACGATTCCGGAAACGGTATGGGTGGCCGGGCGCAGAGTCGTCTCAGCCGACCAGTAGTGATCCATGATCTCCTCATATCCGCAGTGCGAGCACACAGCCTTGCAGTGGTCCTCATCCACGTACTCGAAGATATCCTGCGTGTGGTAACCGCCGTTGTACAGCACATAGGCGAATTCCACGAGCCCGGTGACGGGATCTTCCCTTTTCCATACATCGGGGATCTCGCAGCTCCCGCCTGCCTTGTACAGTTCCCATTCGCCGAAGTCCGGCTCCGCATCACTGAATACCGGGAAGAAATACGCGTCCTGGTCAACAAGAAGTGAAAACTCCTCCGCCGATATCTTCTCCCCCGATGCACTGGTCCAGTGATCGAAGGTCAGCCCGTCGAACTCCGTGGCATCGAACGATACCGTGACGATGGAACCTCCGTCATATTTTCCGCCCTCGGTGTTCCCGCTCTTCAGCGTTATGGCGCCCCCTTCGGCGACCACCTCGTAAAGGGCGTTCTCACCGGATCCGGACCCGCCGGAGATGTCGACCTCCGAACCGTTGCCGGATATGACCACCGGGAACGTCCCGATGAGCATGACGGCTGCTATAAGGAGACTGAAGATCCTTTTCATGACTACCTCCACATAAGCTGTGTAATTCCGCTTTTTCCGTGCCAGTCATACTGACACTTTTCCAATTCATATTATACCGCAAACCGGTTTATTTTTCAAATGTTCACGTGGGAAACAAAAATCCTCCGGTCAGGCGGGAGGACCCGCTTGTCCGGAGGACTGCCGTATATTCCGTTATTCTTCCTTTTCCATCTCGATGACCGCGATGCCGAGCTCCGCCAGTGATTCGGGAGAAGCCGGGCCCGGGCACTTCGAGAGGGGCTCGGACGCGTTCTGAACCTTCGGGAACGCGATTACCTCCCTGATGTCCTCAAGACCCAGGAGCAGAGTCACGACCCGGTCCAGGCCGAACGCCAGACCGCCGTGGGGCGGCACGCCGTACTTGAAGGCCTCAAGCAGGAACCCGAATTTCTCTTCGGCATCCTCGTCGCTGATCCCGAGAGCGTGGAACATCTTCTTCTGCATCTCGGTAGTGTGGATCCTGATGGAACCTCCGCCCAGTTCCGTGCCGTTCAGCACGCAGTCGTAGGCTCTCGCCCTGACGGCGCCGGGATCCGTCTCAAGCAGAGGAAGGTCTTCCTCCATGGGCATGGTGAAGGGGTGGTGCTTCGCGTAGAATCTTCCGTCCTCCTCGTTGTACTCGAGCAGGGGGAATTCGGTGATCCAGAGGAAATTGAATTTCGACTTGTCTATCATCCCGAGGCGCTTCGCCACTTCGCATCTGAGGGCGCCCAGGGAATCGAACACCACGGCGTTCTTCGCCGCCACCACCAGGAGCAGGTCTCCCGCGGCCGTTCCGGCTCTCTCAAGGATGGACGCCGTCTCAGCCTCGGTAAGGAATTTCGCGAAGGATGAAGTGGGCCCTTCGGGCGTGTTCCTGTACCAGGCAAGTCCCTTGGCCCTGTAGGTCTTCACGAACTCGGTGAGGGAATCGATCTCCTTCCTCGTCATGGAAGCTCCGCCGGGCACGTTGATGCATCTGACGGAACCGCCGTCGGCGATGGTGCCGCTGAATACGGAGAAACTGCTGTTCCTCACGAGATCCGAGATGTCGCAGAGCTCCATCCCGAACCTGGTATCAGGCTTGTCTGAACCGAATCTGTCCATGGCTTCCTTATACGTCATCCTCTTGAAGGGAACCTCAAGGGGCTTGTGGAGGAAGTCGTTGAACAGGGTCTTCAGGAACCCTTCGTTCACTGCCATGATGTCCTCTTCGTCAGAGAATGACATCTCAAGGTCTATCTGGGTGAATTCAGGCTGCCTGTCGGCTCTCAGGTCCTCGTCCCTGAAGCATCTCGCGATCTGGATGTATCTGTCGAAACCGGAATACATCAGAAGCTGCTTGTACAGCTGCGGGGACTGGGGCAGCGCGTAGAACTTTCCCTTGTGCACGCGGCTGGGCACGAGATAGTCACGGGCTCCCTCGGGAGTCGGCTTGATCAGGCATGGGGTCTCGATATCTATGAATCCCTGGCCCGCGAAGTAGTTTCTCGCTATCTTCACGATCTCCGACCTTGCGATGATGTTCCTCTGCAGGTCGGGGCGCCTCAGGTCCAGATAGCGGTGCTTCAGCCTGAGCTCCGCCTTGACGTCGCTGTTCTCCGCGATCGGGAAAGGAGGCGTCTGGGCTGCGGAAAGCACCTTCATGGAACTGACGTATATCTCGATCTCGCCGGTGGGCAGGTTCCTGTTGATGGCGGCCTCGCCCCTGGATCTGACCACGCCTTTTGCGGAGAGCACGTACTCGGCCCTTATGCCGAAGGCAAGATCGAACAGATCCCTGTCCGTATTCTCGTCGAAGGCCAGCTGCACTATGCCGGTCCTGTCCCTGAGGTCGATGAAGATCAGGCTGCCGAGGTCTCTCTGCCTCTGGCACCATCCGTTGACCGTCACTTCCCTGCCTATGTCAGCTGCGGTGAAAGTGCCGCAGTAATCTGTCCTTTTGTCGTTTGCTGTGAAAACTTCCATATCTTCTTATCTCCCGTATCTTTCCTTTATATATCCGACTATCTCCCCGAGCTCCAGTTCCGTCTGTCCGCTCGTGGCCATCTCCTTCAGCTGGGCCCTGCCGGCTTCCATCTCCGTATCCCCCAGCATCAGGACGTATCTCGCGCCGGTCTTGTCCGCGTATTTCATCTGGGCCTTGAGGCTCCTGCCGACCACGTCGGTCTCGGCGTTTATGCCGCAGGATCTCAGTTCCGTCGCTATCTTCAGGCCCTCCGTCACGGCGGCCCTGCCCATGGTGGCTATGTACAGCTCGGGCACCCCCAGCTTCGGGGCCTCTATCCCCTCCTGCTTCATGGCGAGTATCACCCTGGTGATCCCCATCCCGAAGCCGATGCCTGCCATCTTCGGGCCGCCCAGCTCCTCCATGAGCCCGTCGTAGCGGCCTCCGCCGCATACGGTGCTCTGGGAGCCTATGCCCTCGGATATGAACTCGAACACCGTCTTCGTGTAGTAGTCAAGGCCCCTCACGATGTGCGGGTCCGTCACGTACGGGACGCCGCAGGCGTCGAGAGCCGACCTCAGATCGTCCAGGTGCTCCCTGCACCCGGCGCACAGATGGTCGATGGTCCTGGGGGCGCCTTCCGCCACCTTTCTGCAGGACTCGTTCTTGCAGTCAAGGACCCTCATGGGGTTCGTGTTCATCCGCTCGAGGCAGGTGTCGCACAGCTGGTCCGAATGGGCGTTCAGGTATTTCACCAGCTCTGCCCTGTAGACCGGCCTGCATTCCGGGCACCCGATGGAGTTGATGTGCAGCCTCACGTTCTTCAGGCCCAGTTCCCTGAGCACCGCGTCCGCAAGGGATATGACCGTGAAGTCCGCCGCGGCGGACGGGGCCCCGAACATCTCCGTGCCGAACTGGACGAACTCCCTGCTCCTGCCGGCCTCGGGCTTCTCGTATCTGAAGCAGTTGATCAGATAGAAGAACTTGAGGGGCAGGGTGTCAGTCGCCTTCCCGTTCTCTATGATGGCCCTCACCACCGACGCCGTTCCCTCCGGCCGGAGGGCGAACATGGTACCGTCCTTGTCGGTGAACGAGTACATCTCCTTCTGGACTATATCCGTGGCTTCCCCCACTCCCCTTTTGAACAGACCTATCTCTTCAAAGGTCGGGGTCTTTATCTCGCTGAATCCGTACCTTTCGGCAACTGCGCGGACCGTCTTCTCTATGTGGTTCCACATGAACACGTCCGGCGCCATCACATCCATGGTACCGCGGGGTCTTGCTATATTCTCCACATGAAAGCTCCTTTCATGGTTTTTTCTCTTTTGACCACTAATTATACCAAATATCCGGGCAGCTTACAATAGAAACTGCGGAATCTCCGCAGAAACAAGCGGTTTTCGGCGCCTCTTTTCGTTCCGATCCGTTGTCTTTTGCGTCCCGTTATGATAAAATATATGAATCTCAAATACAGAATCATTCAGAAAATGACGGTGAATATATGGAATATGTATTTTCAGACAAGCTCGCGTCCCTGAAGCCCTCGGCCATAAGGGAGATATTCAAGTCCCTTTCGGACCCGACGATCATAAGCTTCGCCGCCGGCAACCCCTCCCCTCTTTCGTTCCCGACAGAGGATCTGGCGGAGCTCTCGGCGGACATCTTCAGGACCTGCGCGGCAAAGGCCCTGCAGTACGGAACCACGGAGGGCTACGGTCCCCTGAGGACAGCCGTGGAAGAGAGGCTCAGGAACAAGTTCAGTATCGATACCGACGGAAACGAGACCATCATCACGACCGGGGGCCAGCAGGGCATCGAACTTGCCTGCAAGGCCCTGTGCAACGAGGGCGACACGGTGGTGTGCGAGAACCCGTCCTTCATAGGAGCCCTCAACGCCTTCCGCTCAAACGGAGCCGATACGGTGGGAGTGCCCCTGGCGGAGGAGGGGATAGACCCCGGGATCCTCGACAGGACCCTCGGGGAGAACCCGAAAGCGAAGATACTCTACCTCATCCCCACTTTCCAGAACCCGGCCGGCGTCACCTCCACGGAGGAGAACAGGCACCGGGTATATGAGATCGCAAAGAAGCACGGCGTCATCATAATCGAGGACAATCCCTACGGCGAGCTCCGCTTCGCGGGCAGGGACGTCCCCACATACAAATCCTTCGACGCGGACGGCATCGTCATCTACTGCTCGTCCTTCTCAAAGATCCTGTCCGCCGGCATGAGGGTCGGCTACGTATGCGGGCCCCGGGAGATCATATCGAAGATGGTGGTGGCTAAGCAGGTCGAGGACGTGCACACCAACCTGTTCTTCCAGATGCTGTGCCACAGGTTCATGACGGAAAGGGACCTGGACGGGCATATCGCCATGATCCGTCAGCTGTACGGGAAAAAATGCGGCCTGATGCTGTCGGAGCTCGACAGGAACATGCCGAAGTCCGTAAAGTACACGAGGCCTGAAGGCGGCCTGTTCATCTGGTGCACCCTCCCGGGCGGCATCAGTTCCGACGCCTTCGTGAAGGAAGCCCTGAAGAGAAAGGTGGCGGTGGTCCCGGGGACCGCCTTCAACTGCGACACCGAGGCTCCCTCCGACTCCTTCAGACTCAACTATTCCATGCCTTCCGACGACGAGATCGTGACCGGTGTCGGGAGGCTCTCCGCGCTGGCGCGCGAAATGTTCTAAATAACTATCCCATGGAGGAATAAAATGAATATCTGGCATGACATGTCCCCTGAGAGGATCAGCGCCAAGTCCTTCTCCGCAGTCATAGAGATAACCAAGGGAAGCAAGCTGAAGTACGAGCTCGACAAGAAGACCGGCCTTCTGAGACTGGACAGGATCCTTTACACCTCCACCCATTACCCGGCGAACTACGGCTTCATACCCCTGACCTTCGCCGACGACGATGACCCCCTGGACGTGCTGGTCATCTGCTCTGAGCAGATAGACCCCATGACCGTCGTGGACTGCTATCCCATAGGAGTCATCAAGATGATCGACTCCGGGAGGCTGGACGAGAAGATAATAGCGATACCGTATTCAGACCCCTACTACAACACGTACCATTCCGTGTACGACCTGCCCATCCACGTCTTCGAGGAGATGAGGCACTTCTTCAAGGTATACAAGGAACTGGAAAACAAGGAGACCGCGGTGGACGAGCTCGGCGACCGTGAAGAGGCCGAGAAGATCATCGAATACTGCATGAAGAACTATTCGAACCACCGCGAGGAACTGATGGACAGATAGGAAAAACCATGTTTATCGACAAGATCAAGATACACGTGAAGGCCGGCAACGGCGGGAACGGAGTCGTATCCTTCAGGCGCGAGAAGTATATCGCCAAAGGCGGACCCGACGGCGGGGACGGAGGCAACGGCGGAAACATCGTCTTCAGGATCGACGAGGGCAGCAACACCCTCCTGGCCTTCCGCTACAAAAGAAAATTCGCCGCCCAGAACGGCGGCGACGGGGCGGGAGCGAAATTCCACGGGGCCAACGGGGAGGACACCGTCATCCTGGTGCCTCCGGGGACCCTGATCAAGGATCCGGAAAGCGGGAAGATCATAAAGGACATGTCCTCTAAGGAGGACTACGTGCTCTGCCACGGCGGAAGAGGCGGATGGGGGAACAGGCATTTCGCCACCCCGACGCGCCAGATCCCCCGGTTCGCGAAAGCCGGGCTCCCCGGTGAGGAGAGAGACGTGGTGCTTGAGCTGAAGATGATAGCCGACGTGGGCCTGGTGGGGCTTCCGTCAGCCGGGAAGTCATCTCTCCTGGCCGCTCTGTCCCAGGCAAGGCCGAAGATCGCGGATTACCACTTCACGACCCTGGAACCCAATCTCGGCGTGGTCTCCGCGGGAGGCGAGAGCGGCTTCATCATGGCGGACATCCCCGGCCTCATAGAGGGGGCGTCCGAAGGCCTGGGGCTGGGCCACGAGTTCCTCAGGCACATCGAGCGGTGCCGCATGCTGATCCAGGTCATCGACGTGTCAGGCTCGGAAGGCAGGACGCCGGTGGAGGATCTTGAAACGATCTCCTCCGAGCTCATGAAATTCTCCGAAGAGCTTGCAAAGAGGCCCAGGATCATAGCCGCCAACAAGGCGGACCTGCTGATCTCCGAGGAGAACTTCTCCATGATCCCGGAGCTGTCAGACGAATGCCGGGAGCTTGAGGAGAGGTGCCGGGAGCTGGGCTATCCGGTCATATACATATCGGCATCGGAGAAGACCGGGCTGAAGGAGCTTGTGAGCGAAGTGTCCCGCATGCTGAAGGAGCTGCCTCCCATAACGGTCTACGAGCCCGAATACGACATACTCGAGGAGGCCTCGGCGGGAAAGGCTCCCGAAGACGTGACCGTCGCGAGAGCAGACGACGGGGCGTATACCCTGGAAGGCGCCTGGATCGAGGCTCTGGTCAACAGGGTCAATTTCAACGACCGCGAGTCCATGATGTATTTCGAGAGGTCCCTCGCGAAATTCGGCATGATCGGGAAACTGCGTGATGCCGGGTGCGAGGAGGGCGACACGGTGCGCATCGGGGATATAGAATTCAGTTTCGTGGACTGAACGCAAAAAAGGTGAAGCCAGCGGCTTCACCTTGTCTTTTTGCCTTTTCCGGGATCAGTAATCCATGGTCTTCTTGCCGCGCTTCAGGTAGTCCCTGTGCAGCGTCAGCACCCCGTTGTCCATCATGAAGATGCGGTCCGCGTGCTCCGCGATAGACAGGTCGTGGGTCACCATTATGAGGGTCTGTCCGATCTCCTCCCTCAGCTTCAGGAGCAGGTTCAGCACCTCGTCCGCGTTCGCCCTGTCCAGGTTCCCCGTAGGCTCGTCCGCGAACAGGATATCCGGCATGTTTATGAGGGCCCTCGCTATCGCCACCCTCTGCTGCTGCCCTCCGGAAAGCTCCGAAGGCAGGTGATGGAGCCTGTCCATGAGCCCCAGGGTCTCCACCAGTCTCCTCAGGGTCTCCTGGTAGGACGCGTCGGGCTTGTTGCACATCATGGTGGGGATCAGTATGTTCTCAAGGGCGGTGAACTGCGGTATCAGGTTGTGCTTCTGGAACACGAAGCCCATCCTGGCGCCCCTGAACCGGCTCAGCTCGTCCGGCTTCATGGCGGTGATGTCGTTTCCGTGCACCAGTATGTGGCCGGAGTCGCAGGAATCCAGTCCCGCGCAAATGTGGAGGAACGTGCTCTTGCCGGAGCCGGAGGCCCCTATGATGGCAACGAATTCCCCCTGCTCGACCTTGATGCTCGCCCGGTTGACGGCGGTGATCACCTGGTCGTACTGCTTGTAGTATTTCAGGACGTTCTCCGCCTGAAGCATGTATTTCGATTCTTCATTACTTTCAGGTACATGTGTCCTAGCCATTCATCTCACCTCCAGCGAAGCTGTCCTTTCGTATTTCTCACCGCTCATCGCCGAACTCCTTTCCCCCACCGCCGTTCTGAAGCGACTGCCTGTATTTCCTGTACCCGCTGAAGGGCAGGTACGCGGACAGGAAGCCGCAGGCCACCGACAGGACCACGCTCGCGAGTATCGCGTACCACGGCATATAGAAGACGTATCTCACATGCTCCCCGGTGATATGGGGCATGACCACGTTGTAGACAAGGAACAGGATATAGCTGCCCGCGTAGCTCAGCGCCACGGACACCACAAGGGACATGCATGCCATCGACAGGCCTCCCTGCAGGTATATGGACCGTATCTGCCCGAGCACCGCGCCCATCGCCTGAAGGATGTTGAACTCGTTCTCCCTCTTCTTGTAGTAGAGGGCCTGGGAGAAGAACCAGACCAGCGGGGAGATGCACAGCACCAGGAGCGACGCCACTATGTAGAGCTCTCCGTAATGCTTCTCGTCCGCCACCAGGGCGTTGAGGGTTGCGTCCCTGTTCGTCACTTCGATGTCGCCGTAATACCTCGCCCAGTCCCTGATCTCGCCGTAGAGCCTGTTGGTGTCCGAGTTGCTGAAGTCCTTGTCGACATAGATGTTCAGGACCCTTCCCGTAGGCACCTTTTCGGTGATCAGCTCATAATCCGCATAATTCATGTATACCGGCAGCGAATCGCAGGGCACGTCATATATGACGGCTCCCACGGTGAATTCCTCATATTCGAACCTGAAGTACTTGATCTGCTCCTGCAGCAGGGCGTTACCCGTCCGGCTCGTGTCCACCGCCCTTATCTGGGCGGTCTTTCTGGCGACATATATCTTGTCGCCCACCTTGAAGTCTACCTTCTTTATGTTCGACACCGAATCGCCGACTATCACGTATCCCGGCGTGCTGACGCATTCCAGATCCCCCGAATAGGAGTAGTCCCGGAGAAGGCCCAGCTGGTCATCGTTCACCGCCGTGTACACGATGCTGTTGGTGACGTTCCAGTTCCCTTCCTTCCTGAACCCGGTCCCGTCATACTTTATGGTCCCTGACAGGAACACCGCTTCCGACGAGTCGAATATGACGTGGGAGCCGATGTTTATGGCCTCCGTCGAATTGTCGTCGATCTCCACCGCCCTGACGCCTTCCATGGAATTAAGCTCGCTGCTGAACTGCTCGTCATACTCGAATCCGGAATCCGTGAGATCAAGGACGAACTGGGGCCTCGGATATTCCAGGTTGGTCCTGTATATGTCTGCCATGTACAGGCCCATTATGAACACCGCGCAGAACACAATGGCGGTGGTAAGGAGCTGCAGCCCGTATTTCCTGAACCGCCACATGGAATAGAACTCGTAGCGCCTCGGGAAGCTCTCCCCGAAGATGCTCACCGAAGATCTGGGGGACGACACCAGGTTGGAGTTGTCCTCCGACACGATGAGGGCCAGGGGCTTTTTCAGCGCCATGAGTTTCATGGGCGTCCAGACCGCGATCACTATCACGGCCAGGGAGAAGAGGAATGTCTTCAAAATTGTCCATCCGCTGAAGACGAAGGACTGGGTGGTGTTCCTGAAGATGAAATACGATATGAGGGTCGAGATTCCCATGGAGGGTATGAAGGTCACCGCCAGGATCACGAACATCTCCCAGAACGCTATGCCGAAGAGCATCTTGAAATCGGCTCCGAAGGTCAGGTATACGCCGTACTGGAACTTATATTGGTTCAGCCTTATCTTGTACAGTGAGTTCAGCAGGAACGAGCACAGCACCAGAAGTACCGCCGATATCACGAAGAAGGTGAAGTTGTTGTTCCTCACGCTGTCGTTGAAGGTCACCAGCGGAGACTTGAATATGGAATACTCGTTGGTCCTGAGCGCATCCAGCTCCTTCACGTATTTCTGGTCGAACTTCCTGAGGGAGGACTCCAGGTCCTTCGTGAACATGAGGTACACGTCGTACCTGGTCTCGTTGGCCACCAGGTTGGTGTACTCCTCCACCCTGACGGTCTCGTAGATCCGCTCGCTCTTGTGGGCGGCCAGGTCGTCGTCCACCAGGAACCGGGCCTGGTCGAAGTTCAGGTTGGTGACCGCCATGTGGTAATCGTATTCCTCGCTGTACAGGTCGTGCTCCACGTGGGAGTTGTTGTCGTTCGAGACCGAGACCATGCCGAACAAGACCTGTACTATTATCATCGCGATAAAAAAGCACAGGTACTGACTGAAGCCGTGGAAAACGCTCTTCCAGGCTATCTTCAGGCTCCTTCCCAGATATTCGAATACCTTACTCAAAACAACCACCCCGGCTGACACTTCTGTTTTTCCGTCTAATTATATCGGCATTGTGTGAACAAAAATTGTACAATATATTAACTGAAAGTTACAATTACAATTGTAGCTTTTTCTTTGCGCGAAACGGCCGGAAGCGGCTCCGTCCTTGCACTTTGCCCCGGGTTGTGGTATCATCGTATCGAAAGGCAAAAGACATCTTCGGACCGGAAGGAGGCGATGCGGAATGAGCACGGAAAACATACTTCTCCGGAGCGTCCGCTCGCTGAACGGCGTGGGCGACGCCCGCTGCGCGGCCCTGCGCCGGGCGGGCATCGAAACGGTCGGGGACCTGCTCGCGGTCTATCCCCGGGGCTATCAGAACCGGGGCGCCGTGAAGACCCTGGCGGAAATAAGGGAGGAGATCGGATCGGGATCCTCCCTGCCCTTCTCGTGCATCCTCACCGTATCCTCCCAGCCCAGGGTCTCCCTCATAAGGAAGAACCTCAACATACTGAAATTCAGGGCCTTCGACGAGACCGGGTCCGCAGAGGTTGCGTTCTTCAACGGTAAATTCCTGAAGCCGGTCTTCGGAGTCGGAAGCACCTTCAGGTTCTACGGCAGGTTCACCCTGTCGGACTCCTCCCTGCAGCTCCGGTCGCCGGTCTATGAAAAGGCAGTGGACGGAGCAGCTCTTCCGGGGATAGTCCCCGTATACCCCCTCACGGGAAAGCTCACCCAGAAGATCATGTCCTCCCTTGTCTCCCAGGCCCTCGGCCTCATATCCGGCAGGGTCCCGGACTATCTGACTGACGGGGAAATGGCAAGGTACGGCCTCGCCGGCCGCGTAAAGGCCCTCACCCTGCTGCACAGGCCGGAACGCCCTTCCGACATAGAAGAGGCAAAGAAGCGGCTCGTGTTCGATGAGCTGGCTGTCCTTTTCTGGCTGATGCGCAGGAAAAGGGAGCGGGAACTGAAAAGGAACGCCTCGGTGATCCGTCCGGTCGGAGAGTCCGAGATCAGCGGTCTCTTCAGCTTTCCTCTGACAGGCGCCCAGAAGAGGGCCGTCGGTGATATCCTCCGGGACATGTCGGGCGGATACCTCATGAACCGCATCCTCACCGGAGACGTGGGGAGTGGCAAGACCGCGGTGGCGGAGAGCGCCGCCTACGCGGCGGTGAAAAGCGGCTTCCCGGCGGTGGTCATGGCTCCTACGGATCTTCTGGCAAGGCAGCACTATGAAAGCTTTTCATCCCTCTTCTCGCCCCTCGGTATAAGCTGCGGGCTCATATCGGCCTCCGTCCCCGGGGCGGAGCGCCGGGACATATGCGAAAGATTCCGTGACCGGGCGAGGCCCGATCATATCGACATACTGATAGGCACCCACGCGCTGCTGTCGGACGGCACGGACATCTCGAACGCCGGCCTAGCGGTGATAGACGAACAGCACAGGTTCGGTGTGAACCAGCGGGCGACGCTGCTGGACAAGGCCCCGGAAGCCCATTCCCTTGTCATGAGCGCCACTCCCATCCCGAGGACCATGACCCTGGCGGCGTACGGGAGCCTCGACATCTCCCGCCTCGACGAGATGCCCGAGGGACGCGTTCCGGTGCAGTCGTTCATAGTGAACGAGAGCTACAGGGAGCGCCTCAACGGGTTCATAAGGAAGAATACCGCCGAAGGGCATCAGGTCTATGTCGTCTGCCCGTCCATAGAGGAAGACAGGGCTGAGGACAGCGAGGAACTTACCGACATACCTCTCACGGACCGGGCTGCGGAAGCGGCTGCTCCGAAAAAATCGACTTCCGAGACTTTCACATACCTGCAGTCCGTCTTTCCTGACCTCAGGATAGGCTGCGTCCACGGGAAGATGAAGGCGGAGGAAAGGGAGGCCGTCATGGAGAGCTTCTACAGCGGCGGCACGGACATCCTCGTGAGCACCACCGTCATCGAGGTCGGGGTGAACGTCCCCAACGCGTCCCTGATGATCGTGGAGAACGCGGAGCAGTTCGGACTGGCCCAGCTCCACCAGCTGAGAGGCCGGGTGGGACGGGGGTCCGCCCAGTCATACTTCATAATGGTGGCGGGCACCGGAGCCCCCGCCTCGCTGGAAAGGCTCAGAAAGATACGGTCGACATCCGACGGATTCGAGATCGCGGAGGCCGACCTTGAGATGAGGGGCCCTGGAGACTTCTTCAGGGAAAGAGGCATCATACGGCAGCACGGGACGCCAGGCCTCGAGCTTGCGGCCTCCTGCGCGGATCCGGAGCTCATCAGCACAGCCTCATCCTTCGTGGCGGAGCTTTTACAAAAAGACCCTCAGCTCTCCTCGCCGCAAAGGGAAGCCCTCAGGGTCAGGGTCTCCGACGCGGAGGAAAGAAACTCGAGAACGACCAACTGAGATATATATACGATTACGGAAAACAGGCAGGAGGATCACACTAATGAAATCTCCAAAGACAGTATATGTGTGCAGCGAATGCGACTACCAGAGCTCTAAATGGCTCGGAAGGTGCCCCCAGTGCAATTCCTGGAACACCTTCACGGAGGAGACCTACGCCCCTCCGGCGAAAAGCGCCTCCCCGGCAAGGCAGCCGTCGGGAGGAAAGCCCTCCGAGCACACGGTGAAGCTCAGCGAATACAGGATGCCCGAGTACCTGCGGCAGAGCACCGGGATATCCGAGTTCGACAGGGTCCTGGGGGGTGGACTGGTCAAAGGCTCCGCCATCCTTCTCGCCGGCGAGCCCGGGATCGGCAAATCCACCCTGCTCATGCAGCTGTGCGGGCAGATCGGGAGCCTGTGCAAGGTGCTCTACGTTTCCGGCGAGGAATCCAAGGGCCAGCTGAAGATGAGGGCCGAGCGCCTCGGTGTAAAAGCCGGGGACGTGTTCCTCCTCACGGAGACCAACATCGAATCCATCATATCGGAATATGACGAGGTCAGGCCCGACATCATAATCGTGGACTCGATCCAGACGGTTTATACGGAATCCTCGTCCTCCATGAGCGGCAGCGT
>JAEEGL015769339.1_pt1 | contig 25139 bp, 24 predicted proteins | sample 9134231 | NCBI WGS metagenome assembly JAEEGL01 (sample SAMN16246548, study PRJNA631951) | gut metagenome | biome: gut microbiome; feature: rumen; material: fiber-attached | host: Bos | place: Iran: Karaj | collected 2018-10 | reverse complement strand
TGATTGTTCTCTGCATCAGCTACATCAGCATCTGTGAAGTTGTTGAATGCTACTGTAGCGATACGAGCTGACTTGGAATCAGCTGTTACTGCGATTCCTTCTGTTACATCAACAACGATCTCGCTGTCTTCTGCAACTACTGTTTCTTCCTCAGCCTCTTCTTCTGTAACCTTTACAGTAAGAGTTGCTGTCTTTTCAACTACACCGTTTACGCTTGCATCAAACTTTGCTGTAACAGAGATAGTTGCCTCACCTGCTGCTACTGCTTTAACAGTAACAGTCTTTCCAGACTCTGCGACTGTAGCAACTTCTTCGTTACTTGAAGAAGCTACAAGAGAATCAAATTTGATGGCATTTGATGAAGCGTCATACTCTGTAACATCAAGAGTATATACCTTTTCATCGCCAACTTTGAGTTCTGTCTCTGCATCGGCTGCAAATGCTACATTAGCGCTTGCATCAGATACGGTTGTCTCAGCTGCCTGAACAGTAAGTACGCCGGCAAGTCCGGGAGCACCAAGACCCTCAACCGCGAGCATAGCTGCTGTCATAACAGTAGCAAGACCACGCTTCAGAACTCCTTTCTTGAAAAATGTGCTTTTCATGTTTTTTCGTTCTCCTCCTTCTTGGATTAGTATGCAAACATCCTCGCTCAAGACCGGTCGTCTCCTCCCCGCTTGTATCGTTTCATATCGTTTTCCGGTTCCATCCTGTCCCCGGTCAGACTGCTTTTGTCGACACAAAAGAAAACAACGCAGACTTATCCTGTTGCCGTTTGCTATTCTACCCCCTTGCAAGTATGTTAGTCAAGTCTTTTCTCTTCCCACAAATACTTGTAGTTTCGGGGTTTCGACATACAAATTATCAATTCACGTACACGTATTTTTATTGCAGTAAATTTAAATTTCTTTAAATTTATTTAAATTTTATGCCGATGCACTTCTTCAGGCTCGTATTTATCCATAAAATCATGCCCCAGACGTATTTTTTCGTCAGCAAAATCCACCATTCCGAGCTCAGTGTATACAGAGATCACCTTAGAAAAATGGATATCTTTAAAGAATCCGAGCAATTCCATGGGTACAGATGAGGAAAATTGCGGAATATCGCAAAATTCTTGCTCATAATCAAATTTATCTCTCGGATGGGGCTTGATGAACACGGGAAGAGGCTTCCCCTCCTCGTCATATCCGTAAGTATCGATCAGATCGATCATGATCTGTCTTCTTGTATCCATGTCACTTAAGGGGTCCGACAGGATCAGAACCGCATCATCCCCCGTACGTGCATTTTCTATCTCTTCCTTATTTTCTACGAAAACATCAAGCAGAAGTTCCTTCTCTTCGTCTGTAAGTCTCTCATACAGAGGCCTGCGCGGCACTTCCTTATACTTTTTATAATCATACTTAAGGCCCTTACGGCTGTTGATCTCCATATCTATGCAGTATTTCGCATATCCGTTTTCTATAAAAATCAGACCCAGCGAAGCAAAGAAAGCCTTCATTTTGAAATGCCCGGCATTGCTTATCCTTGCAAGATCAAGTGTTTTCAGGCAGTCCAGCCCATCCTCCACCGCATGGTACCAGATATGATGGGCATTCAGATACAGTCCTATCGGATCCGTATCGCAGTAGACATAGATATCGCGGTATTCCGTGAAATCAACAGGTACGTATTTCTCCTGGAGCTTTGCAAATCTGGCTGTAAAACGTATGCGATTGATCATATTCCTGACTATATTATGCCTGTCTCTTTTTAAAGGCTTCAGCTCCGGAAAGAAAGTTTCCCTTTTTTCATCGAACATGACCACATCCGAAAAAAATCCGCTCTCCTGCGCACGCGCGGGAAGCGTTCCAAAATCATTGGACATGCGGCTGAGTACCAGCACTGCATCATCGCTGCCGCCTTCAGCCCTCAGTTTAAACTCCTTAAGGAATGTTATCAGTACGTGATAAAACGTATGACATACATATATTCTGTCATGCATCGCGCTTACCCCTTGCCTTCATAACAAATCTGTGGGTCTTTCTTGCCGCCACCGGAGTTTCCAGCAATAATATGAGATAGTTTCTGTCCTTGGTCGACAGATACCGGTTTTTCATTATCTTCTGTTCTTCGCTTCTTAAATATCTTAATATGCGCATATAAAAGGCATTCTTTCTGTTCATTTCCTCTACAGGGATATGAAGCATGAAATCCAGCGCCTGAACATAAACAAAACGCTCCGCCCTCTCTATCTGGAAAGGAAACTTTTCTCTTGAAACACGTAAAGCTATAAAAGCATTCTGCATCATATCCGAATAGAACTTCTGCCTGTAGGCACTGCGTGTAACGCTGCCTTCGCTGAGTTCTATATTGTATCCCGGCGTATCCAGATCAAGTATTCCCTTTTCGAATTCGGGAAGCATACGCAGCAGCAGTTCAAAATCCTCGTTGTACTCTCCCTCTCTGAATCTGAACTTCCTGATAAAATCCCCTTTAAAAACTTTGGTGCACATAGAGGCATCGCCCGTATGCATCATCAGCTCGCAGAAATAATCCTCGGGAGAAAGGATCGCAGGTTCCCTGCCGGAGGGCTTAAGGCCATTGCCCCCGCCCTTAACTTCAGCCACTTTCAATTCAGGATTCCTTTCAATCCCCGTAATAAGCTTTTCATACATGTCGGCATCGACCCAGTCATCGGCATCTATAAAGCCGACATAGTCTCCCTCCGAAATAGCAAGACCTGCATTTCTTGCGCTGGCCGCACCGCCGTTTTCCTTATGGATCACTTTTATTTTTTCATTCTCTGCAGCAAGCTTATCGCAGAGCGCAGCACTTCCGTCCGTGGAGCCGTCATCAGCCAGTATCACGGTGTCGGGCGCATAGCTCTGGGAAAGCGCGCTGTTCACGCACTTCTCAAGATACTTTTCCTTGTTATATACAGGGATGATAATATCGAGTTTTCCGGATGATCGTATCGGCATCACGCATTCCTCTTGCAGATATCGTCATAGATCCACTTAAGCATCCTGCTGTTGGCTTCTCTGTCAAAGGTAAGCTTTGCCCTTGCGGCTGCATTTTCTCCAAGAAGCGCTGCATAGATGTCATCATCAAAGATTCCCGCTATCGCAGATGCTAAAGCATCCACGTCACAGGCAGGCACAAGCCTTGCCTCTTTCTTATCCTCGGCCATGGAAGGTATACCGCCCGCATACGAAGCGATGCACGGCACGCCAAGAAGCATGGCCTCTCCGAGTGAATTCGGAGAATTCTCAACAGAAGACGGAAGAACATATACATTCGCCTTCAGGTATTCCTTTTTCATATCCTTTGCGGAGAGCGGTCCTGCAAATCTCACATGCCCCTCAAGTCCGCCTTCTTTTATCAGCTGTTTTAAGTATTTGCCGTACGAGGGGCGCTTGATGATGTCACTTAAAGAATTGCCTCTTACAACATCATCACCCGCAACGGTAAGAGTGATATCGGGATAGTCCTTTATAAGTTTTGCCATTGCTCCCAGCGCTATATGCAATCCCTTTAACGGAATATTTCCCTGTGAGATGAATATCGAATGTCTGTCGCACTCATCAACATTCCATCTGCCTTCATAAAACACAGGTCTTAAAGTTTCATTAAGACTGTAGCAGACAGCTGTTTCCGAATTGGCTTTTACAAAAGCCTCATCAAAAGCCGTACGTACGCAGAAATAATCGGCGGCATTCACAACCTCCATTTCATTATCTGCACGCAGCGCATATTTTTCCTGCTGTCTGAGAATGCCGTCTGAGCGCAGCACATCACGCAATGTATTATGCTCTATCACCTTCTGCGGAAGTCCTGCCGTATAAGCCTTTTCACATTCAGCCATCACACCCTGCATATGTATCAGGGCATGCCCTTTCCATTCACTCACTCGCATGAGCGCCTTTGTATGCGGAAACTCTGTGCCGAAACAATGTATAACATCAGGCCTGTATTCCTCACAGATAAGGCCGATTGATGATTCAAGCGATTCATCATATTTTTCCGGATGTGATATATCTTCATAAAAGCCGTAATATTTCACTTCATCAAGCGTGCCGCGAAGTATATCACCCTTTACCATATCTTCAACAGGCACAGGAAAAGCAAAGGCCACTTCAAGATCAGGCACATGTCTGATGCCTTCATAAGCGCCGATTATCCAGCCTTCCTTATTATGTTTTCCACTCCTGAACGCCTTATGAAACATGGCAGGCATCAGGTTGCAAAGCCAAAGGACCTTCAATCCCGCTTTCCTCCGATGGAATAAATACGTGCCTTTATCTTATGATAAGCTTCCGAAAAACGTCTGCTGCCCGCGAGCTTTTCTCTGAGCGGCTGCAGCGTTATGATCATTACAAACCTGTAGAACGAAGCTTTTTTCCCTAAATACTTATCTGTTATCACACGGTGTTCTTTGGCGGAAATCTTTTTGTTTAAAGCTGTTTCCGAAAAGCCGCCGCCTTCATAGTCACTGAGCACAAATGGCATATGAGCAGGTCGTGCATCATATCTGTATATGCACCTTAGAAAGTGTTCATAATCCGCTCTCACTTTAAAACGCAGATCATATGCCTTGCCTTTTAACAATGCCGACCTGTATATGCATGCCTGATGACATGGTACATTCCTGAAAGCGGTAAAGTCACTTATATGATCCGGATAAACATCCGTACTTCCAAGTTCTCTTCTGTAGAGATTTCCATAATAAATATCTGCAGCTTTCTTTTGCATGAACCTGACGCTCTTCTCAAGTACGTCCTTCGCATAAAGCCTGTCGCCGCAGTTTAGGAATATCACATACTCTCCGTGGATAAATCTCAATGCGGCATTCATTCCGTCATATATGGAATCATCAGGTTCCTGTACAAAGCAGACATCTTCCGCATCTTTCAGGAAATCAGTACTTCCATCCTTTGAGCAGCCGTCCTTAACTATGATCTCGTAATCTTTAAAGGTCTGCCTTCTTACGCTCTCAACGGTTTTTTTCAGTTCTTCGCCCGCATTCAGGCTTACGATTATTATCGAAAACTTGCAGCTCATATATTCCTACAAAAGATTTGTGTATTTAATAAATTCCGACAGATCACACGAAAGCAGCGTGTGATACGGAAGCAGCTTTGTCGTATCTCCGAATGCTCTGTAAAGAAATACAGCAAAATAAAGCATGGCCGCTGCATAAACAGCTGTCTTCACAGCCTTTAAATTTATATTCTTCTCTTTTAACAGCATCGGTATCAGCATCACCTGCGTTGTGATCAGGTAGTAGCTGATGCGCGACGAAAAAGGTATGAATGAAAAACAGGTGCATAAAACGAGGGCCGCAATGTTCATCTGTATATATACGGAATCCTCATCGTGCAGCATGAAGCCTTTTTTCACATCATCCTTAGCGCCTGACTTTTTAATTTTCTCACGCTTCCGCAATAATGCTGCAGCCGCAAGACCTAAGGTAAGCACTATCCTTGCTATATTCACTAAGCTTATCCCGCCGCCTTCAGCCACGAGTTCAGGCTCATTTACATATGACGGATAAAGCTTTATGAACAGATCCATATACTGCGCTCTGAATATCAGTCCGCTTATGCCAAGCGCACCCAGCGCTATATAGTAAAACTTATTCCATCTGATCATGCACACCGGATACATCACAAGCACCAAAAGCGCTGTCTTGTGAAAAAGCGCAGCTATCAGGATAAGCACAAGCGCGCGTATATAGCACTTCTTCATCCCATACATGAGTGCCGTGATGCAAAACGCAAGCGCCATATAATAGCGCATGGTATTCATGCTCCTGAAATACAGTCCAAACAGCATAAAGAGAACAAAGGACTGAAAGAACGGAGCTTCGGACATATATAATGCCTTCACAAAAAACAAAACAGTAAAGAAAGCAAATATCGCAAAGAGCACCGGGAACCATTCTCCCGCAAGGAAACCATATACTGCTTTTGAAAGAGCATTGAAGCCCCATTCCGTTACAACATAGTTTCCGACATTCGCATCATGGAAATGATCTATGTAGGTCTGGTAATCATTCCCGGTATTTATCCTGAGTGCAGCGGGCAGGAACAATTCCAGAACAAGCATCGCAAGAAGCGGCCTGTCTGTATATATGCTGCTCTTCTCCCTCTTCACAAAAAAAGCTGTAGCCGAAGTTACGACAGCTATAAAAATATAAAATATTATTCCTGCCGCATTAAGAGCCATTTTTGCTTAGCTTCTTTCCTTCCTCTATGCCGGCCTTCATAAGCCTGAGTGCATCCGCAGGCTTTATATCCCTGCACATCTTTTTCTTCTTTGCAAATATAAAGCGCCTTGCCCATATACCTGCCATTTTTCCATACAGGAAATGATAAAGAACGCCCCTGTCCTTAAAAAACTTTTCATCATAACCGTGAAACCAGGTAGAAGGTCTTTCGATCTCTGTGCCTATCTTCACGGGAATAGCCATGATCTTAAGTCCTGCCTTAACACAGTCCATGTAAAACAGACTGTCCTCACCGTTGGAATAAGGCGCACCTCCGCCAAATAAAAGAGAAAATCTAACTCCCTCTGCTGCCAGCTTCTCACGTCTTGCCGCTGCTGCATATGCGGGATACCTTCCAAGCGACCATCTGTGAACCCTGCTTTCTTTTTCAATATGGTATGTCCGTCTTCCCTCATTCACATCCACATTGAACATGATGATATCTGCATCCGGATGTTCATCAAAAGCTTTCAGTATGCTGTCTGCATAGCCCTTCTCATAGACTATATCCTCATCGGAAAACAGGACTATATCAGCCGAAGCTTTATCCAGCGCAAGATTTCTTGACCTGCCTATACCGCGTTCATTGCGTTCATACACATGCACGCTGCATCCGTTTTCAATCTCAAATGAGGACTCTGCATCCCTGTCGGTCTGATCGATTACGACAGCATCACACTCAAGTCCCATACCTGAAACAAGTTTAGCAGCGTCCTTATTCAGAGCGCTTATGAGTACTTCAAGGCTCTGCTTCATCTGTAATACCGCTTCAGGAATTTTTCATCCGCATCATAGATAAATGCAGCCTTTATATTCTTTCCCGAAACCTTTATTTCTTTTGCAGCAGTATAAAGTGCTGCCGCACTCATGCCGTAAGGAACCAGAAGGAGCACATCTTCACCGTCTGTAGACAGGTCTTTGATATGCGAAGGGATATCTGTTTCCTTTCCATCTTTATCCAGGCATACAGCCTTTGCACCATGCACAGATGCTTCTGATACAGTCCTGAATCTTTCACCGCTTTTTAAAATATATCCGGTGCAAAGAATACCACTCTCTTTAAGTCCGATATCCATATCCTTATCCGTATAGACATGGTCGTCGGCAGCATACAGATACATCAGTATCAGCACCGCAAATACCGCACCAATGACTGCTCCTGCAAGAGCCCATCTCAAGTAATACGGTTCAGGTCTCAATACATACGGATCATTTTCATCCCATACTGTTATCGAACCAAAGCCATCAGTATCTTCTGCAAATGCCGCAAGAGCCTCACCCATAGCTTTCTGGATAAGTGCTGCCCTGTCTTTATTCCTGTCATCCACATAAAGCTTGATGATCCTTATATCAGACATTACCGGCATCAAGGTCTCAGCAGCTATCTCTTCCTTTGATACTCCGCATATCTTAGCTGCCTTACCCGCGATCACGTCACTGTCCATCACATCATTCCATGTGTAATCATTGTAATAATGGACCGTATCGGCAGAAGCAGATTCAAAATCTATGCTGTACATAGTTTCCGACCTGTAGATATCCTCACCGTGGAATATCTGCATCCTTGAAAGATCGAGAAGCAAAAAGAGCAGGGCTCCCACAAGAGCTCCGCAGAAAAGTCCGCATACAAAACGCATCCCGAAGAGTGCCATATATCTTTTCAGACAGAAGGGTCTGATCTCAGCCGTCTTGATCTTAGCCATCTTGATCTCAGCCATCTTGCCCCTCCTTCTTCTTCATTGCAGTCACATTACCCTCTTCGATACCCTCAGTGGCATCCGGGCTTACAAGCACCTTAAGCGTAAGAAGCATGAGCTTCAGATCCAGCCACACCGTATAATTCTCGATATATGTCAGATCAAGCTTCAGTTTGTCATAAGGCGTCGTATTATATTTTCCATAGACCTGCGCGTAACCTGCCAGGCCGGCCTTAACCTTTGTGCGGAACACGAACTCAGGCATGCTCTCGGTATACTTGGCTATTATCTCCGGTCTTTCCGGACGCGGTCCTATAAAGGACATTTCACCCTTAAGAATATTGAACAGCTGAGGCAGCTCATCTATCCTTACCGCTCTTATGAATCGTCCGATGGGTGTGATCCTGTCATCCTTTTTGGATGCAAGCCTTGCCACTCCGTCTTTTTCGGCATCAACCCTCATGCTGCGGAATTTGAGTATCTTAAATTCTTTTCCGCCCATGGTGCAGCGCGTCTGCTTGTAGAGCACAGGACCTCCGTCTCCGAGCTTTATAAGTATCGCGGTGATGAGCATTATCGGAGAAGTGATCAATATGAGAAGGAACGAGCAGATAAGATCTATCATGCGCTTTGCGGCCCTCTGTTCCACCGTGAGCGCATACTCGCGTATAAGATATATCGGTGTGTCAAATATATGCATTTCCTCAGTTCCCTTAACAAGAACATCAGAGATCTTGGGCATCATATAAACTCTTATCGAACGTCCATAGCAATACTTGATCAGTTCATTTCTTTGATCTGTCGGAACATCCCATATGATAAGCCCGTCATAACGGTTTTCTATCTCATCCGTAACAGCCTTCACACCTTCTGATATCTTCATGGTGCGGCATATTTTATACTTATCCGGTCTGCTCTCAAACTTCCGGATTATCTCATCATCCGGTCTGTCTCCGGAAACAAGGAGCAGATCCCGCGGCGGGAAAAGTCCCAGATAGATCAGATGACTGATTGCAGTCCAGACCGCGATCCATAAAAGCTGACCTCCGACCAGTCCGCCTATAGGTCCCACATAAAGGATCAGTTTGGTATACATCAGTGAAAGTATGGAATAGGCAAGAAGATCCGTGCCCAATGTAGAGATCGCCTGTGAAAGGAATACATCAAGAGGTTTCATATATCCTATCCTCAGTCCACCGTACATACGTGATACAAGTATCAGCATAACAGCATATATCGCAATGAGGAGGATATCACCCTTTATCCAGAACTGAAGCTGTTTGGCTACCATCATCGGTTTATAATACTTAAACCATATAAAAGCAAAACCTGCCACCTGCGCAGTAAGTCCGAGCAGTGCCAGAAATAATCTTATTATTCTTCTTGAAGTTTCTAATTTACGCATTACGGTAAACTATTATATCATATACGTCTTATGGCTGCACGAAAGGCCCATCCGATGAAACAGATGATGCTTTTGAACAGCGAAAGCTTCGCATGCTTTCTGTAAAGCATCCATATACGTCTGAGCGCTTCAGCCTTATTTGAAGACAGGCTCTTCTTCGGCCTTCTGTATAATGTCAGGTTCTCATCAAGCCCGTAAGCCTTATATCCTGCACCAAGTATATTCCACCAGCATGCAGTATCCTCACTTTTAATGTAAGGCATTTTTATAAGTTCCTTATCGATCTTTTCCAGATCAAACATGACAGTCGAGGTGAAGATGACCGTCCTTGTATAAGCCCTTTCAAGATCGAGCCATTCCGGAGCATGCACTATCTTACCGGTCCCGACACATTCGGCATCCGCAAACTCATATGACGTAAAAGAAAATGCCGCATCCTTCTCTTTCATAAATGCTAACTGCTTCTCAAGCTTGTCAGGCATCCATATATCATCAGCATCTATATAGCACAGGTACCTGCCCTTTGCCGCAGCTATGCCAAGATTCCTGGCGGCAGCAGCTCCATGCTTCCCGTGATTGACTATCACCCTGATGCGTTCATCCTTTTTAGCCAGCACATTCATGACAGACAGAGTGTCATCCGTCGAAGCATCTTCGATAAGGAGCAGTTCAAAATCAGTACAGCTCTGATCCAAAACACTCTTAACCGTTGTTTCTATGTAGTTTTTGGCATTGTGCACCGGCACAATGATACTGATATCAGCCAAAACTTTCTCCCAGATATTCCATTATCCCATAACTGTCATTTCCAAGCGCCCTTGAAAAAGCTGCGCCGTCAAACCCGGATGCACCGGCAAGCATGAGCAGTGCAGAAAAGGCCGCAAACAATATCAGCTGACTTTTTCTGTTATTAACATTCATGAATGCGGATGCCGCTACACATAATATCAACGGTGTATACGGCATAAGCCACAGGTATACCGGCATGTAATCCTTAAGCATCATTCCCGCAGGGCTCACAAGCAACGCAGAAAGCACCACCGCAAAAAGAAAGATATATTCATAAGTCTGTCTGTTCTTTAAAGACCGCTCATCGGTCCTTTCAGACTCTCCTTCATATGAGCTGTACCATAACGAGATAAGACCGGCAAGAAAAAGCCCCGAAAAACCTGCTGACGGTCCGGCCTCTTCAAAACTCAGTCTGATATCTTCCAATATTCCGGATACATAGGTCAATACTTCTCTCATGCACGCCTCCATTTCTGTTTGAGCGTGGCAAACAGGTATACTGCTATGCAGATGAACAGGACAAGAAGAGGCGCGATAAGTCCCTCAGGGCCTCGTGTAAACACGGATGCCGTAAGGATAAGCGCAATATAGACAAATCTTCTGCCGTCTTTATTCCTTGTCCACTCCATGAACACGCATGCGGTTAACGGCGCAAGCACAACATATATCAGATTTTCCGGCAGATACCCCTTAAACAGCACTGAGAAAAATGCACCCTTTCCCGCAAGTGATCCGCAGATATTAAGCAGTCCCACAAATGAAAGCACCATGCCCGAAGCATTTGCATTATCAGCGCAGATGAGTTTTATCCATCTGAAACATACCAGGTATTCAAGCATAAGCATGAAAACCGGAAGCGCTATACCAAGCACTGCCTTTTCGTTTCCACCCGATACATATGCCAGGTATGAAGCGAATACAGCATAGCCCGAAACGCCCTCGGTAACAGGCCGGATCACTGCATCAACTGAAGTTCCCGATGCTCTTATCACTTCCTCATAGAAAGCATCATTCTCAAGGACACAACCGTTGATCATCATAAACACAAGCTGCAGGACAAAAAGTACTATTGCCGCAATATAACTTCTGTCAAAATTGATATCGGAATGCCAGTGCTTAAGATGTCTTCTGTGATAAAAAGCCATAAACGCAAGCACGGTCACAAGTATCAGAAAACAAGAGTAAAACATTATAAGTATCTTCATTGAGAAGCCGGTCAGACCGCAGATGCAGTAAAGCACTTCCCACAAAAGAAAAAGGGAAAACATGCCGAAAAGGCACGCTTCCCCCGTATCCGGCATGCTGTCTTTTTTCCCGCAGACTGTCACGCCCGCGAGAAAACCTGTTATCAAAAGAAACAGCGGCAGAATCAGAGCCATTATCACATTCCCCTTGCCTGTGAAACGTTTTCCTTAAACCATTCGTATGCAAGCTTAACGCCTTCAGGAAGATCCACTTTGGCCTTGAAGCCAAGTGAATTAAGTTTGCTCACATCGCAGAGTTTTCTGGGAGTTCCGTCCGGCATATCCTTATTCCATATGATCTCGCCCTCGAAACCAACAGTCTGCTTTACAAGCTCAGCAAGTTCCTTTATTGTAACTTCCTTGCCTGTACCGATATTTACATGTTCCTCACCATCATAGTTTTCAAGAAGGAATACGCATGCATCAGCCATATCATCAACATAAAGGAATTCGCGAAGCGGTGTTCCTGTTCCCCAGAGTTCCACCGAAGGAGCTCCGTTTAATTTGGCTTCATGGAACTTTCTTATCATTGCAGGAAGAACATGGCTTCCCTGAAGTTCATAATTATCATAAGGTCCGTAAAGATTTGTGGGCATGCAGCTTATGAAATTGTCGCCGTACTGACGCTTGAAATATCTGCACATAAGAAGACCGGAGATCTTTGCAATTGCATAACCCTCGTTTGTCGGCTCAAGAAGTCCTGTGAGAAGTGCATTCTCGGGAATGGGCTGAGGTGCCATCTTGGGATAAATGCAGCTGCTGCCAAGGAAAAGAAGCTTCTTAACCTTGAAATCATGACAATCCTTGATGACATTGCACTGTATCTGCATATTCTCATATGCAAAATCAGCAGGCGCCTGGTTATTGGCATTGATGCCGCCCACTTTCGCCGCAGCCAGGACAACAACATCAGGTCTTTCTTTCTCAAAGAATTCTCTGACCTGCGCCTGATCCTTGAGATCGAGTTCCTTATGGGTACGGCCTATGATATTGTTATAGCCCTGTCTCTTAAGTGATCTGACTATAGCGCTTCCTACAAGTCCTCTGTGACCTGCGACATAAATCTTGTCATTCTTATCAATCTGCATCTTTGCGATCTCCTTTATTATTTCTTGTATTTTCTCCCTGTAAATCATATAATGAACAAGGCTTCAACGCCATCCCATCATAAATAAAAGGATCAAATTTTTAAATGAATTATTTTTATGAACTGTTTCACAATGCTGCACTTATGTCTGCCATCTCAGGCTGGTTCGTTGCTCAGGTTGCCAAAACCATACTGCACACCTTAGTAAATAAAAAATTCGATGCGGAGCGCCTTGTCGGCACCGGCGGTATGCCCAGCTCACATTCAGCTACCGTATGCGGACTCGTTACAGGCGTTGCCCTCACAGAAGGCATCCCCAGTACTGAGTTTGCCATTTCCGTAGCCCTTGCCATGATCGTTATGTACGATGCTCTCGGCGTAAGACGCCAGGCCGGCAAACAGGCCAAAGTGCTGAATGAGCTGATAGAGATTTTCTCAATAAACAATCCCAACAATCCCAACATCACACCTGAAGACCGACTCAAGGAGTTTGTCGGCCATACACCCATGCAGGTGTTCGTCGGAGCACTTGTCGGAATCGGTATGGGATTTGTTATGTGCAAACTTGTATTCGGAATTTAAACTCCGTTCTTTATATACTCTTCAATGGCATCATGCCAGTCGGCAAAACGTATATCCGTCCCCACTCTGAACATATAATTATCAAGAGCAGAATATGCGGGACGGTGTGCCGAATCCGGAAAACGTCTCTTGTATTCCTCTGAACTGATATGTTCCACCTCGGTTTTAACACCGGAAAGTCTGAATATCTCTTCGGTGAAATCAGCCCAGTTGCATATACCTTCACAGGTTGCATGATAAAGACCATACTCGTCGGTAGGAATGAGCTTATGTATTGCAGAAGCAAGTTCCTTTGCGGATGTAGGATTGCCAAGCTGGTCATCAACCACACCGATCTTGTCATGCTTTTCGGAAAGAGCCAGCATAGTCCTTACAAAATTCTTGCCGTCTCCGTAAAGCCACGCTGTACGGAGTATGAAAAATCTGTTTGAAAAATCCTTCACAAAATTCTCACCCGCAAGCTTAGTCCTGCCGTATGCACTTACAGGCGAAGGAGTATCTGTTTCCCTGTAAGGATGATCTCCATCCCCCGGAAAAACATAATCCGTTGATATATGCACAAGCTTTGCGCCTGCTTCGGATGCAGCAACCGCAAGGTTTCTGGGACCTATGGCATTGATCTTCATTGCCAGTTCCTCATTTGCCTCACATCCGTCTACGTTTGTATATGCTGCACAGTTTACGACTGCATAAGGCTTTATCTCCTTAACATACTTTATCGTAGCCTGTGCATCTGTAATATCAAGTTCATCCACATCGGTCCCGATATACTCGAACGAGCTGTCTGAGGCAAGCTCTGCCTTCAGTGCGCGTCCCAGCTGACCGTTGCATCCTGTTACAATGATCTTTTCCATTATTGGTCCTCTACATTTCTTTCAAACTTATTCATCACCGAGATTAAGTCTGTTGAACGCTGAGAATATAGCTCTTACAGACGCTCTTGTGATATTTGAACTTACGCCTACACCATATGTCACTTTACCTGTATCGGAATCAAGGAGATGTATGTATGCGGCAGCCTGCGAATTGGAGCCCGACTGCAGTGCATGCTCCTCATAATCAAGGATCTTGATACGCTTTCCGAATGTCTCGGTAAGACCATGCTTAACGGCATCGATAGGACCATTGCCCACTGCCTCGAAGCTCTTCTCTTCGCCGTGGTCGGTATACACCAGATGCACCTTAGTATCAAATTCTGACTCAGTCTCATCGGAAAGATCCTCAACCTTGAGCTTTCTGAAGTGGATCGGTTCTTTCCTGTTAAGATACTCGTCACGGAATTTATCCATGATGGTCTCGGGTGAAACCTCACCCTGCTTCTCTGAGATAGTCTGTATGACATCGGCAAATTCTCTCTGCATTCCCTTCGGAAGCTTGAAGCCGAAATAGGTATCCATTACAAATGCCACACCGCCCTTTCCGGACTGTGAGTTGATACGTACGATAGGCTCGTACTCTCTGCCTATATCCGAAGGATCGATAGGAAGGTAAGGAACCTGCCATATCTTTGAATCCCTCTCCTTCATAGCATGAACGCCCTTGTTGATGGCATCCTGATGTGAACCCGAGAAAGCCGTAAATACAAGTTTTCCGGCATAAGGATGTCTCGGATGTATATCCATCTTGCAGCAACGCTCGTAAAGTTCGGAAGCTTCTTTGATATTATCAAGAGCAAGCTCCGGATCTATACCCTGTGAGAACATGTTATATGCAAGAGTTACTATATCAACATTTCCGGTACGCTCACCGTTTCCGAAAAGTGTACCCTCGATCCTGTCGGCTCCTGCAAGAAGTGCAAGCTCAGCAGTTGCTATGCCGCAGCCTCTGTCGTTATGAGGATGAACCGAAAGAATGACAGAATCACGCTTTACCATATTATTTGACATGTATTCGATCCTGTCTGCAAATACATTAGGTGTCGTCATCTCAACAGTTGAAGGAAGATTGATGATCATCTTCTTATCCGGAGTGGGACCCCACTCTTCGATCACCGCATTGCACACCTCAAGTGCATAATCGAGCTCTGTTCCCGTGAAGCTCTCCGGTGAATACTCAAGTATGGTCTCGCCGTCATATTCATTAAGATGACGCTTTACCATCTGCACTCCGCTCACCGCAAGATCGAGAACCTGCTTTTTATCGGCATTGAATACCACATCTCTCTGAAGAGTTGAAGTGGAATTATAGATATGCATGATGAATGACTTCGTACCGCGAACGGTCTCGAAGTTTCTTACTATCTGTTCTTCCCTGCACTGTGCCAGAACCTGAAGCTTGACATCATCCGGAAGAAGCTTTCTGTCTATTACTTCTCTGATGAAATCATATTCGATCTGACTGGCAGCAGGAAATCCCATTTCAATTTCCTTGAATCCAAGCTTAATCAGATAATTGAAGAAGTCAATTTTTTCGGATACCACCATCGGATCTATTAGCGCCTGGTTGCCGTCTCGTAGATCAACGCTGCACCAGATAGGAGCTTTCATTATCTCCTTGTCAGGCCAGGTTCTCTCCGGATACTTATCAACCGGTACCCTCTGATACTTCTTATAATTAAGCATTTGACACCTCCGTAAAAAAATAACCGGCAGCTTTTTATGTGCTGCCGGATCTGTTTATCATTCCTCGCCAAGTCCTTCTGATATTACCTTTACCAGATGGTCGAGAGCCTCTTTTTCATCTTCGCCCTCGCAGGATAACTCGATCTCGTCACCGCACTTAACACACGCCCCCAGTACACTTAGGACGCTCTTGGCATTAGCTATACTCTCGCCCGACCTGAAAGTGATCAGAGCCTTAAACTTCATGGCTTCTTTGCACAAAGTGCCGGCCGGATGCATCTGCAGACCTGCGCTGTTCACAACTTTAACCTTACTGCTGATCATCCATTCACCCCTTCCCCCGAAATACACTATTAGGATATTCTAACACACCGATATTTCCTTATCAAGACACGGCCTTTGCTATAACATCTGCCAGAGCTTTTGCATCGGCATCTATAAGGCCCTTATCTCTGCCTTCGATCATTACACGTACAAGAGGCTCAGTACCTGACGGTCTGATGAGCACTCTGCCCTCTCCTGAATATTTCTTCTCCAGATCCTCTATCGCGGTTTTTACTTCGGGAATATCAGCAAATACCGCCTTCTTCTCATTCGGTACCGGAACATTCACAAGAGCCTGCGGGAGCACCTCCATGACCTTTGCCAGTTCGGACATCTTTTTCCCGCTCTCTTTGAGTATTCGCAGAAGATGCAGACCGGACAGAAGTCCGTCACCTGTTGTATTCTCATCAAGGAAGATGATATGGCCTGATTGCTCACCGCCTATCGATGTGCCGTCTTCCTGCATCTTCTCAAGAACATACCTGTCACCTACCTTTGTTTTGACGATCTTTATGCCATTCTTTTCAGCCATCAGGGTAAGTCCGAGATTGCTCATTACCGTAACCGTGAGCGTGTCCTTCTTAAGGATACCCTTTTCTTTCATATACATTGCATTGATGGCCATCATCACATCGCCGTCGATCATATTTCCGTTCTCATCAACTGCAAGGCATCTGTCGGCATCACCGTCAAAAGCAAGGCCTGCATCGGCATGCAGTTCCTTAACTGTTCTGCAAAGCTCTTCCATATGTGTTGAACCGCAGTCCCTGTTGATGTTTACTCCGTCCGGAGAATTATGTAATACCGTAAGGTCGGCCCCCAGCTTCTTTAAAGCCATGGGTGACGTGACTGATGAAGCACCCTCTGCGCAGTCGATCACTATCTTTAATCCTTTAAGATCTACATTCACAGCCTCTGCACAATGCTCTGCATAATCAACCGCTGCATTCTCGCAGTTCATGACTCTTCCGCTGGCATCTCCTGCTGCGCGCTTTACGTCCTTAAGTCCGTCCTTTATCAGTGCTTCGATCTTATCTTCTGTGGCATCGGGAAGCTTGAACCCTCTGCCATCAAAAAACTTTATTCCGTTAAATTTTGCCGGATTGTGTGAAGCCGAGATGACTACGCCTGCATCACAGCCGTATTTAACGGTAAGATATGCGATAGCCGGTGTAGGCACTACGCCTGCATCCATTACATCCGCTCCGGTTGCTGTGATACCTGCGATAAGCGCACTTCCAAGCATGCCACCGGAAATACGTGTATCACGGCCGATAAGAATAACCGGTTTATGTCCCTTGTCTCCTGCAAGCACGCAGGCTCCTGCTGCTCCAAGCTGCATTGCCAGTTCGGGTGTAAGCTCCTCGCCTGCGATACCTCTTACCCCGTCTGTACCAAACATTCTGCTCATAGTTTTATAACTCCTCCGTTAGTATCAGTCTGTAGCATCCTGCGATATGAGTGAGAGTCTGACATCCGCATATGCCGTTCCTTTCACGCTCACTCCCACAGGAGTCTCAAACACGATCTTTATCCTGTATACGCCTTCGCTGACATTGCTGCCGGCTGCATCGAAATAGCTCTGTATATCGACCTGGCCCATCATATCATCACCTGAAAACTCTGTTCCGTCGGGAAGCATATAATAATGCTCTATACCTTCGGTAACAACATCAAGTGTCACATTGTTTTCAGTCACTTCTTCGTCATCGCCATTCTCTATCATAAGTTCAGCGTTATAGCCTTCCGGAACATTCATGACTTTGAGGTTCTCTATGGGAACCTTAAGTGTCTTTTCAGTAAGCGGAACTACTCCGACCACAACATTTATTATTCCGGCTTTCGGATCTTCGTCAGCCAGTTTTACACCATTCGGCAGATAATCCGACATGTCGACCTGTACCGAAAAAGCCTCCGTCTTGCCATCCACCTCTACCACATCCGAGGGAACAGATATGGAATTAAGTCCGTCGATGATATTACTCTTTCCTGCGACCTTTATCGTACTCTTATCTGCTACAGGCACACCTTCCACAGCATATCCTTCAGCCGGCTCGCCTGTGATACTGAAGTTTACGGTGATATCCTTTGTTTCAAGAATGCCCACATTTACATTGATCGTGCTTATATTCTTTGAAAGATTCGGATGATCCACTTCACTTCCGTCCGCATCATACAGATGTATATCCGAGCTTGAGGAGATATCGGAACTCCTGCCTGCCACGCTTACAGCGCACCTTGCCGCAACTATCTTTGAAACCACTGACTCAGGTCCTGAGATACGTACGGTATTCTGTGCCATAACAGTGTCCCCGACTATAAAGCCTTCGGCAGGTTCTCCGTTAAGCACCAATTCCACCGGCAGGTGCTTGTCGATCCTTTTCTCGATATTAAGCTGCACAACACCGTGATCACCTGTGATGTTTTCGATCCTGTTGCTGTTCTTGTTCGTACTAAGTTCTATGGGCAGAGTGTCCACTTCTGTCATCTGCGCCATATCAGCAACCGCGGTAATGTTTTCTTTACCGATGCCGTCTATTACGGAACGGGGTCCTTCAACCGTCACATCAACCGTGTCACTTCCGTTTATCACTTCATACACCTTGCCCTGATCTGTCAGAACATTGGCATTGATGATATCAACCTTGATTCCTGAATATGTGTTTGTGATGGTAGGGTCATCATAATTCACCACAACAAGCCAGAGCGCAACTGCCACAAGCACGGAAAGGATCTTGAGCAATATATTATTAGTCAGGAGTCCCACTAACTTTTTTATCATCATGGCCTCCTTTCATCCTTGCCTTGAAACTCTTGCGCACCTCTTCACGGTCTTTTTCCCTTACGAGTTCAAGCTTTTCCCTTAAACCTTCCTGACTTAAGCCACTGAAAAGCTCGCCGCCAACGGCAACGCTTACTTTTCCGCTTTCCTCAGAAACTATTATGACAAGGGCATCTGTCATTTCGGATATGCCGACACCTGCTCTGTGTCTTGTACCCAGAGCCTTTGAAAGACTCGGATTATCTGAAAGCGGCAGATAGCATGTTGCCGAAACCAGTCTGTCACCTCTGAAGATCACAGCTCCGTCATGAAGCGGTGTATTGTGTTCGAAGATATTTATTATCAGCTGATTTGATACAACTGCATCAACACTGATACCCGTCTTTTCATATTCGGAAAGTGTCTGTTCCCTTTCAAGCACCATAAGAGCACCGGTCTTGACTCTTCCCATAGCAAACGAGGCCCTCACGATCTCATCGATCGTATGGTCCGAATAGCCTGTTCCTCTGCCGTTATCAAGTGTGATGATGTTTGAGAAAAAGCTCTTGTTGCCCAGCTGTTCCAGAGCACGTCTGAGCTCGGGCTGAAGAATTACCACCAGTGCAGTGGCTGCCACCAGCAAGCTCTTTTCAGCGATAAAGAGTATGGTGGACATATTGAACATTGCCGCAATAAGGAAGAATGCCAGTATGACAAGCAAGCCTTTTAAAAGTGACCAGGCTTTTGTACGTCTCATCCAGAGCAACATGTAATAGACCACGACACTTATCATCAGCATTTCAACTACATCTGTTGAATGTATCGTGGGAATATGAAACCCCGAAAGATATCTTTGTACAAATGAAAACAGCTGATCAAGCATGATTGATTATTACTGATTGCCCCTTCTTTCTCTGTTTTCCCTGGCTTTGGCCGCCACATCTCTTTCCAGCCTGTCGGCTGCTCTGCGGCGTTCCCTTGCCTCTTCAAGACGTATATCGCGATCAGTGGGCGCGGTCCTTCTTGCAGCCCTGTCTGTAACGCTTTCCTTTTTCTCTGTGACCGAACGGCGCATATGATACTCTGCGGCGTCCTTCTTTGTCTCGCCCTTTATTTTCTTTACGCGTCTTTCCTCGGGCTTGACTGTATTTTTAGGCACTGCCTTTACATAGTAGTAGTATTCATCATCTTCAAACTGTACCCGCTCCGTTCTCGTATAATCGACATTGAAGCGGAAGAACATTATCACAACAGCAACTGCGATCGCCACTACATGTCCGAGTATCATTCCCGGCACGGAAAGATAAAGCTTGAAAGTAAGATCACCGCCAAGAAGCACAAGTATGTCCAGAAGTGTTCCCGCAAAGATGGCGATAAGCCATGAACGGTCTATCGAAAGTCTTCTGATCAGATAAACAGCAAGTATCGTTATCGCAAAAGCTGCAACGAATACCGGTATCTCCTTGTTGCCGAGCAGATCATCTATGATGAAGCGGAACTTGTTTATCATGCTTGCCGCACCATCTTCGGTAACCGGTGCAGTCACAGCTTCCGGAACCTGATTCTTCGAGATGTATGAAAGAATGTAATAAACTGCAACACCGCAACCGGTTGATATGACCGATGCGGGAGTTCCAATAAGTCCTGCTGCCACAGGTATCGCATACGGCACCTTAAGTACAAAACATATGGGCGTAAGGATCACAAGTACGGAATCCTTGGGCGAAAACCTGAAATACAGGAACATCATAAGAAGATATGCCACCCCGACAACTATCACGCTCTCAAGCGAAAGCGCATAGATGTGAAGAAGTGTCACAGCCGCTGCTGCCACAAGCAGAAAATTCATCGGAAGGAACGAACATGCCAACGCGATGATCAGAACAAGTGCAGCATTAGTAAGTATCGCAGAATATCCTAAGTAATGATTGATAAGTAAGAATGTGATGAGAGCCAGGATAAATCTTCCTGCTGCATTACAGTAATTATCATATGAAGTGTAAAAACGTGTAATGCGCTCTCTTATCTGAAGCAGTACTACCATAATAAATCCAACGGGTGTATATCACCCTTTTCCCTCCTTGCGGTACATGGAATCCAGTCTCCGCAGATTGTTGTAATATATCCTAAGTTTACGTCTTGCCCTGCGGTGGCGGACAGCATAAACGATATAGGTAATGACAGAATAAATACCGATAAACACAAGATACCTGATGAGCAGTTCCTTTCCAAAGCCCATCAGGTCTATTTCATATATGGACTCCATCAGTTTTTCCGCATCATAGAGCAGATAAAGCACAAACACCAAAGCAAATGCCACTGTGCCGTATATTATTGATTTCATTATCTGTCCTGATATATAGTCACCGCGGAAATATGTTCCGATGGACATGTTTTTCTTACCTTCCGAGGACTCGTACGCTGCAAGCCTCGTCATTAATTTAATCCTTGATTCGTTGATCATTTCTTTACTTCGATTCAGTTGTTAAATGTATGCATCTTATGTGAGTTGGAAGCGAGATTCATTTTTGATGAACCGCTATCGGGACGCTTTGCAGCCTCACTTATGCCTGCTGCGGTATCTTTCTTGCATTGAGCACAATATCTGCCGGTGGATATCTGTTTTCCGCAGATCTCGCAGCTTATCTTTACAGGTGAATCATCTGCAAAGATAAGTCTTTCTTCTCTTATCCACTGCTGCACCTGCTTGGCTTCTACACCGCAGTCTTTGCATATATCAGGAATAGACGCTGTCTTATGATCCCTGACATAATCTTTCACTTCCTGAAACTTCTTTTCTGCCGCTTCCTTGCATGACTGACAAACCTGAGGACCAGTGATGTAATTAAACATCTTTCCACATTTTCTGCAATTCCTGATCTCCATATCCAGTCCCTCCTGTAAATCCTTCAGATACCTCTGCCTTCCGAAAGTGTCAGAAACCACACTTTATCGACTCCTGCACCTTTTAAGACCGCAGCAACGGCATCTATGGTACTTCCTGTAGTATAGATGTCATCTACCACCAGTACCTGCCTTAATTTTACATCATCACGGCCGATAATAAAAGCGTTTTTGAGATTCGCGCCTCTCTCACGGGCCGAAAGAGTCTTCATCGGAGCGGTGGCACGGACACGCTTTACCATATCCGTGTACACCGGGATCCCCATAAGCTCTCCGAATTCCGTCGCAAAGCTTTCTGCCTGATCATATCCCCTCATTCTTTTCTTCGCCGCATACATCGGAACAGGCACAATGCCATCCGGCCCCCATTTGGCTATTTCTTTTCCGAGTTCTTCATAAGCAGCTTTAGCATAGAACTTCGCATACTCCTCACGTCCCGAATACTTGAAGCGGTACATCGATATCCTGACCGTATCATATTCAAAAAGCGCGAGGCCTCTGTCATAGACATGCTTTCTTATCTTACACGCACGACAGTATTCCTCCGTATCATCCGGAAGCGCACATCCGCATTTAAAACATCTTGGCGAATTGATGAACCTTATCTTTGCAGAACACTCCTCACAGATATGTTCATCCTTCTCCGTGCCCGAAAGCACATCATCGCAGACAGGGCATCTTTCCGGATAAATCAGAGAAATGAGGCTTTCACCCCATTCCCGCGCAAAGTCTCTCTTTAAGAGAGGTGTATCTTTCATTTTCCGTACCTCTGTCTGTCATTTCCTGCACTGCCGAATTTTTCCCGACGATGATCACGCACTGTTTTCCTCTTGTGACCGCCGTATACAGAAGATTTCGTGTCATAAGCATATCCGGTCCCGAGAAAAGTGGAAGGATCACAACCGGATACTCCGACCCCTGTGACTTGTGTATCGTCACGGCATACGAAAGATCAAGTTCCTCAAGCTTTTCAAAGCTGTAATAAACTCGCTTTCCCTCATCAAACTCCACTTCAGCTAGCTTTAAGGCAGGATTGATCTGCCTTATCTCGCCCACATCGCCGTTGAACACACCTTTGCCTTCACGGACACTCACGTTATAATTTCCTCTCACTTCCCATTCGAGGTTATAGTCATTTCTTATCTGCATGACCTTATCTCCCTCTCTGAAAAGTGTTTCCCCGGAAAGTGCCTCGGCCTTATCATCGGCCGGAGGATTGAGCGCCCTCTGAAGCACCGTATTGAGCGTCACTGCGCCAAGCGGACCTTTTCTCATCGGCGTAAGTATCTGAACATCCTCTTTTGAAAGTCCCAGTTTTCTTGGTATCACATCACTGCACAGCTGCACAAGATATCGCTGTATCATTTCAGGGCTTTCCTTTTCCAGCAGGAAGAAATCAGGATACTTTACCGAAAGGTCAATATGTCTGCCTTCGTTGATCATATGGGCATAAGTCACGATATGGCTCTCGGCCGACTGCCTGAATATCCTTTTTAAGATGACCGAGTTGAACGCTCCGCTCTCAAGCATATCATTCAGCACTCTTCCCGGCCCCACGCTCGGAAGCTGATCCGCATCGCCTACAAATATCAGCTGCATTCCCGGTTCCATCGCAGACAATAGCGCCTTTAACAGGAATATATCCAGCATACTTGTTTCATCCGCGATCACAGCCTCCACCTCAAGGGGATTGTCCTCATTGCGCATAAAGCGCATAGGTGCCGAATCATCGGAAGCATCTCCGCTTATCTCAAGCAGACGGTGTATGGTCTGAGCTTCCACACCGGAGCTTTCCGTCATCCTCTTGGCCGCTCTTCCGGTAGGTGCCGCAAGAGCAAAACCTATTCCGTTCTGTTCAAAACAATCTATTATCGTATTTATCGTCGTTGTCTTACCGGTACCGGGGCCTCCCGAAAGTATGAACACTCCTGATGAAAGACATTCTTTAACAGCCTTCTCCTGAAGCTCATCCCTCTCTATCCCGGAAAGTTCCCTTGCAGCAAGAAATCTTTCCGTATCTTCTTCGCTGCTAAAAGGTTCAAAAGCATCTCTCAACATAAGCAGCTTGGAAGCGCAGTATCTCTCGGCACTTTCATAGCTCCTTAAATATATCCTCTTCTCATCATCCGACTGTTTTATACTCACAAAACCGTCTATCATCAGAGACTCAAGAGCATTGGAAAAGACGATGCCGTACTGTTCACCCGAAAGGCCAAGCAGTTCTGAAAGCTCTTCGAAAAGCTTATCTTCCGGATAATAACAATGTCCCCTTGCGCCCGTCTGGCGTAATACATACAGAAGCCCTGATCGAACCCTGTACTCGGAATCAGTCTTAATGCCGGCTCTGGACGCGATCTCGTCAGCCGTAGCAAATCCCACCTGAGGCACTTCCTCCGCCATACGGTAGGGATTTTCCTTTATCACACGGTAAACCGAAGGGCCATATTTGTCATAAAGCTTTTTGATAAGTGTCTGTGAAAGGCCATACTGCTGCAGGAACATGAAGGCATTTCTCTCATCACGCCTTCCTGCCATCTGGTCGGCAATGCTTCTGGCCATTCGTTCGCTCACGCCCTTAACCTCAGCCAGACGTTCCGGCTCCTCCTCTATTATCCGCATAGTATCTTCCCCAAACTTCTTCACTATGCGCTCAGCAAGCTTCTCACCGACCCCCTTCACTGCACCGCTTCCCAGATATCTGAGCAGCGATATTTCATCCTTGGGTGCAACGGAACGCATACTCAAAACCTTGAACTGCCGTCCATAGGTCTGATGTTCCATATACTCGCCTTCTGCCTCTATGGTCTCGCCCACAGAAAAAGAGGGCATCTGCCCTACGCAGGTAAGCTCGCCGTCATCCGTTATGATCTGGGCAACGGTGTAGCCGTTCTCCTCATTCCTAAACGTTATATGATCTATGTATCCCGAAATTGTATCCATATAATCCTCTCCAGGGTAAACATTATATAGTTTCCGAAAGTACGTTTGCAAATCCGGGGCCTCGAAGCCCTTGCTTAGCCCGGGGCGGGTTGCATACCCTCGCGGTGCAGACATTCGGTGCAAGCGCGCTCACTGTTCTCATGCTTGCTCCATGCCCGTGTCTATTCAGAACGCTTCGCTAACCTGAATAGACACGCGTTTTCGCAATTGAATCAGCCTTTGGCTGATAGGCGAAAACGCTGCAACTCTCGGGTTTGCTACGCAAACACCTCGCGGTGTTCTATACCTTTTACGCCCTACATCCACTAACGCTCTCGCACGTCTGAAGGACGTGCTCGCTTGAACGGGTATCGTCTCAAAAATCGGTCCCGAAGACCGATTTTTGCCGGGCCTTCCACAGCGCATTTCGAACGAGCGCGGAAGACCTGCGGTCTTCATTGCGCCTCATGATGCACTGCGAAGGTATGCAACCCGCCCCGGGCTTTTTCAATGTCTCGAATGTGTAGCAGACAGCGCTGTTTCAATACATGGACTGCAGTGCGGCGGTGCATATGTGTTCATTCCGGACCCCTGAGCTGCGGAGATACAGTTC
>JAEEGL013545697.1_pt1 | contig 25139 bp, 21 predicted proteins | sample 9134231 | NCBI WGS metagenome assembly JAEEGL01 (sample SAMN16246548, study PRJNA631951) | gut metagenome | biome: gut microbiome; feature: rumen; material: fiber-attached | host: Bos | place: Iran: Karaj | collected 2018-10 | reverse complement strand
CGATAAGACCGGTCACGTCGAGCACCTCGCCCATGCCCTCCGTCTTAGACGGGGCCTCGAAAAGCGAATCAAGTTTTTTCACAAAGGCGTCGCGTCCGCCCATCGCATCGACAAGTCCCTGCGGATTCTGCATTACGTGCCATGTGTACTGGAACGCATTCCCTTCCGTAAAGTCGTTCGCCTTGTCCGCGCCGTGTCCAAGCGTGTAAGGGTCGTACGGCTCGCGCCACTTTCCGTTCGAATCCTTGCCGCGCACGAGGCCGATTGACGCATCGAACACGTTGCGCCAGTTCTCCGAGCGCTTGAAGAAGAATGCGGCATCGTCGGCGAAGCCAAGCTTCTTCGCCATCACGCCGGCGCACCAGTCGTCGTATGCGCACTCCAGCGTGCGCGAAACCGACTCGCCCCGGATTTGATCAAACGGATAGTAGCCGTACTTGTCGAGCAAATCCCACCGCTCCTTGCTCCGGTTCTTGTGCTCCTTCGTCAGCGTTTCCTTTATCTGCCTGTATGCCGCGCGCCAATACCCGCTCTCCATTCCCGACACCCCGTTACCCGTCTTCAGGAACCAGTCCACGATGACAGGCACGGAGTGCGTTCCGATCATGCACTGGTTGTCGACGCCCCAAAGACACCATATCGGCAGGAAACCCGTCTTCCTGCCCTGCGTCAGAATCGAATCGACCATGCCGGGCACGCGCTCCGGCGCAAGAATCGTGTAGAGCGGATGCGCCGCACGGAAGGTGTCCCAGAACGAGAGTGTCGAATAGAACGGCATTTCGCCCACGTCGGAAATGTCGGAAGGCGCGATGAAAAGATGGTACATCGACGTATAGAAGGCAGTCTTCTGGTCGTCGGAACCCTCTATGTCGCAACGCGCGAAAAGCTCGTTCCACGCATCACGCGCCTCCTTGGCGGTGCGCGCGAAGTCCCAGTGAGGGACCTCCGCAGCGAGGTTCCGTTCCGCCGCCGCCACGGACGTGCGCGACAGCGCGACCTTCAAGAGCAGCGGCCCGCCGTCAGAAACGCCAAAGTCGAGCTCGTGCCACTCTCCTTTCTCGCGGACATCCCTGCGCGACACCATCTTGCGCTTGGCGACGGGCCTGCTGAACTTCATTGCGAAATAGCAGTCCCTCTCCACCCATCTCTTCAGGTGGAGATGGCCCGTCATAGTCGTCGCGTCGGGGAAAGACGTCTCGCATAAAACCACGTGCGTCGCGACATCGGACTTGTCGCAGTGCCCCCACTGAAGGTCCACGAGAAGCCGGGCTGAGTCCCCCTTCCTGAACGCGAACCTGTAGAACGCGACGCGCGGGGCGACTGCAACCTCCGTCGCAATCCCCTGCGCAGGATATTTGACGGAGTAGAATCCGGGGCTGGCCTTCTCATCCGCCTTGGCCGCCGTCTTGCGCTCGTTCTCGCCCTCTCCGGCGAATGGCTGGATGCGTATGTCGCCCAGATCCGGGCATCCCGTGCCCGAGACTGCTGTCTGCACGAAGCCGAACAGCTCCGCATCCTCCACCTGGTAGCCGCTGCAGTATTTCCATTCGCCAGTTCCGCTCGTCGGCCCAGCCTGCACCATGCCGTGAGGAAAGCATGCATCCGGATGGCAGTTCGCGGTGCCAGCCGTGCCAATGAAAGGATCAACCCAGCGGGCGAAGTCCTCGCCCGCTGTCACAGCAGGTGCCGCCAGCGCCAGTGACGCCGCAACCAAACAGCTCCTGAACCATACTGTTTTCATTCTGTCACACCTATCAGTTCCAAATTTCATTGTGCATGTATTATACAATAAATAAGCGACAGCCGGTAAAACAGATGCGCAAAACAATTACAACAAACGCGAACGACGAAAAGGCGGATTCAGTCGTTGAGAGGGCTAAAGGGATCCTCGTCCGTCTCGAGAAGTCCTTCCTTGTCCTCGATGCGCCCTATGTACTCCTCGGCGATTTCCGGCGGAATCTCGTAGGGCTTCGTGTGGTCTATCTTCCACTGCTTCCAGCCCGGCTTGCGGAAGGGATTGCGGAAGGTCTTAGTGAGCTTGTTGCGTTGCTCAAGGTGTATCATGCAGGCGCGGATGCATCCGCACGCGCCCTCGACGGCGCGCCCGTAGCCGTACTGCCTGGGGAAGTCGCCCTCGAAAGGCGAAAGCGCCTTGTCCGCTCCGCCGTGTATTCCCTCCTCGCATGCAAGTTCGTCCAGCTTGCCCCCCTCGATCTCGTGGCCGCAGACCGTAACCTTGACGGACTCCGTCATGGAAATCGCGTGCCCAGCGCAGTTCCTGACGCACAGCTTGCAGCGGTCGCAGATGTGGCCTTCGTAGATCGGGTCGTACTCGTCAAACTCCGCGTCGGTAAAGAGCATCGCGAAGCGGACGCGCGGACCGAACTCCGGCGTGAGGAACATCTTGGACCAGCCGAACTCGCCGAGTCCGGCGAGATACGCCGCCATGCGGAAATGCACCAGCACGTCCGGCGCGGGACGCCCCTCCGCGACGTGTCGGCTCAATCCGGCGCGGAACTTGCCGGTCACCGGATTCACGGAGTCGCCGCCGTTCGCGTTCTGGAGAGGGAACACTTCGTAGCCGCGTTCCTCGAGATAGCGATTCAGCTTCCAGAGCACCATCGGTCCGTGCACCTGGTTCAGCGAAGCGTACCCCATGCCTGGGTAGTCGAGGAAGCGCGTCCCCTCCTCGATGCCGCGAAGAAGCCCGCGCGGGATGCGGAAGCCGAACACCACCATCGACTTCGCCCCCGGAAAGATGTAGCGCGGATCGTTCTGCTTCGGCGCGCCTTCCCAGCGACTCATCGGCGCAATGCCGACGCAGTCCGCGCCAAGGCGCTTCGACAGCGCCTTTATCTCCGCGCTTGTGACATCCTGGAAGTTTTCGGTCATCAGGCTACGCCTCCGCTTGACGAGTTGTCTTGCACAAGGCCAGCCGCGGCCTTCGTGCCGTAGTTGGACTTGATGTTGTAATTGGTGTATGCATCGTGCGACTCGATGTTGCCCTCGTATTCCCTGAGCGTGTCCGCCGGAATCTCGTACGGCTTGGAGTGGTCCACCTCCCACTGCTGCCAGCCTTCCCTGCGGAACGGATTGCGGAACCCGTGCGTCATCTTTGCGCGTCGCTCCAGATGCACCATGCAGGCGCGGATGCATCCGCAGCTGCCTTCATGGGCCAGCCCGTAGCCGTACTTGCGCGGATAGTTGCCGTCGAACGGCGAAAGCTCGCGGTTGAGCCCGCCCTCGCGAAACGCCTTTGAACAAGCAAGCTCGTCGCGCTTCGCCCATTCGACCTCCACGCCGCATATCGTCTTCTTCACGGTCTCCGTCGGCGAGATGCACTTGCCATGGCAGTTCCTGACGCACTCCATGCAGCGGTCGCATATCCTGCCGGTGTAGATCGGGTCGGGCTCCAGATCGGCGTCGGTGAGCATTATCGCGAACCGCTGCCTGGGGCCGAACTCCGGCGTCAGGAACGCGCGTGAGTAGCCGAACTCGCCCAGGCCCGCGAGAAACGCCGCCATGCGGAAATCAACGGAGACGTCGGGCGCGGGAAGCCCTGGGCGGACGGGACGGCTCCAGCCCTTGCGGAAGTTGCCGGTGAGCGGGTTCACGGCCTCGCCGCCGCCGACGTTCGCCATGGGGACGGCCTCGTAGCCGTGGTCCTCCATGAAGCGGTTCATCTCCCACAGCACCATGGGCCCGTAGATGGAGTTGAGCGCGGCATATCCCATCGTCGCGTAGTTGAGGTAGTGAGTGCCCTCCTCGACTCCTCGAAGGCTGCCGCGCGGGATGCGGAAGCCGAACACAATCATCGACTTGGCGTCTGGAAAGATGTATCGGGGATCGTGCTGCTTGTCTGCAGCGCCTTCCCAGCGGCTCATGGGCGCGATGCCGACAATGTCGGCGCCGCATTCCTTCGCCTTGGCCTTGACTTCGGCAGCATTCAGTTCTTTTTCGTAGGACATAAGAATAGGAAGTTAGGATTTTGTGAGTTTAGAGTGGGTGAGTTACGCACGGGAGTTGAGGCGCCTGAGAATCGGAACGAGTGAAATTCCGGCGACGACCGCAAGCGCGGTGAGAGCGGATGCGGCCGCCGTGCGGCCGTATATCCAGCTGCCTGCCGCGAACATCAGCGCGTATATGGCGACGCACGAGACGGTCATCGCGAGCATTCCCCACGCGATGTCGTGACCGCTCGCGCGTATCTTGTTCTGGAATGCCGCGCGCTTCGCAGCCTCTGTCGGCGGCGTGAGGAACGTCACGCCGACCCACGCGACAGTCGTTACGGACATCACGACCAGCAGCCGGTGCCATGCGGCCAGCTCGGGCCCTCCGAGACGAGGATAGACAAGCTGCAGGAACACGGCAACCGCGAACGAGACGGCCATTGCAGTGATCTCGCTCCATGCGTTGATGCGCATCCAGAACCACCTGAGAAGGTAGATGAGCCCCGTGCCAGCGCCGATCTGGAGAATCAGATTGAAGACCGCGCCCGCCGAAATGAGATACGGCGAGATGACGGCAGTAAGCGCCATCAGCACGACGACCGTCACGCGCCCGACGACGATGAGCTCGCGCTCGCCGGCGTCGGGACGGACGAATCTCTTCCAGAAGTCGTTGGCGATGTAGTTCGAGCCCATCGAAAGATGCGCCGCGACAGTTGAAAAAAGCGCGCCCATCATGGACGCCGCGACAACTCCAAGCCAGCCGTTCGGAACGAACGTAAGCATCGCCGGATAGGCGAGGTCACCCTTCACAAGCGCGGGGGAGACGTTTGGGAAGGCCTGTTGGAGCGACGCGAGGTCGGGAAACACAATGAGCGACGCAAATGCTGTGAGGTACCAGGGCCACGGGCGGATCGCGTAGTTGACGACCTGGTAGAGTATCGAGCCGCCTACGCAGTGGCCTTCGCTTCGCGCCGAAAGCATGCGCTGGACGATGTAGCCGCCGCCGCCAGGCTCGGAACCGGGATACCACACGTTCCACCACTGTATTGCGATCGGTATCACGAACACGGCTACGAACAAATCGGCGTTCGAAGGATCCGGGAAGAACGAAAGGTGGCTCTGCACGGCGGGATTGGACATCATCGCCGAGAAGCCGCCGACAGCAGGATGGTTGACTGCGTAGTACATGCCCGCGACCGCGCCGACCATGATCACCGCGAAAAGGAAGAAGTCGGTGTATATCGCCCCGCGAAAGCCGCCAACCGCCGAATACACTATGGAGGCGACGGCTGTGACGGCAATCACGGTCCATTGCTCCACGCCGAATAGGGTCTGCCCGATTTTTATCGCCGCGAGCATGACAAGACCCGTCGTTATCACATTGAAGACAAGCCCGAGGTATATGGCGCGGAAGCCGCGCAGGAACGCGGCCGCCCTGCCCGAGTAGCGAAGCTCGTAGAACTCGATGTCGCTCTTCGCGCCGGAGCGCACCCACAGCTTTGAATAGACGAACACGGTGAGCATGCCCGTCAGGAGAAACGCCCACCACTTCCAGTTCTCGCCAAGCGAGGAGTTGCGGATGAACTCGGTGAACATGTTCGCGGAGTTGGTTGAGGTCGATGCCGCGCACATGGACACGCCTATGAGCCACCACGGCATCGAGCGCCCCGAAAGGAAGAAGTCCTTGGCGTCCTTCCCTGCACGGCGCGAGCACGCCGCCGCGATGCCGAAAAGCGCCGCGAAGAACAGTCCTATCGCAAGAAAGTCTAGCCAGTTCATGTTCATACGCGCACATTATACAAAATTGCATGGCAGAATTAAAGAAATATAAACGCAAAACAATTGCAATAAATGCGAAGCTGGGGGGTGCACAAGCGCCCAATGTTTTGATATAATCAAGCGCAGATGAAAGCGAAGGTCCTTGTAATACTGCCGACTGACAAGTTTCTGCACCGCCAGATACTGGAGGGCATACTCGCCTACGGGCACGAGCGCGGGCCTTGGCAGTTCCACTTCGAGACCGGCGACCGATACGAACAGGGGCTGGAAAAGGTCAAAAGGTGGGGATGCAGCGGCATAATAGCGATGGTGCGCGAGGCCGGGCAGCTTCGGAAGCTGATGAACACGAAAGTCCCCGCCGTGTTTCTGAACCCGCCGCAGTCCGGCAAGGGGACGGCTGCGCCGCCAAAGTGGGCCACGTTCGTGAGCCGCAACCAGGAGGATGTCGGGAAATCCGCCGCCGAGTATTTCCTTGATCGCGGGTACCGCGAATTCGCATTCATCGGCACGCCAAGACAGACGGGGTGGTGCGAGCGGAGACTCAACGGCTTTCGCGGCAGACTGACGAGAGAGGGCTTCGGGTGCTCGGTGTTTCCTGGAGCGCCGAAATGCGACTCGGACGACTTCGACCGAGAATCACCGCATGTGGCAAAGTGGCTGAAGACGCTGAAGCCGAGCACCGCTCTGTACGCTTCGCGGGATAGACGTGCGGTGCAGATGCTCAATCTGTGCATCGACCTCGGCATTTCCGTACCAGGCGGCCTGGCAGTGCTGGGCACCGACAACGACGAGGTCCTATGCGAGTCCGTTACGCCGTCGCTCTCGTCCATTGCGCTGGACGGGCGCAACGCGGGAATGCTGTGCGCAAAGCTCCTTGACATGCACATGCGCAGACGGAAAGTCGAGCCTATGGTCGATCTCGCCTTCCCGAGCGTCGTGACACGACAGTCAACGGACGAAACGCTCGTGCCTGACCGATTCATAGCAAAAGTCCTGGCAATCGTGCGCAGAGACCTCTCGGTCGGCCACACCATCGCCGACATCGCGAAAGAACTGCATGTCTCCAGGCGCACGCTTGAGACGAAGGCGCAAATCGTCCTTGGAACGACGCTCAAGAACGAGATAAACCGAATCAGGCTCAACGAAGCCGTTCACCTCATATCTAACACGGACCTTTCGATCCAGGCAGTGGCCGAACGATGCGGTTTTTGCTGCGCGAGCCACCTGAACACACGCTTCAAGGCCGCCTTCGGGCACAGCCCGTCCGTGTTCCGCTACCGCAATCCGCAGTAAGGCAAGACCGCAATGGTGGCAATTGCCGGATTGAGAGATCGACGCGCCATCGACCGCCGACGCTGTCAGAACACGAATTTCATGCCGGCGGAGAAAATGATCTGCTTGTCGTAGTCGTATGTCGGCTTGTCGCCGCTCAGGACGCGTCTGTCAAGCTGGAACCAATACGTCGTCTTGACGTAGAACCACCGCCACGACAACCCACCGACCAGCTCCCCTGCGTTCGCGCCGCTCTCTCTGTCCCCGCATTCGTTGCGCGAATCGACGAACCAGGCGTTCAGAATGCCAAACGCCTTCAAGTCGTCCCATATCCCGCATTCCTCGCTCGCGGACAGGAGAAACTCGAACCGTCCCCAGGTCGGGCCATGGAACCGATACCACAGTGACGCAGTCGGATTCAGGAGCACCTTGACCGTCGCATCAAGAATCGCGGCGTCACTGGGAGCCCTGCCCGTCGCGGGAAACGTCCACCGGAACCACCGCGCAACGAGACGCATGTCATCCTCCAGTCCAACATAGCGGCTCCACTCCACCCCGGCCGTTGGGTCAAGTTCGACCCACTGCCCAGGTGTTTCTTCAGGATAGCGGTCTGTATTTGAGATCGAGAGCTTCCCAATGCACCCGACGAACGCCGGGATCGTTGTGTCTCTGATGCGGAAGTCAGAAAGGAACCCCCTCATGCACGTCACCGGCGCATCATGGATCGTACGCCCCTTCGAAACGCAAGCCGAGTCCGCCGAGACGTCCAGCTTGCCATTCAGCCCAAAGGCGCAGGACTCATCCATCGACATCGCACACGCTGAAAGCAATGAGACTATTGCGCAAACCGCCCAACCACGCGCCGACTTCAACATCACTTCGATCACCTGTGAATCAGCATGATGCTTCCACCATGACATAATTCTGACTTTGTGGCGCACCATATTACCCTTATTCCAGTCACCGCTCCGTTTGTTTTCGGGCATTATACTAAATATGCATGATGGTGGAAATGAATAAACGCGCAAAAATAACTTAAACAATCGGGAAACTCACGCGTCCCCTATTCTCACACCCATACCTGGAAGATGGTCTTGTCCGGGTGCCGTCCCCTTCCGCTCGATGTCGACTAAAAGCGCACCGTAATCGGCCGCAACATCTGCGTCGTCTGCGTCAAAACGACTGGCTCGTTCTTTCGACAGCTAGCGAACGTATGGGAACCTCTGCGGAGGCACCCTTTCGAAATTGGCCACTGGCGCAGCGGAACGCGACGCTCAGCCGCCCTGCAACTGCTCCAGTTCCGTGGCGGCCTCTTCCCAGTCCGCAGTGTAGCGGTCGATCTCGAACTGCAGCGTTCGCACCTTGCGGTTGGCCTCGGCGAAGTCAGTGTCGGGCTTGGGATTGAAGAGTTCCGCGCTCGCCTCGTCCAGCGCCTTCTGAAGTTCGTCAATCTTCTTTTCCGCGGTGTCCACGCGCCGCTTGAGCTCGCGGACCTTAGGAGCGAGCTTCGCCCTTTCCTCGGCTCTCTGCCGACGAAGGTCCTTCTTGGAAAGCTGCTGCTGTGAAGAAGCGTCGGAGGACGCCGTTTCGCGCGCAGCCTCGGCCCTGCCGCCGACAGACGGAACCTGGTCCCTCTTCTCGCAGTAGTAGTCGTAGCCGCCGGGAAACTGGCGAATGCCCTCCCTTGTGATCTCGAGAATGCTCGTCGCCGAAGCGCGAACGAAGTCGATGTCGTGCGAGACAAGCAGAATCGTGCCCTTGTACTTCTGCAACGCGTCCTGGAGAAGACGGCGCCCGTCAAGGTCAAGGTGGGTAGTCGGTTCGTCCAGCAGCAGGAAGTTCGGCGCGGAAAGAAACAGCCGCAGAAAGGCGAGGCGTATCTTCTCGCCGCCGGAAAGCACGCCAGCCGGCTTTTCGACGTCGTTCTCGTCGAATCCGAAGGCCCCGAGCTGGTTGCGGAAGACCTTCTCCGGCCCTCCGCCATGCGCGTCCCATGCGTTCTTCGCGTTGCGATAGACGCTCAGGTCCGGCGGGATCGTCTCGGCGAACTCCTGGCTGAGATAGCCCACGACGACGTTATGCCCGAGAACGGCGCGGCCTTCGGTAGGGGCGCGCGTGCCGGCGACGATGCGCATCAGCGTCGTCTTGCCAAGGCCGTTGTATCCGACCAACGCCACCTTGTCGCCCCTGGAAATCTGGAACGAAAGGCCCTCGAACACCTTCTTGTGTCCGTCGTAGCTGAAGCCGAGATTCTCGCACCGAAACATCTCTATGCCTGAAGGAGGCGGTTCGGCAAGGCGCAGACGGCCCGAGTTCGTGTAGCGCTTCGGCAGGACGATCCGCTCCTCGTCTATCTTGTCGATGAGCTTCTGCCGGCTCTGAGCCTGCGCCGCCTTAGTCGCCTGCGCCCTGAATCTGTCCACGAAGCGCTGCAGCTGCTCGCGGTGATGGTCCTGGTTCTCCTTGGCCGCCTTCAGGTGCTGGTAGCGGACCTCGCGTTCCGTCATGTACCAGTCAAGCCCGCCTTCGTAGCGCGTCGCAGTGCCCGCGTCGACCTCGACAATGATGTCGGTGAGCGTGCGGAGCAGGTAGCGGTCGTGGGAAATCAGCATGAGCGTGCCGTCGTAGGCCTTGAGAAACTTCTGCAGCCAGTCCACGGCAGGCAGATCCAGGTAGTTAGACGGCTCGTCCAGGAGCAGCAGGTCGGGTCTGGAGGCGAGAACGCGGGAGAGCTCGGCGCGCATCCGCCAGCCGCCGGAGAACGACGCGAACGGCTTGGCGAACTCGTCCACTGTGAAGCCAAGACCGCCAAGGGCCACCTTTACGCGCGTCTCGATGTCGTAGCCGCCGAGATGCTCGAACTTCGTCTGAAGTTCGCCGTAGCGCCGCATCTTCACGGGATCAGAAAGATCGCCCTCGAGATCGCGCATCTCTGCCTCCATCTCCGAAAGCCCCGGTATCCCTCGGAGCGAATACTCCAGAAGAGTCTCGCCAGGAGTGTCGGGCTCAGGGTTCTGCCGCGTGAAGCCGATGCGGGGGCTGCCCTCCACGATCAGCTCGCCCTTGTCCGTGGACATCTCGCCGAGTATGATCTTGAAGAGCGTCGACTTGCCAGAGCCGTTCGGCCCTACGACGCCGACGCGGTCACCCTTGTTGACGCGGAACGTGACGTCCGAAAGGACGTCCTGGTGTCCGTAGTGTACGCTAATTCCTTTGAAATCTAGCATTGCCGTACGTTTTCTGCTCACCGCCGTCCATTATCCAGAGAACGGAAACGTCGCGTCCTCCGGCAAGGCTGGGCAGCTGTTTGTCGAGAAACGCCCGGCCCTCATCCGGTCCGAGCACGAAAAGCGCAGTGGAAAGTCCGTCGGCCCACATCGCGGAGCCGCAGAGCACCGTCACCGAGGCGACGCCGTTCGAGACGACGCAGCCCGTCCGACCGTCGCGGATGTGTCCGCCCCTGTAGTAAGTCGCGCTGGTCGCAAGCGCCTCGCCTTCATGCAGTTCAACGGTCGCGGCAAAGCCATTCCCGTCCGGCGCACGGACGCCTGCGCGCCAGGGCCTGTGCGGACCGCCATCGCCGCGGGCGACCCTTAGGTTGCCGCCAAGGTCGACTAGCGCGTCGCATTCTCCCGCGCCCATCGACTCTACCGCAAGATCGACCGCAAAGCCCTTGGCAATCGCGCCAAGGTCAAGCGTGCCAGGCGCGCGCCAACGCGGATTGAACGCATTGGCCGACGCCTCCGCGAGGCCGAACGCGGCCTCGTAGCACGGCCTGTCGCAAGGCGAGCACAACTTGAGGATTTCCGCATTCGGGAGAAACGCAAGCCTGCTCAGTTCCGACGTGGGGCTGTGCGCGTTGAGCCTCGTCTCCACGTCTTTGAAAACCTCCATCACCTTCACGACATGCGCCTGTCCGTTCGTCTCGCAGACAGACCCCCTCGTCTGCACCGCCGCCACAGTGCCCATCACAAGCCACTCGACGCGATCGACTGGAGCCCTCGCGCAGCCAGCCGCAGAAGCGAAGGCAAGAAGCGCGAACGCTGTCAATGGCACTGCCCTAGGCGTCGACAACCTCATTCTGGCTCAGTATCCTTACATCGACATCGACGCGGCCGATTTCCCGCAACGTCTCCCTCATCGCGCCAAGCGCTATGTGAGGCGCGTTGCACTCGCCCGAAAGATGAGCAAGCGCCAGCCGTCTCAGCCGGGGCGAGGCGAAGCGCCGCACAAGATCACAGGCCTGGTCGTTGGAAAGGTGCCCTCGCGGCCCCGCAATCCGCTGCTTGAGGCTCGGCGGCCTCCCGCTTGCGCGAAGCATCACGGGATCGTGGTTGGACTCCAGCGTCGCGACATCCGCCTCGGCAAGCTTCACGCCGACGGAGTCAAGCGGGGAGCCGACGTCGGTGGCATGGAAATAGGCGACGCCCTCCGCGCGCACCAGATAGCCCACGGGATCGCTCGTGTCGTGCGGGACGGAGAACGGCGACAGCGTGAACCTGCCGACCTCGAACGTCTGCCCGTTCTCGAACAACGTGAAATCGTCGCAGGGAACGCCAGTGGCCGCGGCCACGGCGTCGGCCGTCATCATGTTGGCCAAAAGCGCAGCATCCGGAAAGTGCGAGTGGAACGTCGCCATCCCCCTCACGTGGTCGCTGTGATCGTGCGTTACCGCCACAGCGACTATCCTCTCCGGCTCGATGCCCGTCGCGCGGCAGCGCTTCACAAGCTCCCTGCAGCTGACGCCGCAGTCGATCAGAAGCACATCTCCGCACGACTCGACGCAGTACGCGTTTCCGCCGCTCCCGCTGGCGAGCGACACGATTCTCATGTCAGCCTCTTTCGAAGGCGCGGTGGGCTATGTCGCGACGGTAGAACATTCCGTCGAAGGATATCCTGCCGACTGCGGCGTAGGCGCGGTCAACGGCCTCGCGCAGAGTGGCGCCCTCGCCAGTGACGCTGAGGACGCGTCCTCCCGAGGTGACGACCTTTTCGCCGTCGGCCTTGGTTCCGCAGTGAAACACAGTGGCCCCGGTCGCCTCAGCGTCCGACAGGCCGGAGATCTCCTTGCCCTTCGCGTACGAGCCTGGATAGCCGCCGGAAGCGACTATCACCGTCGCCGCAGTTCCTGGCTTCACCACGATGTCCTCGTCCTTCAGGCATCCGGTCGCGGCGTGGAGAAGCGCAGTCGCAAAGCTCCCTCCGAGACGCGGCAGCACCGCCTCCGTCTCAGGGTCTCCGAAGCGCGCGTTGAACTCGACGACGTTGACTTTCGAGCCGGAGAGAGCGACTTTGCCGCCCTCGGGAGTCACCATCAGCCCCGCATACAGGATGCCGCGATAGGCGGTGCCGCGCCTCTTCAGCTCGCGGACTACCGGCATGATTATCCTCTCCCGGATCTCCGGCAGCATCGCCTCGGTGACAACGGGAGCCGGCGAATAGGCGCCCATGCCGCCGGTGTTCGGGCCCTTGTCGCCGTCGAAGATGCGCTTGTGGTCCTGGGAGCTAGGCAGAAGCACGGCGGTCTCGCCGTCCGTCATCGCGAGAATGGAGCACTCCTCGCCGTCGAGGAACTCCTCCACAAGAACCTCCGCGCCGGCGGAGCCGAACTTGTTGGCGACGAGCATGTCGTCGATGGCCGCCTCGGCCTGCTCGACCGTCTCCGCGACCACGACGCCCTTTCCGGCGGCGAGGCCGTCGGCCTTGATCACCACGGGCAATCCGAACCCGGCGAGCGCCGCCTTTGCGGCCACGGGATCGGTGAAGACCTCGGCCCTGCCCGTCGGAACGCCCGCGGCCTGCATGATCTCCTTCGCAAAGCGCTTCGAGCCCTCGATTCGCGCTCCTGCCGCGACAGGGCCGAACGTGGGCACGCCAATGGACAGAAGCTCGTCGACGAGCCCCTTGACGAGCGGAGCCTCAGGGCCGACGACCACAAGGTCGGGGCGGTTGTCGCGAGCCCATTTCACGATGCCGTCGACGTCCTCCGCGCCGACGGGAACGCATGTGGCGATGCCCGCGATGCCGGCGTTGCCGGGTGCGCAGAAAATGGAGTGCCCTTCGCCGTCGCGTGAAAGGCGCCATACTATCGCGTGCTCGCGTCCGCCGCCGCCTACTACAAGAATCTTCATTTTAGCAGTCCTCCGATTTGTTTTTCGGCCCGGCGTCAGTTCGCCTGCGGCACGATGAGCTTCTGACCGATCCTCAGCTTGTCGCTCTTGAGACCGTTCAGCTCGCGAAGCTTCGCGACGGTCGTCTTGAATGCGTTCGCGATGAGATACAGGTTGTCGCCGCTTGCGACGGTATAGGTGCTTGTCGGCCCCTTGACCACTGTTTCGCGGGGGGGACGAGGCGGCGCAGGCGGCTCCTTCGGCTGCATCTTCACGATGCGGTCGGTAAGATCCTTTACGATCTCTCCGCGCTGTGCCGCAAGCTCCCTGCGCAGCTCGGCCACAGCCGCCTTGAGAGACTCGATCTCGGCTCTCATCGCCTGCTCTCCGCCGCCGGCCTCCAGCTTGCCGACACGACGCTGCAGATCGTCGAAATTGCTCTGAAGCACGTCGACCTGTCCGGACACCCGCTGCATTTCGGCAAAGGCCTGCTGCCTTATGAACGCGTCGCGACCGCCTTGCTGTGCGAAGGCCAGAAGAGGCGCGACGGCCAGCGCCAACGCCATTCCCTTTGTCATTTCCATGTTCGACTCCATTTTAACGTTTACTTTTACATTGCCCGGCGCGGATGCCGCTCAGAACAGATAGAACGCGAGCCAGAGAACCGCCAGCGCCAACGCCACGACGAGGAACCTGACGTGCTTGCTTCGAGCCTCCTCCTGGCTGACGGTCCGCCCGAAGGTCTTCATGCCGCCTCCGGATATGTAGTGTATCAGCTTGCCGTATGCGGACTTGTGCTCGTCGACGATCCACGGGGTCTTCGACCTCGTGTAGCCGTGCGCGTCGGTAATGATGCTGGTGTGTATGGCGCTCATTGCGGCGGAAGCGCTATCTTCTGGCCGGCCTTCACACGGCCGTCGGTGGATATCGTCGCCTTGTTGGCCTCGCGAATGCCGCGCCAGGCGGAGGCCCTTCCGTAGAACCTCACGGCGATCTTGTAGAGTGTGTCGCCCTCCTGGACGACGTAGAAGTCGGGACGCGAGCCCTGATGCTGCCTGTCCGCCTTCGCCGCAGCTTCGCTTTCCTTGGCGGCGGCGCGGTCCGCATCGCGCTTCTCCTTGGCTCCGGCCGGCTGTTCAATCATGGGAGCGGCGGCGTCGCCATCGTCCAGCAGCTGTCGTGCGGCAGCAGCATCGCCTGCGCGAGGCGCCGCGGCGTCTCCGTCGGCCTCGAACAGAGCTCTTGCGGCCGCAACGCCCGCATCGCCGAACAGCTCGCCCTCGTCGTTCCCGGCCTCGGCGCGGATCAGGCCTTTGAGCCTTGCGACCTCCAGTTCAAGGGAAGACACGCGGGCCTTGGCGGAGTCAAGCTCCTTCGCGATTTCCGCACGAGCGGACTCGCTTTTCGCGAGCTCTGCGCGCGCGCGTTCCGCATCCTTTCGTCCCTCGCCCGCCGAATTGAGCCCGAACCTGCCGGCAAGCTCCTCGGCAAAGGCGCGCTCACACTCCGCAAGCCTGTCCTTGGCGATCTTGGTCTTGTCGCCGCCCGGATTCTGCAGGAGGTACTCTCGATAAGCGCAGTACGCGCCGGAATAGTCCTTCTCCGAGTCCTGCAGCAGGCACGCAAGCTGGAACCGCGCGGACGCGTTCGCCGGGTCGTCTGCGCAGACCTTCTTGAGGCCGGCAACAGCCTGCGAAAGCCTGCCGGCGCGGTAGTCGTCCATGGCTGAACGGTATCCGCGATCGCCACGCTCCCTGCGGAACTGCGCCTGCTCCACGCGATCGCACGCGGTCAGGCACATCAGAACGGACGCAAGAGCCGCCGCTGCGGCGCTACTCCTCATCCTCTTCATCATCTTCGTCGTCATCGTCTTCCTCGTCTTCAACATCGTCTTCGTCTTGTTCTTCATCCTCGTCATCGTCCGCATCCCCGTCATCGTCGTCATCGTCTTCCTCGTCGTACTCGTCGGGAGTGTCGTCGATGAATATGTCGTCGCCGTCCACCTTGGCGTCCTGCACGGTCTCTTCGGCCTCGGCGGCATCTGCGGCCTCGGTTTCCTCCGCCGCCGACTCGGACCGCCGCTCGGCGTCGGCGGGAGCCGCGTCGGCAGCAGGTGCGCCATCCGGCGCCGCCTCGCCCTCAGCCGGCTTCTCGTCGGTCTTCTTCTTGTACTCCTCGGCCTTCTTCCGCGGGTTCGAGCGCTGAAGCGTCGGGTCGAGGTCGTTCAGCTGCTGGAGCGACGCGAGACCGAAGTGCTCCAGGAAGAACGGCGTGGTCCCGTACAGAAACGGATGGCCGGGAAGCTCCGACTTTCCGACAAGCCTAACCAGCTGCAGGTCGGAGAGGGTCTTTATGTTAGCCGTGACGTCTACGCCGCGGATCGACTCTATCTCCGCCTTCGTTATCGGCTGGCGGTAGGCGACGATGGCAAGCGTCTCAAGCGAAGCTCTGCCAAGCCTGCTCGGGCGATCGAGCTTGAGCATCGCGCGGACATACCTTCCGCAGCTTGGCACGGTCTGCAGGCGGTAAGTTCCGCCGGTGCAGACGAGTCTGAAGCCCGATGCCGCAACCTCAAGAGCCTTCTCGATGCCGCGCAGGGCCTGGTCGATCTCCCTGGACGTGCAGGTGCGGTATACGTCAACGATTTCCTTGTTCTCGCCTTCCGCAGCTTCCACAGCCCTCACGGCGTCCCTAAGCTCAGTCGCAGTAAGGGGCGTCTCGCTCGCGAAAAGCAGCGAGCCAACGATCTCCTGCAGTGACTGCGGCAGCGGGATTTTCGGTTCGTCATTCATAGTCGTCAGGTTTTTCGAGGGGCTTGTCGTCCGCCTCCTCCTTCGATGCGAGTATCGTTATCTCGTGGAAGGCGGCGTTCTGGTACACAATGACGCGATGCTGGCGCAGAAGCTCGAGAAGCGCCAGGAACGTGACGATGATCTCGCCCTTGGGCGAGCGCTCGGGGTCGAAGAGCGCAAGGAACGACAGCTGGCCCTCGCCGCGCACCCTCTCGAGCACGTAGTCCATCTTGTCCGGAACGGAGAAGCGCATGCCCTTGAGCTCCTCCTGCGGAATCTCCGCCGCGCGTGCAAGGACCTCCCTGAACGCGGAGAGAAGATCGTAGATGTCCAGGCCGGCGATGGCGCCGCGGGCGTCCGCCGCCGTCTTCTCGAGCTTGGGGCGCCCGCCGCCGTAGTCGTAGCAGTTGGCGCGCAGCGCCTCCATGGTCTCAAGCCGAACCGACGCGTCCTTGAACTTCTTGTACTCGACGAGCTGCCGCACCAGGTCGAGGCGCGGGTCCACCCATTCCTCGTCGCCGTCGTCCTCGACGATTCTGCGGCTCACCGGCAGCAGCATGCGGCTCTTGATCACCATGAGCGTAGCGGCCATGACGATGAACTCGCCGGCTATGTCGAGGTTCAGCCTGCGGGCGTCCTCGATGAACTCCATGTACTCCTTCGCGATGCGCTCGATCGGAATGTCGTATATGTCGAGCTCTTCGCGGCGGATCAGGTACAGCAGAAGGTCGAGAGGGCCCTCGAACACGTCGAGGGTCACTTTGTAGTCGTCGGCGAACAGCTGTTCCTGGGCCATGTCTGCGGTTCCGCGGCCTTGCTACTTGCCCACGTTGAGAACCTTGAAGCCGGTCTTCCTCAGCGCGGCGGCGTCAAGGCAGTTGCGGGTGTCAAAGACAAGCGCCGGCTTGCGCATGGAACGGTAGATCCGCTCCCAGTCAAGAGTTGCGTACTCCGCCCAGTCGGTCATGAGCAGAACCGCGTCGGCGTCCTTCGCCGCAGCGTACGGATCGCGCTCCCATGCGACGCCGTCGATGTCCGCAAGATCCCTGCGCCCGTTCTCGATCGCCTTCGGGTCGGTCACCGACAGCTTCACGTGCTCTTCGCAGAGAAGCCTCGCCACGTAGCCGGCCGGCGTCTCACGCGTGTCTCCGGTGTCCGCCTTGAAGGCGAAGCCGAACATCGCGATCTTCTTGTTCGCAAGGGTGTTGAACATCTCCTTGAAGAGGCGCGAGACGATCCGCTCCTGCTGGTGGTCGTTCATCTTTATGACCTGCGTCCAGTATTCGGCCGCCGTATGCAGACCGAACGACTCGCACAGGTAGACGAGATTGAGCACGTCCTTCTTGAAGCAGCTCCCGCCGAAGCCAGGCCCGGCCTTGAGGAACCTCGGCCCGATGCGCCTGTCCGCGCCGATGACCCTGGCGACTTCGTCGACGTCGGCTCCGGTGGCCTCGCAAAGCCCCGCTATCGCGTTTATGGAACTCACCCTCTGAGCGAGAAACGCGTTCGCCGCGAGCTTCGTGAGCTCCGCCGACCACACGTTCGTCGTGAGTATCCGCTCGCGCGGCACCCAGCAACCGTCCTTGCCGGCGTATACGTCGATCAGCGCGCGCACCGCCTCTTCGCCGGCCTCGTCGCTAGGTCCGCCGATCAGGACGCGGTCGGGCTCGAGCAGGTCGCGGATGGCCGTGCCCTCAGCGAGGAACTCGGGGTTCGAGAGCACCTGGAACCTGAACTTGTCGTGGGTGTTCAGTATCGCCGACATGGCCGCGGCCGTGCGCACGGGCAGAGTGGACTTCTCCACGACGATCTTGCCGCGGTTCGCCCACTTCGCGATGTTGCGCGCCGTCGCCTCCCAGTACTGCAGGTCCGACGCGCGGCCGGCGCCCCGCCCGAACATCTTGGTCGGCGTGTTCACGCCAACGAACACAATGTCGCACTCGCGCACGGCCTTGCGGACGTCCGTCGAGAAGAAGAGGTTTTTGCCACGCACCTTCTTCACGACGTCCACGAGGCCCGGCTCGTAGATCGGCAGCGCGTAGTTCTTCGAGTTCCACGCGGCGATGCGCTTCTTGTCTATGTCGACTACGACGACGCGGCGGTCCGGGTTCTTGGCGGCTATCACAGCCATCGTCGGCCCGCCTATGTATCCCGCGCCTATGCAAACAATGTCCCTGTTCATGTTTCCGATTCCCCTCCTCTGTTGTCGGACGGTCCGCGGCCAAGCTCCATAAGCTGGCCCCAGACTAGCAGCTGGTACAGCCATCCCGGCATGTCCACGTTTCTGTCGAGCATCTCGGTGATGTAGCCCCTGAAGTCGAAAGGCAGACGGCGGAACGTCACCTTGCGGGCGTCCGCATCCCACACGACGTAGGTGATGCAGAGGTCGTTGCGCGGATACCCCACGGACCCAACGTCCACTATGTACCTGCACCCCTGCGCCTGGCTGAAGCTGCGGCTCTCGGGCTTGACGGCGGGAGAGCCGAACGACATCTTCTGCCTGACCTTGCCGTCGGGCCGCTCCTCCCAGACCGCGGCCTTGTGCGTGTGGCCGCAGAACATGAGCCCGGCCGAGCACTCGTGGAAGTTCTCCGCCGCGTCATGCACGGAAAGGACGTACCCCCACTCCTCCGGATCGAAGAAGCTGCCGTGGGCGAAGACCGCCCCGCGCTCCTTCAGAACGAGCTTGCGGCGGCCGAGCCAGACCCGGTCGGCGTGGCTCAGCTCGCGGCCCTGCCTCACGTCGATGTCGTAGTTGCGGCACGCCGCGACCTCCCGCGCCGGCTCGCGGCCCAGACACGCGGAGTCGTGGTTGCCCATGAGCACCACGTCGAACTTCGACCGCACAAGCCTCACGGCGCCCTCGACGTCGTAGCCGTAGCCGGTCGTGTCGCCCAGAAGCACATAGCGATCGCACGCAAAGCGCCGCGCGTCCTCCAGCGCCATCTCAAGCGCCGCAGGGTTCGAGTGCACATCGCTCATGACCGCGTATCTCATCTACCTTATGCCTGAACGACAATTATACCAAAACCGGCCGAAAAACTCTATCCGTACCTACCTGAAGATCAGCCATTTTTCGGCCAATCTCGGCAAAGAGGGTCGCCGCGTCGCTTTACCGCGGCAATCTAACCGGCAAACTGTCCATGCCGCTAAAGCGCCAACGTGGACAGAATTAAGCCACCTGAGCGTCTTTTCTAGTATTTATCACCATACCTCGAAGGTTTTTACACTGTCCCTTCAACGTTTTGTCCATATCCCTTCACCAATAATGCCTAAGAGTCCCCATGCGCTTTATAGGGAAAGCCAAGCTCAAGCGCCGCCTCAAAAGCGCCGCGGTCAACGCCAGTCTGTCCGCCGGAAACTACCTTCCAAGCATCTACAGCCCTTCCACAATCCGCGTCAGTTCGGCGCGAAGCCGCGCAGCCTCAACGGCGTCATTGTGAGCAACGGCATATTCAAGCAGCGCGTCCAGCTGTTGCTTGCGTGTGCTGGTTTGCCTTCCAGTGTGCGGTCACGGCCGGGGCAACCACCGACCATTGACGTATTAGTTTTAACGCAGAGACGCAGAGGCGCAGAGTACGCAGAAGTTTTCAGGTTGGATTTTAGCCGTGCAGAACGTGTAGATCGTGTAGCAGCTTTGTGAGCCCTCGTCAAATCCGATACTCTACACCTTCTCCACCAATTTCGTATTTGTCCGCCGTAGCTCGTTAGAGCGAAGGAGGATCGTTGAATTACACATTCCGTTTCCTCTGACGCCAAAACTTCTTCCACGCCGATATTATCTGACGGCGAGAGATATCTTCCCGGAACTGCTCTACCAAATCAATAGTCAACTTGGCAAATCGATGTTGATTAATTTCACGTGGATCAAGTGATGTTCGCCTGAAAACCAAGTCAAAGTCTTTCTCTGAAAGCCCATATCGCGTTTTCATATCCGCCACAAATTCACGCGTACATATCATCTCGCCCATCAAGATTTCATTTATCTCTTTTGCATACAAGTCGCGATAGCTATTCGGCAACTCGAACACTGTGAGATACGTATTGACTCGATCAGAATATAAGTCCCTTTGACTACCAGAAATGCCTTTCTTCAACTTGTTCCACAGCGGATTCTGCCGTTCCACTAATAAAGGAGACGACTCGTCTTCTTCTCGCACAAACATACTCTCGACGCTCGTCGGCTCATACTTAAAGCGAAACCACGTATGAATGTTATGGACATATGGATGCAAACCGAGTAATGGCGAATTTGGCGACCATTTTTCTACTTTGAAAAAGTCCTCATCGCGTTTAAACTGTGAATTGCATTTATAACATGCGGGAACAAGATTGCACAGTGACAAAGCAAGAAGAGGATAGATATCTTTTGGCATAATATGGTCGATTGCCGAATACGAGTCTTTTTTACCTTCTTCTGCATCTTTTCGTTCTTCTGCATCTTTTCGTTTTACCAATCCAACAGTCTCAGCATTGCAATACGGGCAATATCGTATATCCAGCAAACGGAAATATTCTGCAAATGACCACCCCTTCCAGTTCGCGATGTTCTTCTTTGCCTTTGACCACCGGATTTTCACTTTACTGTTGTTGTCAAACTTAGCTTCAGCCAACACACATCCAGATCGTAATTTATCGAATTTAAACAACCCCTCTTTTGTGAGATTGATGATTTCGTCTTGTAACTCTTTCGATTTGCTGCAAGGTCTCCCCACCCGCTTAACTTCTTGGTCATTCTTCTTTGCGAAGCGGATCAACACCATTGGAGATGCTGTTAGAATGTGGTTGCCTTTAAACTCCTCATATACCCATTTCCAATAACCCTTGCAACAAGGCGTTGTAGCTTGATATTGTTTTTCTTTTCCTTTTTCCCTCCACGTCAAAACCTTTCCTTCCGAGAGATATTTCAAATACCCCAACAACGCCTCACCAAGTGTCTCCTCATGACATTTAATAGCCTTTTGTGGAACAATAATCTTTTCCATGATTATTCCTCGTTTATCTCATCTTCAGGCATATCATTATCCATAACCATCTGTCCAAGACGACTCCAAACATGCCGTGAAATAAACGGATCGTCAATCAGGCTCGCCAACTTTAGGTCTTCATTGGAGATGTCATCTTTACGCTTTGATTTCAATTTCCCTAACAAATCCCCTACTTTTGAAGCAGCAAACTCTCCTATCTGCCCTTTATCCAAAAGAAACGAATCTTTGTATAGCTCAAAAATGTTGGCTGCAAATGCTTTTTGGCGGCGAACATCGACAACACAATGCTTCTCATTCAGAAGCACAACATTACCTTTGGGAACGTCCGACAGAATCATGGGCGAATGCGTCATAAAAACAAAGTGCACATTAAAACCTGGGAAATGATTTCTGAATACCGTTAACAGATTCGATATTATTGTTCGTTGCCATTCAGGATGGAGAGTCACCTCGACCTCATCCATTATTACGACCCAACCTGACTCAAGATGTCCTGCCCATTCACGCGAAAAATCACTACCGTCGTAACCAGCAACAGATTTTCTAATATCAAAGAAATGCTCGTAGAGGCGCGCATAAAAAGAATGCAAAGTATACTGCCCTGATGACATCGGCGGATCAAAACGCAACTCAACAAAAGGTCCTAACGCAGTCACGTGTTGATACAATTCTTTTACATACTTCAACTTTCCCAGCATATCATTCCATGGCATTTGCAAAAAACATTCTCCATTGGCATTTTCTTGAGAATCAAGGCCACACAGCAATTTAAAAAAATCCAATATAGGATTTTCCAATTTCATAGTTTTACCACTCTCATCCTTATACCTTAAAACTTCAATGCGTTCTGGTGTTTTAGATTTAAGAAACTTAAGGATTTTCTTCCGAACTATTTCATGATCTGTTTTATCAGAATTCTTCATTAGTTGCAAACATAAATTATACAAAGAATGTATATACATCTTCTTCTTAAACAACCTATCCTTATATGCCTTATATGGCCAAAGTATCGCCACAAGACATTGGAACATACTCATAAATACATCGTTGAAATCAAGGCCAAGGAATGCCACCATGTTCCTTATCCGGCTCACCTCGTTATCAGAAAGGGACCTTTTAGCCCTAGCATCACCCTGGTGAATCCTCGCGATTATGTTTCCCTCTTTATGAAGCTTCTCATTATACTCACTACGAAGGTACGATAAAGTCAAGAAGTTGGGCAAGAACTCAATACCCTTAATCTCATGCCCAATACCATCTAATGCTTTATCTTTACTTGCTTCATAGAAGCGCACAAGACGATAAAACTCTTCTGCACGAAAAACTGATGTGCTCTCAGGCCTCATCTGGGAAAACGAACCATCCACCGCTTCATTCAGAAGGTATGTCGTGGACAGATTCACAAAACGATCAACAGAGGAATGAAATGGTAACGATAATGAATAATGCGGCGAATAATACACAACATTAAAACACTTCGTAAGTTCTTCCAGCTGGAAATCGTCATTTCTCGCATACCTTTTAACTGTCTTTACCTTGCATCCGCTACATTCAACCGATAGCTCCCGGTCTCCAAGGTTGTAGTGGACAAGCAAATCCCCCTTCGCCTCAACAACAAGAATAAAATCTTGTTTCTTGGATGGGTACATGAGCGACCAAAAGAAACGGACAAGCGAGGTTTTTCCAGCACCATTCGGTCCTACCACGGCAGACACACATAATTGTTCATCCGGCGAAAAGAACCCTTTGGGCAAAACTTCTGAATAACATACTTTCAGCCTCTCACCATTGAATTCACACCGCCAGTCAGAAACGAAGTTCATTTCCGCATTCTTGAAAGGTGGAAAATCCGCAATAAATGCATAAACAATCTTCATACAACTTCTTTCTTCTTTACTACTTAGATTCTAAGTAACGACGAGAACTAATAAGGCGAAATCGTTTCCAATCCCTCACTTCAACCGCTCGCACAACGGCAGGAATTCTTCAAGTTTGGCGACGATGCGCTTCTGTTCGGCAAGGGGTGGGAGAGGGAGTAATACCTTGGAAAGCTCCTCTTGATTAATCTTAGGCATCTTGACCCTACTCGACATCGCCCGGGCTATTTGAATGTTGAAGGCATCTGACAGCATGTAGAACAGAAGGAACGACGAGTCAATTTGAGCATTCAGAGGATACATGTCAGCACTACACAATCCATCAAATGGCGCGATAACAACCTTGCGAAGCAGCGGCCTGATTTTTGAATAGATAAGTTGCCCTTTGAAAAACCGATGATTTGAGCTGACAACTTTATCTTCCGCCACCGTTCGGCTTTCAAGCAATCTCCCAGTCCCTTTTTCTATATTATCCGGTGCAATATGCCTATCGTTTTCATGCCCAGCGGGTGAAACTAGATTGGTTGCTATGTCGACCACAGACAAAAATCTCACCCACACCCAACTTTCGGGAATGTCAAATGGCTTTTCGTCATCGGGGATATCCTCACGCGGAGACGCGACCTCGGATTTCCCTCTGCGTCTCGGCGTCTCTGCGCGAGAATTCTTCTTTGTGCCCTTTGTGTTCTTTGTGGCTAAAATCTTTTCCAGCAATTCTTCGCCTGTTCCTTCTTCGGGGCGTTGTTCGACGAGCTTGCCCTGAATCGCCATTTGGAGAAGAGACTTCTGCATGTCTCCCGGGAAGCGCTTGTTGAAGTCCTCCAACTTGCTCCACGCCTTCTCATAGCGGTCGATATACGGCAGCAGTTCCTCGATCTTCGCCACGATGCGCTTCTGCTCGGCAAGCGGCGGGAGAGGGATAAGGGTGTTTGCCACTTTATCAGAGTTCAAGTTTTGAACAACGGCACCCGCTGCTGACGCTTGGAACTGGCGAAATACTACAGGAGAAGACAGAAGGTAAAAGAAGAAATCCTTGAATAGTTCTGTAGCCACAGGATGAAGAACCAACCAACCGTCATGAATACATCCATCAATGTTCAGAATATACGGCCGTCCAAAGCTCATCGAATTTGTAAGCAACAAATCCCCTTTGTAAACCTGTCGCGTTTTTGACAAACCTGCTGGTATTATCTTTTCCTGACATGAATCTATGTATTTTGAATTTTTATCTGTATCGCCAATCTTAATCCAATTCAATCCATTTTCAGCCGTTGTCAGAAACGCTTTTATTGGACGGGGTGAACCACCTCTGGCTATATCAAACACACTGCCAAGATGCACCCACACCCAACTCTTTGGAATGTCAAACGGCTTTTCGCTATCGGGGATTTCCTCACGCGAAGACGCGGCGTCGGCTTTCCCCCTGCGTCTCGGCGTCTCTACGCGAGAATTCTTCTCTGCGCCCTTTGCGTCCTTTGCGTTCTTTGCGGCTAAAATCTTCTCCAGCAGCTCCGCTGCTGTGCCCTCTTCTGCTCTTTGCTCAACGAGCTTGCCCTGGATGGCGAGCTGGAGGATGCTGTTCTTCAGTTCCTGCGGGGTCATTGCTGTGCCTCCATCTGCACATTCGCTACTTGTTCCCTTACTTGTTCCCTTGACAAGGGAACAAGCGACTCGGGCTCGTCATTGCGCTTCCAGAGGGGGCCCCGAAGAATTTTACTTGTAGGGGTTGCTACGGGTCTACTTGTAGGGGTATTCGCGCTACTTGCAGGGGTGGTTGCCTCATGCCAGACCCCTGCAAGCAGATAGCGGCCTTGGAGCTTGTTTCTCTCGCCCACGAGCGCGTTGCTGACGAATCGTTCAAGGTAGACAAGACTACCGAGACTCCCAGGACTGCCGAGACCAACGGGGCTTAGTCGTCGCGCTCGTCTCGTGCGTCGCGGTTGTCCCGTGAGCCTTGTTGTTCTTGGCCTGCCAATCATTGCCAGCCCTTTCTTTTCCTAATACTCCACACTGTCTGGTCAACCTTGCGCTTAATCTCCTCTGCCATGAGCGCAAGCTGGGCGGCATCGGGCGCAGAATCAAGACGAGAGTAGATGCTCTTGTCCCAGTTCTCGGCACGGGCAGCGGTACGGGCGGCGTGCATTCGCTCCCGCACGCCGCCGTGCTTCTTGAAGTCCTCTTCCTGAGCAACGATCATCTTGTCGAGCAGATAGCGCGTCTGGTGGCAGATGGTCAGCATCAGGTTCGCCACCGTCTCTGCTGGGCGAGATTCGAAAAACTTCTGCCAGTCGGCCCAATCCGCATGCTCCTTCGCATAGTCGCGTGCGCCGATGCGCCGCTTGTCGTCAGCCGGCCATTCCGAAAAGCCGTG
>JAEEGL017353975.1_pt1 | contig 25140 bp, 56 predicted proteins | sample 9134231 | NCBI WGS metagenome assembly JAEEGL01 (sample SAMN16246548, study PRJNA631951) | gut metagenome | biome: gut microbiome; feature: rumen; material: fiber-attached | host: Bos | place: Iran: Karaj | collected 2018-10 | reverse complement strand
GTACTGGAAAAATTAAAAGATCACCAAACACTTATCAGAAAATCAACACCATTTTTATGCGTGATGCTAAGAACGTCATTATGCCTTATGATGGTTTCACTGAACCAGAATTTGAATATCTTCGCGGTTTGAAGTGGAGAGGTGAGGAAAAAGTAGATGGAACTTGTATGCGTCTTGAAGTAAGCAAAGAACTTGTTGAGAACATCTGCTATAATGGCCAACCTTTGGCTAAAGGTGTCCGTTTCAACCTTGACATCAAAGGCAAGACTGACAACGCCCAGATTCCTGGTCCACTTTACAAATTCATGGCTGAGAACTACACTGAAGAGAAAGTTTTTGCAGCTTTGGGTCTTGAAAAAGTTATTCCTATTGAGAAATGGGTTGACCACAAATGGACTGAGAATGATATGGTGACTCCTTCTTATGATGCTATTCCAGACCTTTACACTATCTATGGTGAGGGTTATGGTGCAGGCATCCAGAAAGCAGGTACTCACTACATCTCAAAGGGTGTTGCTTTCATCGTATTCGACGTAAAAGTCAATGACATCTACTTGAAGATTGATGCCCGTGATGACATCGCAACCAAACTTGGAGCTCCTATTGTTCCATTCATTGGCTACTTCACTCTTGATGAGGCTATTGACTATGTTCGTAAGGGCTTCAAATCAACAATCGCAGAAGACAAAGATTTCATCGCTGAGGGTCTTGTACTTCGTACCGAGTTGGGTTTGAGAAACCGTATGGGCAAACGTTTGATTGTGAAAGTCAAATACGAAGACTTCGAAAAGTATCGTAGAGTTTATGGTACTGATGAAAAGGTTGAACAACCTGTAAATGAAAAATACGTAGCTGAATAATTTATGTTAAGAGCTAGATTCTATATTGATTTTGAAGACTGTGACAATGACTATCGTCCGGTAATTTGGCCTATCAAATATCCTTATTGGTGCAGTGGTGAAAATGACTCAAGTTTTGTCTTAGTAGCTTTTGTTGAAAATGAGGATGAGCTTTACAAACAATGGCCAGAAGCTCATGACGTAGAAAGTGAAGAAGTTGACAAAGTCACATTTTCAAGCAGGTTCCAAAGACCTGAGTGGTATAAAGAATAAAGTTTCATTTTGTTTAGATTTTGTTGTTTGGAAGAGTCACATTAATTGTGGCTCTTTCTTTTTTTCTTAATTGATTTGTTCCAACAATAAATTGTGCCAGCCATGCATAGACATGCGATCATATTTTCTGTATACCAAATGTCTAAAAAGTCACTAATATGCACTTTGTTCTTTACATGTACTTTATCAAGTTCATTTTGGCAAATTTCATTTGCATAATAGTTTGTATCAAACTTATCTTTAACTTTTCTGAAATCATCGCTAGCGTCAGTCAAATCATTATAAGTTTCTAAGTTGCACATTGGGTACAAATCATTTTCACTCATAACATGGTTGTCTTTACACCAAGAATATATGCAACCATATATAGCTTTATATTTGTCATTATCTTCAAACTTTTTAATGCCAAAATATTTCAATACAATTTCTGTCGCATTTTCATAATTGATATTTACTTTTGTTGACAAATATTCAACTAATGAAAGTTGTTCACAATATTCATTTATAGATGAAATTTGTTCACAATATTCATTAATGCCTAACATTGTTTTAATTGCATATATTTAGTTAAAAATAATTTCTATATTAATAAAAATTTTTGAAATATGAACAAGTGCGATAACTGTGAAGAATACATCAAATGGCAAATGATGTTTGGTGACAAAGACTATACAGATCCAAACTATGAGCCAAAACCTTGCTTGACTTGTGTAAACAATTTTTGATATGGATGAATTTTACAAAAGAGATACTGCTAGAAGTGAAGAATTGTATCGCATGAAATACAACCAGCTGAGTGCATGCATTCATAAGTTATGTGAGCATTTGCTTGGAAAAAATTATGTCATTACTAGCCCAGTTGATGAGACAACAGCATGTGAGATAATTACTGACGACATCATATCATCATATAAAGATGTGAACAAACATATATTTAAAGGAAAGAAATTATGAGGACTCGTGCAGAACGTAGAAAGAACAACCTTAAAAAGTTCAAAAGAAGAATGGATTTGTCAAAGGCAATCAGATATTATGTTGGAGATGATTTAGAAGGCTGGTTGAAAAGAAAAAGTGATGTTCCACATTCTATAAATTCAGACTGGTGGAATGCGTATGAGACAAAATCAATAAAACATAAACAACAAAGACTTAAAGACAAAGCAGAACTTAAAAAAGACATTAAGAATGAATTTCAGTAAACTTGTTTCTATATAATATTGAAACTAAACATTAGACAAAATGGAACTATACATTGGATTTGGAAGCCTTGGACTTATTGTTGCAAGGTTAGTTTTTGCAGTCGTAACTGAAGTTCGTAAAAGCAAAAAAGAAGAATAACTACATTGAACTATGAAAAAGATTTTGATTGCATTAACATTAGTTTTGACATTGTGTTTGACTTCGTGTGTCCAAACTTTTGTTGGTAATGTCGGTATTGTTGAAAATATTGAGCTTCGTTATGGATATGATGGGAAAGAGCCAAAATGGAAATATGTTGTCACTATAAGGCATACAAATGATGCATTTGACAAATATAAGATGATGACAAATGAACTATATAATGTGGGTGACACAATAGAAATAAAATTGAAGCAATAGCTTATGTCAAAACAATATTTCAAAATTACTATAAAATATGACAACAACTGTGGTGGAACTGACACCCAAGTGTTGTATGCATATGAAAACAATTCTCATGACTATATGACAATTGTCACTGAGAATGGTGAGAATCCAAGTTGTTCAGGAACAGACTGGTATTGTAATGCTTTAGGGTATGCATTATTGTTAGAGAACAATGATGACACTTGCAACTCAACTTTTGTTGAAGAATGTGGTTGGGCAGGATTGCCAGAAAACATCCAAAAGGTGTTTGACTTTAAAAGATACAGAAAAGAACATCCGTTGAGGTTATATGAGTATCCCGAGAATTCACCAATAAAGATTTATAGAGTACCAATTCCAGATAGAATAAGTGACATTGAAAGCTGGTTAGAGGCCGGTTTCCAACCATTTGACTTCATTCTTGAAGATCCTGACATCAAAGATGGCACAATATTAGTTCCACCAAAGGCATGTCCTATATGTGGTTCTCGTAAAGTGAAGCAAGAAGGATATAATGATTTGAATCCTTATGCTTTAGCTGGTAGTGCTGGTTATATAGTCACATGTGAAAACTGTGGATATACACATAGAGAAGTTACAACAATGTCATAAATAAACTATAAACCAATAATTTGCATTATGGAAAACCAAGATTTAGTTGAAAAGCTTAAAAAGAAACTTCATGAAGGTGAAGTCCAATTTGTCTACAAAAAGAAGAATGGTGAAGAGCGTATGGCTCTTGGAACGTTAAAGAAAGAAATCTATGGAGAAGCAAATGCTCCAAAGGGTTCTGATATGAAATACGCTGACAATGTCATAAGATACTTTGACATGAACTCAGCTGGTTGGAGATCATTTGTTGCAGAAAACTTAATATCAGTAGAAGATGAAAATTAGTGATTTAGTGCACCAACTTGTCAATTTGATAGGTCCTTATGGTGACCTTCCAATATGTGACAAAAATTGGAAAGAAATAACATTTGCTGACACTAACTTTGTGTTTGAAGAAAATGATGATGGCAAAAAGGTATACATAAACTTTTTATGAAATTAACTAAGTTTGTTTCTATCTAATATTAGAAAGTTAATATTATGATAGTAGTGCACATTACAGGGAACACAGAAGATGCAGCTAAGCTTTCATATTGTTATGATGGCTTAGCAAATCTTATTATATTGAAGGATGTATGCAGAGAAAAAGTTGAAGAAGTTTTGAAGCTTTATCCTCATGAAAAGGTGATGTTCCTTGGTCATGGAAGTCGCGATGGTTTGTTTGATTGCAGACGTAGTAGATTCATTATTGACAAATTCAATGTTGACTTATTGAAAGAACGTACAGTGATTGGCATTTGGTGCTACGCCGCAGAGTTTGCTGACAAACATGAACTTAGAGGCTTCTTCACTTCAATGTTCATTTCAAACATGGAAGAAGCTTTAATGAATAGTTTCATTAATGAGACTGATGAAACCATTGAAAGTGAATTGAATGTGTTTTGCATAAACATCAACAACCTTTTAAAGGAAGACATAAAGTTAGATCAATGGGTAGATATGTTGCAGTTGCATTGTAACAAGAAAATCCCATTTGTTAGATTCAACTATGAAGCATTAACTTATTTTGAATAATCAAAAAATTGAATAATATGGCTAAAGAATGTAAAGATTGTTGGCATAACTACCATTGCCCAATGCCTCAGGAAGGTTACAATTTTGATCCTGACACATGCCCATACAATCCAGATAATGAAATGAAGAAGAAGGACAAGGAGAAGTTCCCAAAAGTTGTTGCTCTCCTTGAGAAAATGAGAGAGTTTGAGAAGCACATCTTCAATTTCGACAGAGATGATGAAAATGCTGACTTTGTCCCAATGACTTTCAAACCAAAAGAAGAAGGCACATACCTTACGATTAGATGTGGCCTTGGTGGAATCTATACAGCTTTCAATGAATGGAAAGATGGACAATGGCAGTGCGGCATTTGTGATGCAAGCCAAGTCATTGCTTATTCAAGAAATCTTAAAAATGAGATTTTCAAATGAAAGAAGTAGAATACACAATCAAATTCAAAATTTTCCAATACATTGATGAGTTGACTGACTTCTTCAATGAAAACAGAAATTGTGAATTGATTACATTTTCAGTCGGAAAGAATAGAGACACTTTTATTGCAATATATAAAGACTATAAACGTGAAAAAGAAACAAATTTCAAATAATGTTCCTGAAGTCGGTAAAGAATACCACTTTTGGGATGATGGCAAATCAAGCCCAAGTCGCCATTATATCTGCAGATGTGAAAGAGTCATTCCTTACAAGGAAGGTAAAGACATCAAGTTCACACTTAAAGAATATTTGCCTCCTTACACTAAAGATGCAAAATTCAAAGAGTATGAGACAAATTTGTCAGAAATTTGGAAGAAAGCTGTAAAAGGTCATGATTGGATTTATGTTGAAGATACAGATTTCTTTGTAGAGATTTCTTGTCCAAGATATGATGAGAACAATCTTTGGGCTGCTCGTACAAAATGGGGTGGTTGGTTTACATTAAATATCCAATCTTCGTGGCAAGGTGGAGAGATTGATGTCACTAGTGAAAAATATAACAGAATCATAGAAGAACTTGAAGATGAAGGGAACTATGAATTCATCGAAGAATACACAAAAGAAACCTATAGCAAATAAACTATGAAAAACAAATCATTATATTATATTGAAGTAACTTGCATTAAGGATGTCAGTTATCCTAATGTTGATTTGCATGTTGGTGATGTCCTATATTTCAATAGCAAAGCATCTTCAAATGAAATGTATTTGCTTTATTCTTATAAGCATAATAGGCGTATAAATGCAGAAGAGGAACAACATGTCATTAGCATATTTGGAAGATACACTTCTTATCTCCCATTTACTCGTAAGAAAATAAATGCTAAAAAGTGGCAAATCAAATCATATGCTGATGGTGAAGCAAAATGGTTGAACAATACTGGTGAATTTAATGCTATAGTAAAAGAAATTAAAGTCACATATCAAGAGGAAGAAGTATGACACTAATAGAGTTAAGAGACAAAATTGATAACATCATTAAAGAGTCACCAAGTTGGGCGAACTGTGAACGAATTGGTATTGTAACCAATGTTGAAAAAGACACTGGTTGGAAAGACATGGAATGGTGTGTAGATTTTCGTCCGATTTGTTGTGATGGACAGGGAATGGTAGCATTCCAATTAGTCATGGAAGATGATGACTATTATTATGGAGAATAAGTTATGGGAAAAATACAAAGACCAGAAATAAAGATAGCTATGAAAAAAGGTTATGATATTGGTTTATACCAATTGTATCAATTCAATAATAGAAACATTGTCATTGCTACTTCTTTAGAAGAGGCTATCACTATTTATAGAGAATATCAAGAAAAACAATCAGAAGATCCATATAGGGGCGAAATCATTAAAGAAATTGAACTAATTGACAGAAAGCCAATTTCTAAAAAATATTCTGAATCAATGAATGAGTTATAAATTCATAAAATAACTATTTTGCAACCATCATTATGTTGTGAAAAGAAATTGCAACATATTTGAAAAGACAGAATTTTATTGGTTCACATTATTTAGATGCACAAAATGCGGTAAAGAGAAGTTTTCACATGATTACGTACCAGCAGGAAATTTGATAGAATTATGACAGATATAGAGGATTTCAATTCACCATATTGGTTGACACTTGGTGCTTTAAGAGACAAAGCAATCAAAGAAGCTGAAAGAAGAGAATTAAGGCAAATAGAAGAACATGAACAAGGAATAAAAGACCAAATCAAAAAGCATCTTAAGTTCACTAAAAAGTATGTTCGTAAAGCTAGGTCAAGACAAGATGGTTCATGTCATGCATTCTTTGACATCGTTCTTGACAAAGATTCTGTCAATAAAGCAATGAACACAATGTATGACACACAAACATGCAATAAGATTAGTAGATGTGACAAAGCAAGAGGTCGTACTTATGCAATATCTGCCTATGCATCATATGTACAAAACTTAGAACGCCATTCTTATATATGCAAATATGTATTAAGTGCAATTAATGAAGCATATCGTAAGTTTGTCAATGATCTTTTAGATTCAGAATATGAATTAGATGCAGCAGATGACAATTGGGAGATACATACATATAAATGCAAATCATGGCCAAGAAGGTGGTTCAATGAAGTGTTCATATCTCATGAGAAATTCAAGACATCAGCCGAAACATTCATTGAAGAACTTGAAGAACAATATCATGAATGGCCAAAACTTCCAAAAGACATCCCAGAACCTACTGATAGAGAAAAGGCTTGGATAGATAGATATATTGATTTTGACACTACTGAGGAATTCATAATGCATTGTCATGACATAATGGAAAGTCCAGACATTTATGCTGGATTGAAAAACTATAGAGACTATATTGATGAAGCACAAAAAATACTTGGGAGGAGACTATAATGGAAAGCTGGTATGGACATTGTGGGTATGCTACATTAGAAGAATACAATGAAGCATTAATGGATCTAATAGTTGTAGTGTCAAGAATGCTTAGTGAAAAACATCATAAATCAAAATTTGAGATTGTGCCTCCAGGATTCTATCCACATGACACATATTTGAATTTGTTTGCAAATGTTCCAATTTGAATTTGAAACTAAAAGTTTCTATATATAATTGAAATTATTAAAAACTAAACAATTATGTTATTCGGAAAATCAGAAATTTGCTCTCTCAAGACTTCGCAAGCACTCAAACGTATTGGTTTTGACAAGATTGTTGGCCAACTGTACTGCACTGACATTCGCCATAATGGTAAGTCAATTGACTTTGAAACCGAACTTGACCTTAAAGCAGAAGGTCGTGAGTCAGAATTAGAAGAGGTTCCATTTGGCAAACTTTTGTTTATGTCAAACACAAACATTGAGTTGGGAGATCATGAGTGCTCAGCTCCTTTAATGTATGAGGCAGTGTATATGTTCAAAATGAAATACAACATGTATTTCTCACTTGAGCCAATCTACAACAAAAAGACTGGAAAGACAAGTTTCTATGTTGGAGTGTACTACTTCAATCAAGAATACAAAAACTTTGACAAACTATTGATTGTCAATGAGTTTGACACCTATGAAGATGCATATGACAATGCCATTTTGAAAGCCGCTGAATATATTGAATCTAAAAACGAAAAATAATGAAAAAAGAAGAAGTCATTGGAATTCTTGAAAAACTTCAAAATGACTTTCAAGAAAAAGAAACTAAATGTTTTGAAGACATGGCATTCATGAGAAAACACAATTTTGAAATGGAAGCAAATGCAATCAAATACAAACAAGAAGCATATAATGATGCTTGGCTTGCCATTTTTAACGAAATTGACAAATTACAAAGAGATGAATAACGAAACTATTACAATATCAAAAATAGAGTACGAAGAGCTTAAAACTAATAAGCAAGTACTCGAAGCATTCTTAAAGTCAACAGAAAACACATGTGAAGAATGTCGTAAAAGAGAAAGAAAAATTTATGACAACCTTCCATATGAAGACATTGAGCAGTTTGTAGAAGAAGACTTACGAAGATTTGGTCAAGACAACCCGGCACCACTTTCAATGACAGTGTTGTTTGAAAGGGATGGACATAAGATGTTCCGTCATTATGAATTGGGTTGCATTATTGGTTACGTCCTTTTTGGCTACATTCCTGAAGATGAAAAGCACTCAATCAGCCCAAGAATTTCTGTTATTGAGGAAGATGACGAGAATTGGTTTGCTCCAAATACTCCAATGTACATGGCAGCTTCATGGATGAACAATTCAAGAAAGACTCTTGACAGAATGCATAAGTGGTATCATGAGCATATTGATGAAGGGTTTAGAGATGGAAAGTGGCATGAAGGCTTCATTAAGGATATAGTACCTGAAGAGATTTATGAAGACAATGGAATGTCATCTTGTGAACTATTTGCTGGACCAGACGATGAGTAAAGAAATCACATGTGCATTAGTCATCATCAATAAAGATGGTGACATTCTTGGTTGTCGTGGGACTGGCAAAAAGTTTGAAAACAGTTATGACTTCCCAAAGGGTTGCCATGACAAAGATGACAAAGACCATTTAGCCACAGCATGTCGAGAACTGAAAGAAGAGACAGGAATCACAATGTCTATCAAAGACATAGATAGTGTGATTGACTGTGGGACATATCCACATAATGCAGACAAAGACATCCACATATTCTTATGGCAAGTGAATGAGTTTCCAGATGTAAAGGCACTTAAATGCAACTCATTTTTCAAAACAAAAACAGGAAAACAGTATCCTGAAATATGTGGGTACAAAATCATAAAGAAAGAAGAAAGATCAAAATACTTTTATAGAGTCCTTCAAGACAAATTTGAGATAATTGACAAATATAATAAGTAAAGAAATGGTAGGATTATTGATGTTCATAGTTATGTTTGTTGCCCTATTTGGTGGTTGCTATTTGACTTATGTCATAATTGAATGGTATAATAAAACTTTCAAGAAAGACTGTTTCAAATGCAAACATTGGTATCTTCATAATGTCCCTTCATTTGGAGATGGGCATGAATATAGGTGCAGAAAGAAAGACTGTGGGACAAACCCTCCAATGATAACAGGATATCATTGGTATGTGAAATGTGATGAGTTTGAAAAAGAATAAAAATGTTTCTATATAGTTTTGTAAAATAAGACTAATATGAATGTAAATATTGAAATCTTTTACAAAAGCAATCCAGATGCTAAATTAAAAGATTATTTTGATGCTTGTGAAAAGGCAGATGAAGAAATCAGAAAAAATAATGAACTGAAAAACAACTGGTATAAAGAACTTGCAAATAGGTATTTCATAATCAATTTCAATGGTTTTAGTTTTTGTGCAGTAAAAGTAGACAAATGGCCTGACACAAATTATGAAAACTTATATTTGTGTTATAACATAAATAGTGATGAAAAAACTATTGTAAAAGAGAACCGTAAAATAAATAGATATTGGTTTAACAATCCTTTTGAAAACTCTGCATTAACAAATACTAAATGTACTGAAATTTCAGAAGATGAGTTCAATAGTATTGCTAAAATATACGAACAAGTTAAAGATTTGACTGATTCTATTAACATTAAAAAATATTTTGAATGAACATTGTCAAAGTATTCGAGAAAGAGTTCGCAAGAATGAAAGAAAAGAACTGGGACTGCATTTATGTCCTGGTTGACATCCATGGAACTATCTTCGTGCCTTCATACAACAATGAAGAGACTTATGAATTCTATCCATATACTAAGGAGGCTCTCCAAAAGCTTTCAGAACGCAAAGATGTTAAAATCATTCTTTGGAGCTCAACAGACAGAAAGACTCTCAACAAATATCACATAGAGCTCTGTAATAATGACATATATGTTGACTATTTTAATGCCAATCCTGAGGTAGACGGTAGTACATGTGACATCAATACAGCTTCATTCAAATACAAGCCTTATTTCAACATTGGTATAGATGACCGTTTTGGTTTTGAACCTGAAAGGGACTGGGCAAACATCTATTCATGGCTTTGCAAAAAAGAGATTGATGAGAATTGGGACAAAGTGAAAGACTGGACAACTGAACAATGGAAAGAAGCTCATGATTTTTTCCAAAAATATTTCAAAACAAAAAGCAATGACAAAAGAGACAAGGACAACTAAACTTGATAATAGCAAAAAAGACAAATATGGAAACAAACTTAAACGTGGTGACATTGTACATGACAAATGGGGATATGATTTAGAAGTGCATTACAATTACCAAATGGGATGGTTTGGAATGTTAGTATGTGATGAGAATGACTCTTGCAAAAACATTCCATATGCATTAAATGAAGACGAGATAACATTAGTAAAAACCAATAGAAATAAGCATTAATTATGGTAACAACTACATTTTACCAAGTGCTAAATGGAAACTCCAAAAGCAACTTTGACAGTTTAGAAGACTTCAAGAAATGGGCTAAAGGAAAGTTACCTACTGAAGGAGACAACTGGAAAATCAAGAAGTTAGTCATGTCAGAAGAAGAGTTTGAAGTAGAGTGTGAAAGGAAACGTATCAACAATCCAGAAATCATCAAGAGAATTATAGACAAGTTCTGTGAGAAGGCAAACGCTGATAAAATAACGTTTGACGGAACAGAATGCACTGTAACTGATGATCGCTATATGAACATGACTATCTCACAAGTTTCAATATACTACATGGCTGAACAACTTGGATATCCATGGGAGAAGCTTGATGATTTGTATGCCAACAAAGATGGAATCATGAATGGTAGAGGACGTGATTTTCAAGACATGAGCACTTTTAACAGTCGTGAGTGGTTGACAAACACTCTTGCACCATTCTTCATTTTGAAAGAGAGATTCAACATTGATGACAAAGACATCAATGAAGACATGTTCAACTATGGAAGTCTTGATAGATATAAAGAAGTTGGAAAGAAACATGAGCATTTTGATGACTATGAAGGTACTTTAGCTGGAAAATATCCTGAGATGATGGCGTTCTGGAAAAAACATTTCTATAACAGTTGGCATATAACATGGGACAATGGCTTAGTAAGATGGCTTGAACCAAAAGAACAACTTGAAGCTTTCAAAGAAAGAATAAAAGACTATCCAGTTGACAAGGTAGTCGTAAAGAGAAACACTGGTGACTACAAGCCTTGTCACAACTACACATTGGAGTTTCCAGCTAAGTTTGATCCTCATTATAAAGAACTGAAGAACACTATGCATCCATATGTTCGCATTCCAAACATAATGTTCCGTGATCATGATATTATCATAACAACTAGTGAATATTACGGACGTAAAGTGAACCTTAGGACATCTGCACAATGTGATGTAGACGAGAAACTATATGAATACTGCACTAAGAACTTGAAATAATTAATATGCTTAAAGTTGAATTTTTATAGAAATGTTTCTATATAGTATTGTAAACATCAAAACAACAACAAAATGACTGACTTAGAATTTGCATTAGAACATTCAAGAACTTATGGTAGTGGCAAGTTTCCAGATGTGATGCCTTTGGACTTTGGTATGGATTTCCATCTTGAAACCAAGCCTGAGCTTTATCCTAAAATCAATTATTCATATGACTTCAAGCACCCTGAAGTCAAAGAGAGAACTGTGAAGCTTGTGATTTCAACTTTCCGTGGAGTCTGCTGGGAAGCTATCCATTATTATGGAAACTTCGCGCTGATGGTATCGACATCATTGAAGAACAAGTTGACAAAGATGGCAAGACACATAGGATGTCTATTGGTGGTTTTATATGTGAAGAATTTTAGGAATATGCCCAACAAAGACTTCTATGACTCTTGGTATGACTTTGAAGTTGTCAGACCAGTCACTAAGGAAGAAATTGACAAGGATCCTGACCGTTGGCATGGATATGAAGTTGGCTGGACTACTAATGCATTCGAGACAAAAGCCGAGATCATCAAGATTGCCAAGAAGGTTGCTGCTGCAAGATTCCCAGGTTGGAAGTTCATAGTTGAAAATGAATAATATGAAATGGAAATTCAATTTTTTGTATGAATATGCTTCTAAGAGGACTGACACTATAGAAGCTGCTACAAAACATGAAGCCGTAGAGAAGTTCAATAATAAGTATAAAGGAAAAAAGACAAATATCATATTGGTGGAAAATAATGAATTTTGAGAAGACACTTAGAAATAGCTTGATGATGTACCCGTCAATACACCCGAATGCATTGACGGTATATGATCATCTTTTTTGTGTAGTTGGTAATGGGTATCATTGGGAAGATGGCGAGCTTGTAAAAATGGAAGAGAAAGAAGCTACATTAAGGGAAGCAATAGTCAAGTCATTGAACAGAATAATAGATTCAGACATTTTGTCATTTATATTCTGTGAAATTGAAGTCTTTGGGAGTGAACATGTTAAAAAGCTGATAAAACACAGGTTGGAAGAAGCTTCAAAAGAAGTCGATATGATATTTGATATCGACATCAGAATGCAAGACTTCAGTTTCGAGACTATTGACAAGCATTTTGGATATGACAAATCAATGGGAGCAAAGAAATATGAGCTGTATGGTGTGTTTGAATATTCGAAGATCTGCAGTCTCCCAGACAACATCAAGAAAGACTGGCTTGAAGCTGCTGAAAGATTTTATAACTTTATGCTAGAACATAAAGACAGAGTAGAATATTCAAAAAACTTTATTCCACAGATTGGCAAAAGAATAAAAGAACTTAAAGAGAAATTGTATAAAGTATAGAATTATGAAAGCAAAGAAATTAGCTGAGATATTGCTCGAACATCCAGATGCAGAAGTATATGCATATGGCATTAGAGGTACGGTTGAGAGTCACAATATTGTGTTTAATGGTGAAAATTATTATATAGGAAACTAAAACATTTGAATAGTGGAACAAAAACAAGATTTATGCAAGTCAAGAAAATATGAATGGACTTTAGAAGAAGCAAAAAAGATATTCTTCACTTCTGACACGCATTTCGGGCATGAAAACATTCTCAAATATTGCAAACGTCCATTTACAGATATTAAAACACATGATGAAGAACTAATCAAGAGATGGAACGAGAAAGTCCCAGAGGATGGAATTGTGTTCCATTTGGGTGATGTTGCTTTTGACACTAACAAACGTATCAAGGAAGTGCTTGACCAATTGCATGGCAAAATCTATCTTGTGATTGGCAACCACGATTGGAGACGTATCACGGACCAACATAAAGCGAGATTTGAGGAAATGACTCAACAAATGTCAATTAAGATTGGAAAGACACAAATCATCCTCAACCATTATCCTTTGCTTACTTTTGCTGGAGCTTGGAAGGGACTTGATGCAACATGGCAATTGTTCGGTCATGTCCATTCAGGTCCATATTCTGACACTGGGCTTGACCATCTTCGTCTTGTCAATTTGTTCTGCACCCAATATGATGTTGGTGTAGACAATAATGACTTCACCCCAGTAAGCTTTGAGGAAGTAAAGCAAATCATTGAAAACCAAATGATGTCACTTGGCATGTGCCGCAACACTAAATAGTTATGAATCAGGAAAGAATAAGACAACTTGAAGAAGAATACAAACAACAATTGTTCAAAGAACAATTAGATGAAATCAATAAGCCAAACAAATATGAACATGAATGAAAATTTGCAAGATAGAATATTGATTAAGCTTAACGATTGGTGGAACACTTATGCACATCTTTTTAGAGGTTGGTTGCAAAGGGAAGTGTTCAGGACAAACAATCCAACGAAAGATGCTGACTATATCCCAAATATTGAAATCACTAACAAATATAGGAAGACAAACAATGGATTACTTATGATAGGATGCAATCCATCAGGAAATGATTATGCTTATTATAGAGACAAAGGAAACAAATGTGACTTTTGCATCTATGACAAAGAAAACCAATATACAACTGCTATATACAATTTCGCAAATAATGTGAATTGTGCAGACAATTATGCATGCATTGATTTGTTTCCAATTGTGTTAGGCAAAGAAGCTCAACTTAAGGAAAATTTTGAAAATGACAAAAATATACAAGATGCTCTGAAAGCGTTAGCACAAATAACGTTTGAGAACATTATAGAAATCAACCCAAAGGTTATCGCAATCACAGACACATTTGTCAGAGATCTTTTCACAATCAGCTTTCCTAAATTAGGGCTTTTAGAAGTTCATGAAGACACTGATAATGTATGTTATGATATCAATATCAAAGATAAAGAAGGAATAGGCCATTTGTACACTATTTTCTGTGGTGCAATGCTTACTGGGCAACGTCCAATGGATAGAGAAAGTCGAAAGCGTTTTGAAAAAGACGTAAGGAATTATTTGAATAACTAAATTAACATTTTGCTTATATAGAGATAACTTGAGTGACACTAGATGCATTTTCTTTTGATAGATGATATGTCTTATATCAAAAGCTAAGAATGTATCTGGTGTCACACAATTACTATATTTAAAAGATGTTATTTTTAATAAATTAAATTGACAAAGTATGAATATCGAAGAATTGCAGTTTAAAGATAAAGTTAATGTGATGCCGGAAGAAAAACCTGCAACAATTTTTGAGATAAATGTTATAGAAGGTACTGTAAAATATTACATTGACTTTTTTAACTATTATAATGTAGCTCCTATTGAAATCATATACCCTATATATTTGAATGGACAAATGCTTTTAGATAATGGATTTGAATATGTAGATGGAAAATACTACTTAAAAGACATAACAATTGAATCAGAAAATTATCTTACTAAAATAGGGGACAAATGTAATGACAATATGTTTACAGTACATGGTTTGCAACATGCATTACGACAGTATGGGCATAAAGATTTAGCAGACAATTTTATTGTGAAGGTTGAAAGTCTTAATTTATGCGGAACACAAAAAATGCCGGAAGAATAAATCCGGCAATTTTTATTTTATGCAATCAAAAAAGTAATGTTTGTCAGTTTTAGTGACATATATGAACATTATTTTCTGATGATCATCTATTCCACAGCATACTTTCGACAGATCATCTTTGTCTTTCAAGTTCTTTGTTAGCTCTTGTGGTATAGGTCTGTCTCCATTAGTTATCTTATCAATCACTAAATCTATGTCAAGCATCTTGCAAGTGTTAAGCCAATTAGACATTTGAGTAGCATCCCACATATGATCTGAATTGACAGTATTGACACAGTTTCCAAAATAAAGATATTTTGAATATCTTGGAGTTCCTTCATATTCTTCTGGCTTGTCAATCCCAACATCATTAGGAATACAATCAAGATATAATTTCTCCAATATGTGTCTTTCTATTATGTATTGATTAATGCTTAACATTATATGAATTAAGTTTATTTATTTTCTTCTTCTACTTTATTGTGCTGGTATATATAAATTGTTAGATCCTCTTGCGAATGGAGGCCATTTTTCTTCATGCCCACTCATACCACCAAAACATCTCAAAAACATATCACTTTTCCAACACTTTTTTAGAGTTTTCCAGCTTGACAAGTCTTGATTAAATCTTATACATCCATAAAACATTTCATCTGCAAATTTAAGATTTCTTACATCCCAACTAGATATGTCTTGGTTGAAACTTTTGCAATTATAAAACATGGAATTTGATTCTTCTAAATTTCTAACATCCCAACCAGATATATCACAATTGAAGTGTTCGCAACCATAAAACATCCTACTCATATCTTTTACATTACTAACATCCCATTTCGATATGTCTATATTTAATTCTTTAAATGATGGATTTAAATTTGCAGAATTATGATAACCGCCATTTGGTGCGCATGAAAATAACCCACTCATATTTGTTACATTACTAACATCAATATGATTTAAATTTGCATTTAATCCTAACTTCTCAAGCTCCAAAACCACTATAGCTTTTATATTTTGGTCAGTAGCTTTTATTTTTTTCTTCCTTCAAGTACTATATAATCTTGTAGTTTCTTCATAATATATATTATTTATTTTCTTCTTCTACTTTATTGTGTATCAACTCTTTAGCTTTATTCAAGATTGTCTTGTTCTCAAGATTATCACCTGCACGGTTCATGTAGAACACAAGTCTTGACATTGCTTGTTTAAGATCCTTTGAGTTTTTAATCAAATAATTAGCTATATACTCTGGATCCTTTTTTAAAAATAAACCTTCTTCAGGATGCCATTTAGCCTCAACATTAGAAAGTTGTTCTTCTTTTTCTAATATATAGTCATCTATTGATGACATTTTTTCACTTTGTGAAACATATTGTTTTAAGTCTTTCATAATATTTCTGTCTCAATATAATAGTTTCCTTGTTTTGAGAACTGTTTTCCTTTTTTAGTTTCAACACTCAATATCTTAAGCTTAGTGTTTCTTGGCAACAACACTTCTTTTTGGAATGAGCAATCTATTTCATCTTTGTTGAATGTCTTGTTGACATTTATGTTTGGATATGGCTTATCAGACACTATGTGGAAAATGAGTTCATCATCAGTCCATTGGTTACCCCAAGGAGATATGAATTCTTCTGCACATGACATATATCCTTTGTTCACTAACTCTTCACCTATCTTGTCATTTATGTTGTCTTTAGTGATGCCATATATGTTCTTAAGATAGTCCCATTCAACAGTCCTATACAAATCAAGTTTGCTTTTGTCTTTGAATGCTTTATCAAACAAATCAGTTATATCTTTAGCATTCTTTCCATTCCTAAGTTCATCATTGACATTAGTGATGAATCCGGCAACATAGTCCCATACAATTGACTTCACCTCATCATCTGGATATCTATGATTAAGGTATTTGTCAAATTTTTTCTCTAATATGTAGTCATTTAAGCTTTTCATATCAGTTCTCTAAGTCTAACCAGCACTTAATGTATTTGTTTTCTGTGTCTGTGTCATATTCGTCATTCATTTCAAAACAAAACTCATTTTTCTCATCATACACTTTAGCTTTATGAGTTTCTGAATTGTATATGACATAAAATGACTTACCATTTATTGTCCTAATGTCTTTGTTCATCTTATTTCACTTCAATCAATTTGTCAACTTCATCCCTCTCCAATGGATTCATTTGTGATGCCATTTTCTGTATTGTTTCTGCATCAATTTGCCCTTTTCTTCTTTCTATGCAAACATCTATTGGGGTGTTGAAATTGACTCCAATTATAGTTGCATGGAATTGCCTTAATAAAGTGAACATTGGTTTGCGATACTTAATCTTAAGGTTAGTGTCATCAATAATGAAGTCTTGGCCTGACTTTAGGTATTGCTTTATGAGTTCATGCTCTCTGTTTGTCACTTTGTTTTCTTGCCAAAATTCAAGTCTAGCTTTTTGGTCTACACTTTCTGTATAGCCTAATTCTGCTCTGATTATGTCTCTAGAGACTACTGGCAAATCTGAATGGTTTTGTTTGCACCACGTAGACTTTCCAGCTCCAGGAATGCCAACTAAAAAGTAGACTGTTGAGTGTTTCTTTGCTTCTTTGATATAATTTGTTATGCCCTTCATAATATTTCGTATCTTAAATTCTTCATATTTGATCCTATGTCAATTGTCTTACCAGTGAAAGATGCAAACTTGAATATGATTTCTAAGTTGCTTCCATATCTCATTTCTAAGACTTTTCCAGTCACGTCAAAGTTTGGGAACAATTCGCAATCACTTTTGAAATGCACCCTTTTCCCCAATAGTCCACATAATTGTTCATATGTTTTTGATTTGACATTAACCATCATTTAAAAATAAATATAGTTTTTGTATAATTTTGAATTTATTGTGCGAAATGACTATAATTTATTGTGAACTAAAATGTTGATGTCATGACAAATGGAATGTTTGAAAACAAAGTCAATAACTTTATAGAACTTTTTTGTGAAAACCAATCTCAAGGATTTAGAGATGGTTGTGTTGAAACTTTGAAATGGCTTAATGAGAATGTTGGTGATCCATTTAAATCTCATTAATTTTGTTTCTATTTAGTATTAGCAATAAACATTATATGTTATGAGTACTGAAAAGAAAATCACACCATTAGCATTATTCCCAACAGAAGCATTAGTAATGAACTACCGTAGGCATCGTATTTGTAGAACAAAATGCTTATATGGAGTTGAACGTATCTTCAATCATCATACAGGACAATATGAATATTGGGAAGAATTGTTAGGTCCATTTGAGATTGATGGTGTTGTATACAATCCTTGCGTTATTGGATATACAAAAATAACAAAGGAAGAGTTTCACAAGAAATACACTGAAATCAAAGGCAATCTCTGGACATGTGGAAAATATGGGAATGACTTCAAGTGGACTGATGAAATGGAGTTCAATTTTGAAGGAATGTACTGGAGAGGCACTATTGAAGAGATTAAGAATGAACTTGCTAAACGCCCAAATATTGACATTATGAGTGGCAAGGAATTTAGACGTTGGAAACAACAGTATAAAAAGTCATTAAAGAATTAGTTGAATTTCAAATTGAATTTCAAACAAAAAGTTTCTATATAGTAAATGAATAACAACAAAAATTAAGCAAAATGTATATCGACGTAAAATCAGCTTCAAAAGAGGAACTTATTGATTATGTGGAAAAGCACTTAATCCAAGATGACTTCAAAATCACTCCTGACCAAATTGGCAAGTTCATTGTAATACGAATGGAACTTTGTGAAAAGATGATGGTGCCGATGTTGGGCATTATGCTTACCAGCCAAAGTGGACACTCAAAAAGAGCATGGGGAGCTTTCAAGATTGATTGGTACAATCGTAAGCTTTTCAAGGATGCTGAATACAAAGTGAAGCTTACTCCAATTGGTAAGTGGTGGGCTTGCATGGTTGAAAGAGCATGGTACAATGACTTCCCAGAACACCAAGTGAATGATCATGACGCCATTGTTGTTGAAGATCCCATCATGGCAATGGAGATTGCTGACAAGTTCAATGAGTTCAAAATTGGTGAGGAGGAACAATAATGAAAGCACCCGAATTTGCAATTGACTATTTTGGGAACGAAATCAGAGTTGGTGACAAAATCATCTTCGCTGTCACAAAACATACATCATTAGCCATTGGTGAAGTCACATCAATTGGCAAGAGTGGAAATTATGTCATGGCAAAAATCATCATTGCTCCATTTGGTGGCTATTACAAATCTGCAGTGAAGCAGATTGGACAAGAAGTCAAAGTAATGCTTACTAAGACTGTTGAAGAAGAGGAGGGTAGATGGGAATATGATGACAAGGAAAATTGGAAACAACGTGGAAAATTCATTTTTGACTATTATGACACTAAATATGTGTATGCCATGAAGTATTTTGGAGAGATTCCTGAGACTTCGCAATACACATTTGTAAAGTCTGAACCAAGAAATTGAATTTTAGGCAATTTGTTTCTATATAGTATTGAAACATATAGTATTGAAACAAAACCTATACAAATGGAAAAGATAAAATTAAGCCTCAAATGGAGAATCAAATTTAAGTTATGCAATTGGTGTTCAAAACTTGGCGAATATTGCAACAACAATCCTGGTGACAAATATGCCTATGATTTCTATCTGTTTATGGCTTCATTAGTTTACTGATTTAAAGACAATTATCATGAAATATCCTCGTACATATCATTTACCATATTCTCCTGGTGCTACAAAAGATGACAAAAAATTATTTGGAAATTGGTTCAATTATTATATTGGTAAAGAAATTGTCATTAGTGAGAAGCTTGACGGTGAGAACACAGCAATGACTGAATTTGATGTCTATGCAAGATCTCATGGTGCTCCTACTCGTTCTCCTTGGTCTCTTAACCTTTGGGATCCAAATGGAGGTCTTTTTTGGAATCTCAAACAATACATTGGACATGACGAAACAATATATGGTGAAAACTTGTATGGAGAACATTCAATCCATTATGACAAGCTAAAGTCATACTGGCACATGTTCGCAGTTAACAATGGAGTGAACTGGTACTCATGGGATGATGTTGAGACAATGGCCAAGATAATGAATGTGCCAACCGCTCCTGTTCTTTGGAGAGGTGTTGTCACTTCAGAGAATGAACTTAAGACATTAGTTGACTACTATGTGATGCAGCCATCAGTCTATGGTCCAACTCGTGAGGGTGTGGTTGTAAGAGTTGCTAATGAGTTTCCTATTGATGAATTCAGCCACAATGTTTGCAAATGGGTTCGACCAAATCACGTCAAGACTGATGAACATTGGACAAAAAACTGGAAAAGAGCACAACTTGTAATCAAATGAACTACTATATCTTAAATTCGAAAAAGCAATTGATGTTCACTGTACCAATTGATTTGCCTCAACCGGTACAGACTATTTTCTGTAAAGACAGGAAGACAAAACAAAGATATTTGATGTTCAGGACAGTCACACAAAATGCCTTGACTGCTCCTAAGATATTGATTCCAGTGATGTTCTCTCAATATGATGGAATAATTGTTGCAACAGAATAGATAATGAAAGATATCCTAAAAGAGACAAAATACAAAGTCGACAATAAGACTTATATGATTGGATTTGTTTTGTTTGTCATATATTGCATATTGTTTGTCATAATTGGATTGTATGTCTGTTGGGATTGGTTAGTCAAAATTTGGAGTTTATTATAAAAAATCTAATAAAATGAATTTCTACGAAACTAAAACTTACAAAGACCACGTAAAATATCAAAACAGAAAGCTTGTTATTAAGACAGCCCTTATTGTTGCTTTCATTGCTGCATGCCTTTATGGAATGTACCAATTTTATGGTAATGAAAGAGTTGTCACTGCAAAAGTGATTTCAATAAACACCAGAATGCATGTATCTGGATCTGATGGCAACACTTACTCAACTTATGAGTATCTTGTCACTACAGACCGTGGCATTTTCAAGAACCAACCTGATGGCATTTTCTATTCAAAAGTGTTTGGCAATCTTGAAAACGGAAAGACTTATGACTTCACCATAAGGGGCTTTGAAATGGCAATCCTTGGGGTCTATCCATTCATTATTGATGCTCAATTAGTTTTGAATTAATGCAAAATTGTGACTATATATTATTGTAAATAGATTTACTTGAATATGAATATCGAACAAATTTCAGCAATGTGCCTTATGGGCATTCTGTCAAACCCAAAGGTTTTTGAATCATTTGAACAAGAGACTATGGTTCATGATGTTGTAGCTGCATCAATTGTCTATGCAAAAGAACTCCAAGAACAACTCATGAATGACAATATTGTTGATGCCGAATTTGAAATCATTACAGACTAAATATGAAAAGAATTATCAACAGTCTTTTAGACAATGACTTGTACACATTTAGTGTGTGCTATGCCTATCTTGAAAAGTTTCCTCGTGCAGTTGGTCACTACACATTTGTAGATCGTAACAAAACAGTCTATCCTGAGGGGTTTGCCAAACTTTTAAGAGAACAGATTGACCAAATTGGAGAGCTTTCATTCTCCGATGAAGACGTCAAATTCCTTGAGCAGAAGTGCTCTTATTTCCCTAATTGGTTCTTCACGTTCCTCAAGGGATTTAGAATGAATCCTAATGAGGTGACTATTAGCCAAGACAATGAAGGGCATCTCGAAGTGTCTATTGAAGGCTTGCTTTGGCGGACAGTGTTTTGGGAGATGCCTATCTTGTCTACCGTGTCTGAGCTTGCTCACTATCTAAATGGAGACCAAAAGAATTACAGTGAGTATGACGAATACGAGAAAGCTTACAACAAAGCCAAAGCTTTGATCAAAGCTGGTGTCAAGTTCAGTGACTTTGGTACACGTCGTCGCTTCTCTTTTGATCATCAAGACCTGGTAATTAGGTCAATGAAGCTTGCAAGTGATGCTGCCGGAAAGACCACATTTGTTGGCACTTCAAATGTATACTTTGCAAAGAAGTACAATCTAACTCCTATTGGAACCATGAGCCATCAGTTTATTGAAACATGCTCATTATTTGGCTATAATGAAGCAAACTATGTGGCAATGGACTATTGGCAGGAATGCTATCAGGGTGACTTGGGTATCTTCTTGTATGACACTTACACTCGCAAAGCATTCTTCGAGAACTTCACTGAACTGCATGCTAAGTTGTTTGATGGCCTTCGTGTTGATAGTGGTGACAATATCGAGGCGCTTGAAGACATTATCAACAAGTACAAGGAGTTAGGCATCAACCCTGAACATAAGATGATTGTGTTCAGCAATGCATTGAGCTGGAAAGATGCTATTGAGTTACACAAGAAAGTCAATGGCCGTATGATGGACTCCTATGGCATCGGCACTAACATCACTTGCGATGTGGATAATGTCAAACCTATGAATATTGTCATTAAGCTTACAGCTGCAAAGATTACTGAGAAGCGTCAGTGGAAGAACGTGGTCAAGCTTTCCGACGACTATGGTAAGTACACTGGTGATCCTAAAGAGATTGAGATTGCTAAATACACATTAGGTGTCTAATTCAAAGAGAGGGAAAAACAACTGCAATGGAGTCTGCCAATCTCCACACTAAACAACAAAGGGTTTCAGGGCTGGAGAGTCCCGCAACCCTCTCTTTTTATATTTTTATATACAAACATAATTTTAATTGATATGACAAGGCAAGAAATACTTGACAAGATAATGAAGGTAAAGGCTTTAGCTGATCAGGGAACTGAAGGTGAAAAGGCAAATGCTGAAAAGAAACTAAAACTATTGATGGATAAATATGGCATTAAAGATGAAGATATCGCTTCTGATAAAGTTGAGATGTATCTAATTGATACAGAAAACAATATGTTTATCCAACTACTTGTCCAAATTTGCAATGTTGTTGCTGGTCATGACTTGAAAGTCTTTAATGTTAATGAGTCTGCAAAGAAAGCTAAACAAGAACTTGCCAAAATGGGTTATGGTGATGCAACTGCTAATATAGCTATTGAATGCACTAAAGCCCAATTCATTGAAATTAAGATGATGTTTGACATATATAAAGATGATCTTAAAAAGCAAATTGACACCTTTATGTATGCCTATTTCTCAAAGAACAGGTTGTTAGCAAAACCAAAAGAAGGTGGTGAACAAAAGGAAGCAACACGCGAAGAGTTAGAAAAGGCATTCAAGGCTGCGATGATGGAACAAGGAATTGACAAAAAAGAATTCCATAAGATGATTGAAAACAATTAAAACAAAACAAAAGCCACTTATGAGTGGCTTATTTCTTTTTCATAATTATGTCTTTATATTCATTAAAAAATTCTTTACCATTAAGGTATTCATGACTATTTCCGGGTTTAGCCACTTTATAGTAGTTTATTAAGTGTTCAATGTCTTTAATGTATTTTTTGACAGTTGTTTTAATAGCTCCTTGTTTTCCAAGGATATCATCATCTTTAACATTATACTTGAATAAATCTTTAAGAGTATCTTTTATTGAATCATAAGGAATTTTGCTTCTAAATATTGTCTTCTTAAATGTATTGTTTTCTTTATATACCTTTTGACTTAAAATTACAATAAAAGATGCTCTTATTACATCTTCAATGCACTGTGGATTTTCTGGATCAACGTCTTTTGGTTTTTCAACTTTCACTTTAGTTGAAAGATATTCAATTATAGTTTTCATAGTCGTTCAGATAAATATTTTATAACATTCTTTACATCAGCATCAGTTAATTTGCCATATATAGGCACTTCCATATCTAATGAACCATTTTCAATATCATTTTTAATATGTTTGAAATCTGTTTCAATAAGTTCATGCAATATGCATTTGTCTTCATGAATTGACATTATAATCAAATACCATTGAAAATGTTCAAAGTCATATATGTCAATTGATAGGTTTTTGAATCTTTCATCAGCTTCATAACATGAAACAGTTATTATTTTTGATGTTTCTGTAAACTTAATTGGTTTGCCATCGTTTGTAGAATAAGTCTTATAGTCAAGTTGCATAACAGTTTCATAACCATTTTCAATTAAAGTGAACAAAAAATCAAAAATCTTTTTTACATGATCAGAAGACACATAATAGTCTTCCATAGTGGTTAAGATATCAATTTCTTTTTGTGATTTTGCAATTTTTTCAAAAGCACCATAAAGATCAGTAAAGTTGAACTTGTTGCTTGGTTTTGTCTTTACTTTAGTTGAAAGATATTCCATTATAGTTTTCATATTATGTCATCATAATCAATTTCTTTTAAATAGCTTTCAGGATATGTGTCTGAATTTTGAAATTCTGTCTTAAATCTATCAATGCAGTTTTCATACTCTTCAGGAACTTCCCATATTCTCAAAAGATATTCATTGCTTCGTATTCCATTTTCAAATGGTTTCAATATTTCCAACAATTTTGAAGATGGAAAAACCCAATATTCAAATGAGGCTAATTTATGTTGACAAAGTCTTTCATCAGAATATTTTTTTCTTAGTTCAGCATATGGTGCATTTCCTGGGAGAATCACATAATATTTGTTATGTGGTTTTATTATCTTTATTTTAGTTGAAAGATATTCAATTATATTGATCATATTTTTGTATTATATAATTTAGTTGTTGGTTTTTCCATCACCTGTTCCATTAATTCTAAAGCTCTTTCAATTGTAAGCTCCTTATAGTACTGGTTTAAAGTTTCTTTTCCAAATGAAACAAAACTTTGTCCTTTAGGCATTACTACTATATTTTGTATTTGATCTTTATTGCAATTTCTAAGAGCAATCCAATAATGTTCCGGAACATCACCTGTAGTATTCATACAAAAGCCCATATTGCCATTTTTTGGTATATAACCCATGTTATCTTGATATTCAACACCAAATAATTTTATCCAT
>JAEEGL010555378.1_pt1 | contig 25140 bp, 31 predicted proteins | sample 9134231 | NCBI WGS metagenome assembly JAEEGL01 (sample SAMN16246548, study PRJNA631951) | gut metagenome | biome: gut microbiome; feature: rumen; material: fiber-attached | host: Bos | place: Iran: Karaj | collected 2018-10 | reverse complement strand
GAGGAAGGAAACCGAAGCTCACGTTCTCCGAAATGGTAAAGCTCCGTTCCATCCAGGCCGCGTTCGGCATCGGATCAAAAGAGGAAGATGCCTTCTGGGAGAACGTAAGGAAGGCCGCGAAGCTCCGCAGGGAAATCCGGCGGGGCTCCACGCCATCCGCAAGGCCCAAACGCGTAAATAAATATGCGAGCTGGCAGGAGGCGCACCGTGCGGCAGGCCGTGCCTATTACGAGCGCAACCGCGAGAAAATCCTGGAGAAGAGAAAAACCGACTACTGCAAGAAAAAGGAATTAACGGAGGTCAAAAAAGATGACACGCGAAGAATTTAAGCAGAAGAGCCTCACTGAAATATGGTGCGGGATGTGCAATTACTTTACGTCGGTTTCGGAAGATGGCATTTGCGGAGAGTGTCCGTTCAAGGACGATCCGTCAATGTGCTACTACGATGAAGAGTGCGACTACGACAAGTTTGAAGAATTTATAAAAGGGCTGAAAATCAAAGTTTGACTTTACCCAATCCCCTAAAACCGAAGCCCCCGAGGATTTCTCCCCGAGGGCTTTTTAGTAGCCTCCCCGACTACGTTATTTTGATTCTAATACCGTTCGACGATTGCAAGACTGTGAACGTTTCGGCATAGCATTGTAACCATCTTTTCCGCGTCCCTGCTTTCGTCGATGCGCTCCTTTGCATCGTCGCGCTTCATTCCAACCAGAACGCACGCGGCGGAATCCTTGTAGGTGTTCCCAGCGTGAATCCTGACGCCACGCCTTGAAGGCACCTTGTCCGAGAACAGAAGCGGTAGTTCCCTTCCGAACTTCGGGGACTTTGAATTTTCGATTGAATAGAGACCGGCGGGAATGGCCTTTGCCGCGTTTTCAAGAGTGTAGCAAATAAACGCCCCGTTCAAGTAAAGAGAGCCCAGGATAGCCGTTCCAGTGCGTTTATAGCGTACCAAGGTAAACATGATTCTAGTCTATGGCCTCCCACTTTGCCGAAACGTAGCGGCGCACTTTGTAGCCGTCGTTGCCCCAGTGCCTCTTGCCTCCGGCCACTAGTTCGATGGCCTTGTCTGCGCATCCAGCCACAAAACGGCTCATGCCCCAGCACCTCCAGATACCCCGCAGGATGTCGTCAACCTCCTCACGGGAAAAGGACATCACCCGGTCCGAACCAATAATGGGGACCCGGCCCCGGAGTAGGTAAAGGACATCATGGGCCGTGGGGGCAGCGTTGTATTCATCGTCACCCCTGCGCCACTTCGGGACTAGGTAGGAAAAGGGCCACGGGACAGAGGCCCCGTCAGTCTTGTATCCGGGGAAAAGGCTGATGGATAGGTAGCCCCGCCAAATGGTCCCGTCCACCAGGGTCCGGGCTATCGTGAGGATAATATGGCCCCCGGCGTTAAAGGTAAAAGGCCCTGCCCCACTAACCAGGAGCGGTCCAACATTTACTTTTTCAACAGTGACCTTATTGCGTTTCACAATTCCATCCTCCCATCCATAGGCACAGAGGGCTTAATGTTAAGGCCCCCTGCCTTGGCGGCCCCAATTAGTTGGTTCAGCAGGTCATTAGTGCGGCCCATCTGGTAGGTCTGCTGGTCTAGTTTAGCATTGATGCGGTCAAATTCCTTTGTGCCCGCCTCAAGCCTCTTTTCGTTGACCTCCCGCATCTGTTCCAACAAGGCCACCCGTGTTTCTAGGTCCTTGTGCTCCTTGTCCCGCTCCTGCTTGGTCTGCTCCCGGTCCGCTACAATAGAGCGGGCCTGGTCCTCAGCCTTGGCAGCCTTGCGGTCAGATAGCAGGGACTTCAGAAAAGTCCCCGCTAAACCAGCAATAAATGCCCAATCAATCCCAGTCAGTTCCATGAGCCGCCTATGAGTTGGAGTTAGGGGTGACAATAGGATACCAGTCATCAGCCGTGGACCCGGTTTTGATAAACTCCGCAGCCCGGAGGCCGTTGAGAGCCCAGGTGCGACTGCCGCCAAGAATTAGATGCTGGGTCTGGGTGTCGTTAATCACCATCAGCCGCCTACCCGCTCCATAGTTGGGCAGGGTAGGGTTGGCAGACTCCGAACACTTAATCAAGGAGGCGTTGTTGCTACTGAGGTCCTGCTGTATCGTGCTCAATATAGTCATCCCGGCAACAGTCAGCCAGCCAGATAGGGTCAAGCCCCCATTTTTAAATTCTGCCGGGCCACCATAGCCAATCTTGAGGGTCTTTGTGATATCCATGTCGGCGTTGACAGTGACATCCTTATCAAACACTGCCTGGAGGGCAGCGAACAACTGGGCCCGCAAAATGAGGCGGTTCCTGCCATTAGACCCGTTGAACCCCAGCACCATTTCACCCATATTGGCATCGGGGTTCTTGGCCACTCCCATATACCAGGATGAGCCGGGGAACTCACTGCTGAAAAAGTTTAACACCTCCACATCACTTCGGTCCGGGCCTATCTTTTTTTCAATGGTGACTACCTGCCCCTCAACCCGTTCCTGCCTCGTAAAAGTAAGCACCCCGGATTGGATAGTCAAAGTGTTAGTCAGGCCCTGGATGGTCCGGGTGATAGTCACTGCCGTGGGGGCTATTTCAGCGGAGCCGCTGCTACTAGGCCCGTTGTCTGATACTTTAATGCCCTCACTATTTTCCACAATCTGGAACTGGTCCAAGGTTCCCGGAGTAGGCGGGCGGGTGAAGGTTGTCCCATCACCATTCAGGACCAATGTTTTTCCGTCAGCCCCGGCAATAGTAATTTGGTCAAACTGGGAATTGCCCAAAAAGGCCGCCAGCATTGCCAGCGTGAGGGCCTTGTTCTTCTGGCCCAGGTTGTTACCAGGCTGGATTAGCAGCAAGAGGTCCTGGGCGGTTAGGGCCGTTGGCCGGGGCAACATTGACCCGGCAATCGGGGCGTCAGGTATGCGTCTGTTGTAAGGCATGGGGAGTTCCTTTTATTGTTGCTTATGCCGTCCAGCCGCTAGATGTAAAGGTAACAGTGTGAACGCCAGACCCATCGTTGGTTACAATAACCATGGTGCCGCTGGTCCTGCCGTTGGCAAACATCGCATCGCACACATCCTGATAGGTGCCCGTGCAATTATTGCTAGAGGCTGCCAGCAGGGCCAGATTTATCTTGTCCCCAAAAGCATCTACCAGGTCCCCGTAGCAACCAGTATTACCAATGTTTACACTGGCAAGAGTTGCCGGCAATTTCTTAAATTCTGCGACATCTACCTCAAGAGAGGTGCAGCCGGAGGCGTTAATAAATACGCACTGACTCATATTGTCGCCGGAAAAGTTGCTCAATTTCCAGTGAGAGAAATGACAGGCCACGGGAAACTTGCAATATCTCAATTCTGCGCAGTCAAACGCCACCGCCTCATTATCAACCAGGGCAAAATCATTGCCTATGTCCCGGACAATATACTTTTGGGTGATTCCAACCTTGTAGGTGCCTGCAGACAAGTAAAGAGGGCCAGTGGTCTGAGTCACGGATTTCCCGGCACTCGTTGTATAGGTATTGTCCGTGAAAAAATTACCCTCCCCAATAATACGGGCAGTAAATTCCGTGCTGTTATTGGTCTGGTAGGTAAAAGGAAAATTGTTGTTGGCCGTTACCTCAAAAAACAATTCCCCCAACTTGGGGAGGTTTTCATCAGCAACTGCTTCATCCAGGTTCAAGATAAGAGCCATATCAGCCTCCTTGTGTGTAGTTGTAAAGTGTATCCATATTGGCAATCTGGGTATTCAGCCAGTTGTAAACACGGAAAATGTTGTCTTTAAAACCCCGTTGAGTAATGGGCGGCTTGTTGATATTGCTTTGCTTTGCGGTAAACCTAAACCACCAGCCAAAGTTTCCAACAGAACTGCCAGTCAGATTAAACTGAACCACATACCCCTCGGCATAATTAGTGGAACTATTCCAATCATGATAGGGAGTGGTATATATCACCGGGTTGCCGTCCCCGTCTTTTTCCATTTCCCAGTTGTCCGTGTCAATAATCGGGTCCCGGTTACACGGGGCATCTACCCACTTGGAATACTCATCAGCATATCCATCTTTTCCAAACAACTTAACATAGCGGCCTAAATTCTCCGCAATAGCCGTGGCGTCAATTATTCCCTTGTCCCGCAGCTGCTTCCAGCGGCTCTCAAGTTCTGCCACATAATTATTGACAGTGAACCGCAACGGATGATTGGTGGCCATGGTAGTATGCCCGGTTGTAGGATAGTGTATGCCGTCCCCCGCAGAATTTGCACCCATCGTGCAGTCCAGGTCATACGGGTTCACAAACCATTTAACCCCGTCCCAGGTTGTCCATTGAGCATTCTTAACATAATCATAGTTGTAAAGCACATCGGATAAGATGGCATAATCCACGCAACTATCCACATCAAAATACTGCTCAAAGGTAGCCGTATTGTTGCCCACCTCAGTCATCCTATTAGACAGATTGATGATGGACTGCTTCACTGCCGCAGTCATGCGGTGTTTAGAATTTGCCGGGTCATACGCAGGTGACGAGGAGTCTATCAACTCCGTGGGATTGTCCCCATCATATTTACCCCCGGCGTAGGTGATAAGGTCTTTGGGGTTCCTAATTTCAAATGCCATCCAGTCAATACTACCATTGAAAAAGTCAGGACCCAACATGCCCTCCACATGAATATGGGTCGCAGTCTTTTTGTCCATATTGTAGTTGTCCCGGTGCTTTTTCAGCTGCCAGCAGAACAGACCTTCAAATGCCCCGTTCAAATAAACCTTGCATACAAAGCCTTGCGGATAACATAATGCCCCGGAGTCCAACCTGGGCTCCACCTGATGCTGTCCCACCGGGTCCGTTCCGTAGCCCAGAGCCTTTTTCCAGGTAGTGTTAGGCATCCGGGTGTCTAAAATTTTTTTCACCAGGTCATAGCCAGATAAACCCACGCACCTAAAGTAGTCAGTGTAGTAGGCCTTAATATGGAAACTATCCTGCGGGACCCATTCGCCAAACTTAATTTTAAAGGTGTCGTCACCCACCCAGTCATCGTTACAAATGTCAATACTGATATTTTTCTTGGGTGCCGACAGAGAGGAGGAACCCTGCGCATTGGCAATAACTTTTTTCTTGAAATAGTTGCCATTCATGTCCCAAAATTCCATTATCGCCTGGGCATCCTCAGTCTTGGTTTGGGGCATATGGTCTATGTTAGTGAAATTGATTATTGCCATTTCAGGAATAGGAATTTCAAGGGACTCATTGTCAGTCCAGTCACCCGTCCCGCCAACAAATCCGCTATCCTTTAGGGCCTGGGATAGTTGGCTGATATTATCAGGGGACCAATTCACCCCGCCGTTAAATACCACGGGGAGGTTGAACACGGGCTCACCTGAATTTTTAATGCCCGCCACTATTTTCCCGGCGGTATCTAACAACAAAGCAAACCATTCATATGCGGTTTCAGAACCAACATGACTTGCCACCTCAGAGTCAATGAGGCTTTTACCCGGAGCCTTGTCTTGCTTAAAATCTAACAAGCCCCGGATGTCGTCTAGTGCTAACTGAACGGCCTGGGGCAAGCCTTTAGCCCATTCAAGGCTCCCGTCTTTTCTTACACCCAATAAAAATACATTGTCCTTATCGGTTAGGGCAAAAACAAACTCCGGGCTGCGGGTAATGTTTACCCCGGCTGAAAAAATGTCATCCACTAAAGATTTGCCGGGGACCTTTTCAACCTTATTGCTGATGGCCAATTCCTGGCCGTTCAACCTGGTGTTGATTGCATCCAGTATTTCAACCACGGGAGTGGGCAAGCCTTTAGCCCATTCAATGTTCCCATCCTTCTTTATGCCAAATAAAAATACATCATCCTTATCGGTTATGGCAAAAACATATTCAGGGTCACTAGCAATTTTAAAATTTTCAATAAACGAAAAAAATTCAGCCGGGACCTTACATGTGCCATCCAACCCGTCCAAAGCAAGAAAATTGCCTGCTTTGAGCATAGCCCTAGTGGCTAGGCGGGCCCAATCCTTGATGCGTTTGGTTTGTAAATTGTTTGCCATAGTTTTGCCGCTCCTGATTAAAATATAACTAAATTTTGTTTAAGTAGTTAAAAAATCTATACCAATTACAGCGTTGTCCTCATCATCCACAATCAGGTAGCCCTCATCGTCCACCATAGCGTACTCGGTATCCGGCCACCGCTGGTCTACCACCAGGGGCTGTCCGTTGTCCTCAAGCACAAGCAGGCCATAGGCTTCGCCTTCTTCAAGGCAAAGAAACGTTCCTTGTCCGAACTGGACGCCAGATGCAGCCGCGATATTTTCCAGGTCCTCGGCATCTATCTTCGGGGAGCCCTGCAAAATAACAAAATAAAGCCCTGCGGGCCATACCGGGAAAAGCCCGACATCGGTAATGCCTAGCGCAAGCTCGAAATAATTGTAGACCGCTTCAAGAGTAGGCAGGTCCTCTGTGCCGGTTCCTAGCTTTATGCGGGCGCGGAACTGGTCGTCAGTTTCGCCAACGCGGCGGGTAAATCCTCCGGCATAGGCTCCGTAAAAATCGAGCATCGGACCGACGGCATCATCAAGTGTAAACGAGTCCCCGATTTCGTGCAGGGCCTTCTCGATTTCGTCGGCCATCGCAAGGTCGCAATCTATCAAGCCGAGCAGATTCTCGCTCCGCTTGTATTGCTCGGGCACATACTTGCGCAGCGCTTCCGAATAGCTTGTGATGACTTCGCTCATTATGCCTGCACCCTAATTTCTAGACTTTAATCATTTTCGAGGATAGTCTCGATCCGGTCCTCTTCAAGAACCGCATACGCGAACGGCGGGATAGCCAGCGCAGTATCCCACGAGTAGTCGCCGGAGGAAGGAACCGTGTCCGGGCTGTCCGTAATGGCTACGTGCGCCATCGAAACGCCTACTCCCGCCACAAGTTCGTAGATGCCGCCCGGAATTCTTGTCGGGATAACATCCTTGCCCAGCGTATATTGCTTTTCGGCCCATTCGACCATTGCCTGCTTGATGGCATCCGCTCCGGGGAAAACTTCTTCATCGTAGACATGATAGTAGAACTTGACCCAGAGATATTTCGGCGTCGGCCTGCTGAAGGAAATCTGCTGCTCAAAGCCGTGGCTATCCGTCACGTTCACCGAGGTATTCCCCCAGGACTGGATGCCCGATGGCTGGTTCTCGTAAATACAACGGGCTATATCGGCATCGGTGCCGCCAACGACTAGAGAGGTAAATGATTTCCCGGGCACGCCGTCGGCATTCGTATCGAAGCCCCTGTTGCTGAAAACTCGGGCAGTAGTCACGCCCGGAACATCGAGCAGGGCCGCCTCGGTGGCGGGGTCGGTAGCCTTGCTTTTCTTAACCTTCGCGGCAGCTTCTCGGCGCACGCGGAGCGAGGCGTCGGTTTCGGTATCGGAGCCGGGCGTTCCCGCCTCGTAGTTGTAAACCGAGCTCCAACCATCCACGCTCGTAGGGATGTTGTCGAGCTCACCGATTTCGCAGGTCTGGTATCCGGTAGATACTGCGGTAAATTTTCCGGGCTCTCCCGCCTGAACAACAAGTCCATCGGGAATGCTGCCGGTCAATCCGACCGAGCCGCTGGAATAGGTCACGCGAAGTCCTCGGGGGGTATCTTCTGCGGTGCCGCCTGCGGTAGTAATCAGCGAAGCGAGAGTCGTGGAGGACGTAGTGTCCCAGGATACGTTCCCGAACGAAAATTCAAGGGTATAGGTGCCGGACGCCACATCGGAAATAGCGAGCAAGAGTTCGTCGCAAGATGCGCGGCTAATGCTTACCGCATCGTCAAGGGTAAAGTCGAGGTCGCCGCGCTGCCGGTTCGCTATGGAGCCCGCAGGGATGGTGGCGCTCGCTTCCTCGGTGTAGAGCATGGCCGTCACGGTGCAGGCCTCGGCAGGCTTGCGGGTCACTCCATTAAAGGAGGCCCTTGCATCAAGCGCGGTGCCGGTTGCCTGGTTCGGGTCGAGCGAAGAATAGACTTCCTGCGCGAGGTCCCAGAGGCGGCTATTTGCGAGCGCGAGCTGCGAAATGAGAAGCCCGTTCGGACTATCCACGGCAGTTTCGAAGCCAACGCCAAAAACTTGCTTTAGGCCATTTTCGGTCTCGGTTCGGAGTTCCTGGAGGGTCTTTTTCTTCAGCCCGGTGTCGGTCACGTATTCCATTTTTTAAATCGCTCCTTCGGCAATTTCCCCGGAAGTGCCTTGCACCCGAAAGCGCACGGTCAAAGTCCTAGTGGAAGCCGCAAACTGCAAATCGAGGGAAAGCACCTTCCTCACGCCTTCCACGCCAGCGATGACGGAGGCGAGCAGGGAGCGGATGCGCCCGAGGTCGGGGTTCTTTTTCATTACCTCGGAATAGTAGGGAACGCCCACGGAGCGGTCAAGGAAGCACTCTCCCCGGAAGGTCTGCAAGCGGCACTGGATGCGCTGGGAAAGAAGCGCAACGACATCGGAGAGCGTGGCGATATTGCCCGTCCTGTCAAGATGCAAGTCCCATGTAGATGTTTCGAGCGCGAGCTGCATTTTCCGTTTCCCTTTTTACTACATAAATATAACTTATTTTAGGCCAAGTTTCACACAAAAACATTATCAAAAAGAAATCAAAGAGGAGGCCGGGTGGCCCACTCCAAACCCGTTCCGGCACTCACCCGACCCCCATTTTCGGAAATCGGACGCAATCATGAAAGACTCCCCGTTCCTGTTCCAGTTCCTGTTCCCACAACCGCTCCCGCCGGGCAAGTTCCGACCACGGTGGTCGAGACGGTAGTGCTCACGGTCGCGGTCTTTATATATGCGTCAACCTGCTCGGCGATGGCATTGGCTAGATTTTCCATGGCTTTGTCTTTGGCGGTATCCGGGATGGAAGGGTCCAAGTCAAAGTTAGAGGCTTGCGCAGTTTTCAGCGCCGCCTTGAGGTCGGATTTGAATTTTGCTAAATTCAGGGCCATTTTATTGCTCCGGTGGAATAGGTGCAGGCGTTGCGGGGCTTGTCGGGCCGACCGCCGTCGGGTGGATGTGCTGCGACAAGGATACTCCGGGGCCAGTCGGAGCAGGCCCGCAGAATACATCCCCGCGAGCGATCACGTCGCCGGTCGCTACCACCTGGCCGTCAAAGATGAACTTCTTGGCCGTCCAGGTAATCACGCCGTCCTTGTCTATCGTGATGCGGGCCTTGCCCTTCGAAGGCTTCGAAGAGCAGCCGGGGATGGCGATGGCAGAGTCAAGGTTGAAGCGCGAGGCTGTAGCTGGAACCGCAGGCGAGTCGCCTTTCTTCCATGCCGAAATGTCCTGCTCGGCAAAAAGGAGCAGAACGCCGTCGCCCTTATCGAGCGGGAATTCCAAGTCAAAAAATTTTCCGGAAGGGAATACCACCGGCACGTCCATAAGCTCGGGTAACTCTATCTGGATGCCGTTATCCATGAGCATCCGCACCGAGGGCTTTACCTGTGCGCGGTGCGTGCCCTCGTCATACTTCACAACGGTGGCGGGTATAGAGGTATGCACCGAGGAAAAGGCCCCGGCCATATACGTGTCAAGCGCTGCTGCCATGCTCATGTTATGCCTCTATCAAGTTCAAGTCCATAGCGAAGGAAGAATCCGGGCCATTTCCGACCGCCACTTCCATGCGGTCTACCACGAAAAGCCCGTCCACGCCCATGCCTTTGTCGGCAATATGCACCAGAGAATTCGGGGTCACCTTCGGCATAACCATCGTGCGGGCGGAGTAGGTCTTTTTCATGTTCGTGAAAATCTTGTCAAGGAGTTTATAGGCGTCGTCCGTATCTTCGGGTTTCAGGACTACATCGTCGCCATTCCCGGCAGCCTCTCCAACCTTGCTCGCCAAGCTCGCCAAGTTCGAGCGGGCGGCTTCCACGTAGTCCGTAGTGTCCTGAAGGTTAAGCAGGCCGCTCTCCGGGGAAATATACGCGATAGAATAGGAAGAGTCGCCCGAGTATTTAAAAATCACCATTTGGGCCAGGTCTACATACAAGCCCACGCCCTTCGTGCGCATATCCTGCGCCAGCCTCTTCATGGCCTGCGAAACCGGGCCTGCAAAAGTCCAGCCTGCGGGGAACTTTACCTCGGAGGCCATTTCTGCGCCTATCGGCACAAGCCCCAGGATGTTTGCAATAGCTTTCACTACTTGACCTGCATCGGAGCCCGGCTTGAAATGAAGGCAAACCGGCGTGCAAGTGAACGGACGCGTCAAGGAGCGCATCGCGATGGAGCGGATCACGGTCAAGATTTCCGTTCCGCTGCGGTACGTTTTCGAGTCGATGATGTTGCCCTGGTAAATGAGCCCAGGCTCGGCACCCTGCTCATACCCTGCATAGAGGGCTACGTTCGTGCCTCGCTTGAGAAACTTTGCGATGGTATCGTCGCTCGCGCCGTGGATGGTAGCCTCCAGCTCGTTGTCGTCGAATACGCGGGAGCGGACGCACCTTGCATCAATGCGCAGGGCGGAAACATCCACCTGGACCCCGTCCGAATTCCGGGCCTCCATACTTATCTGTCTACCCCAAACCATTCGCCGCCTTCCAATTTGTCACATCTTCGGGAGAAATCCAGAAAAGGCCCCAGGACTCGCCCAGCGCATCATATTCGCTCAAGGGCTTTCCCTTGCCATCGGAAAGCGGGAGCGCTATTATATCGCCGTCAATAGGGGAAAGAGCCTTGTGAGAGAAAAGGATGGGCCACCGCTCAACAACCCTAAAGGCCCCAATTTCTCCACGTTCCGAAGAAATCGTAATAAACCACGCGGATACGCGGGTATTCCAAACAAGGCGCAAGGAAATTACCATCCGCTCGGGAATAAGGACGCGGAAAGTCTGGTCTGCGCTTCTCGATGCCGTAAAAGGAATTTTGAGCATTATTGAACCCCCGGAACTAGTTGCTGCATATCGGCTTCGGTAGGCTGCTCTCCGACTTTCTGCCCGCCATCAACGCCGACTGCGGCTTGGCGGTTTATATCGGAGTCCATGTTCTCGGGCTGCACTTGAGCCGTCACCTTATCCTCGCGGAGCTGGACCGTCTTTACTTGCTTAAAAGTTATCCTAATTGCAAGGGCATCGCCGCTCTCGCCATCGAGAGTGGTGTCGATGTTTGTAATCGCAACATTTTCGTAGACTTCGAGAGCCGTTACGATAGTGACCGTCTGCTTTGCATCCATTACCGCCTTCAGCTCGTTCCAGGCATCGGCAGCGCGGTTCTTTAGCGGCTGCCATTGGGCGATGTTTAGCAAGCCTTCGGCGTTCTGGTTCTCTTTTTCAAGTTCTTCGGTATGCTTCAGCGAGTGGTTCGAAACAAGCCCGGTGAGCGAACCTTCGCGCAATTTCAAATAGATGCCGTCCGAAATCGCCCTGCCATCTTGCAGCGGGTTCTCGGTCACTTCTGCGGATTTAGAGTGGCTTTCATCAAGAACGAGGTCAAGAGAAACGCCGCCCACGGAGTAGCCTTCCTTTCGGTAAAAAAGGCAGGTGTGCTGCGGAAGCTGCTGGCCTCCGGCGATAGCATTTGCTATGGCTCCAACAACGCTAAACATTATATCGCCCCCAGGGTAAGGTCGCGGAGTTTTACGTTGAAGGCTGCGTCAAACGCCTGCCGTGAAAGCGCGGAAATATCGAATCTCTGTTGCGCACGGGTATTGTCCTCGGTAGCCTTCGTCTGCTTCTTTGTAGCAGTTGTCATTTGATTCAAGGATTTCTCGATGTTCTTGAACGCCTCTTCCAGGTTCTTGGTGTCGCCAGTAATAGAAGGCGTCTTCACTATGCCCGACTTTACTTGGAATTCTGTACCGGTGATGTCTTTGTAAACTTCACTCATGGCGTGAACGAAAGAAGCCTGCTGCCTTATTTTAGCTTGCAACTGTTCGATTTCTCTACTTGCAGCTTGACCTTCTTCACCGCCTTTCTTCGCTCGTTCCTGGAGAAGTTTGACTCGAGTTTTTCTGGCTTCTTGTTGACCGACCACTTCGTCCACGACTTGCTCACGGGTTTTGCCCGAGCGCATTGCCTGTTCCATGTACTTCCTTGCGTTCAACTTCTGTTCTTCGGTCGCCTTCGCCCGGGTCTTGTTTTCCAGCCAGTTGTAGACTTCTACAAAGCCTTCTATTGTCATCAATGCGATGCCGATGGGACCGAGTGCGGTCTTCATCGCCAGTCCTATACTTTTCGCGCCGGCGACTGCAATATTTCGAAAACCGGTAAACGACAAAGTTACGTTTTTGAAAGCGAGCATTCCCGCTTCGGCTGTTTTAAAGAACGCAGTAATAAGAGTTTTCTGAAGGTCACGAGTCGCAAACGCTATGACCACGATGGACAATCGCCTTATCCAAGTCATAACCGAGTCGAACGGAATGCTCGCGAGAGCTTGTCCGAACGACTGAACCGTTGCTACAATCGGAGTCCAATCGAAAGCGATAAGCATGTCCGTTCCCGCCTTGAGCAACGGCAAGAAAGCCTCGGCCATATTCTGCAAGGCGGTCACGAAGTTATCCTTGAGAGTCGATATTCGGCCCTGCAAGGTCTGGCTTTGCGCTTCGAGGTTACCGTAGAACAAACCGCCCGCACTTGTGGCGGAGCGGAATGCCGCTGTAACCATATCGGCGGAGATAGCGCCTTGCTCCATCGCCTTTTTCAAATCTCCCATCGAAATTCCGGTTTGCTTGGAGATTTCAGTGAGCGGATTAAATCCTTGATTTATGAGCTGGAGCAAGTCCTGGCCCATCAAACGGCCCGTGCTTTGAATCTGCCCGAAAACAAGGGCGAGGCCGTTAAGCTTGTTTTGGTCGGCACCGGCAATGTCGCCAAGCATCCTTAATGTCGGGACTACCTTTTCGGACTGCAAGCCAAACGCCATCAATGTTTTTGCGGCGCGGGAAAGGCCCAATTTGTCAAACGGGGTCTTTGCGGCAAAATCCGAAATTTCCTTGATAACAGCGGATGCGCGTTCGGCACTACCAGTCATGACCTTGAATTCGGCATTCAAGCCTTCCATAGTCATGGCGGCTTCGAGGCCGGTCTTTGCAAGCATGGTAAAGCCCGCACCGAGAGCGAGACCGCCAACGAAAGTCTTGAAACCCGTCAAGGCCTGCTTTGCCTTGTCGATGCCTTTAGGGTCAACCTGAAAGCCCAAGCGGGTAAAAAGTTCTTCGATAACCATTAGCGTCTCCTTTCGTTCGCTTGCCGCATCTGCTCCATTTGCATCGCCTGGTATGCGTCTGCGGCGGATTCACAATCGCGGCGCATATCGAGAACGGAATTGAAATATCTAATATCGTCAAGGTCCCATTTCTCGACTTCGCTCAAAGGCTGACCCATATCCACCACGAGGCGCAATATGGGCCACATGTCCTCTACTTCTCCGGCGAGGCTCCCGACAGCGCCAATTTTTGCCCAGGTTTCGTCTCTGTGCTTGCGGCTTCGCTTGAGGTATCGGTTTTCGCCGTTTGCACTCCAAAGCGAGCCGCCAACTTGAAAGGGGCGAGCTTGTTATACTTCCAGCTTTCGAGTACGATGGAATACATCGCCTCGAGCTCTCCCTGGAAAACATCGTCCACGTCCGAAGTCCCGTTGATTTCGATGGCGGGCTTTCCGGGAGCGACAATCGTGCAGCCTTGCAGGCTATCGACGATAATGCCCACGGCCTTATCATCGGGAAGGCCGGAGAGAGTTTCGATGACGCCGTCAATGATGGAGTTCAAGTCCACCTCGGCGTTCAGCTTCGAAAGGTCAAAGCTCTTCAGGAGCGGGAGAACAAGGGCTCCCACCCTCTTTGCGAGGGTGAAGGCCTTTGTTGCGGGAAGCGGCCTGAAACGGACCGAGAAGTTGTCAATTTCTTTAGTAATCGGGGAGAGCATGGATTAGTTACCTCCTACGAGGTTGCCGGCGATGCCGGTGTCGAACACCCATGCGCGGGAATTCAGCTCGTCGCCGTCCTCCCATTCGGGGTCCTTCCTGATCCACGCCTGCGGGGCGAAGAACAGCGTCTGCCCGAGCATGTCCTTGATGGTGAGCGGCCATACGCCTGCGTTGGAGGCCTGGTCCGCGGCGAGGATGGCCGAAAGCTCGGCATTCGTCGGAGAAGTCTGCTGCAAGGTGACGGTCACTTCGAAATCGCCCTGGTTGCGGTTTATGCGCTCGATGTCTCCACCTGCGCCCTTGCTCTTGGCGAAGGCGTCGCCGGAGCGGTTCACGGATACGAACGTGCCCTCGGCATAGCCCGAAATCGAGAGCGCGCCGAAGGTAATCACGACCAGCTTGGGGTCGTAAGTTCTTACGGGAAGATTAGCCATGATTTTTTCTCCTTATGAATTACACGGAAATCGTGCCGTTGATGGTGGTGCGGTGGATGGCTCCCTGGTAGAGAGCCGTGAACTTCACGTCCGGCAGCCTGCGGGCGAGCTTGTCGGCCTGCGGGATGTCGGCATAGCGCGGGACCGTCACCACGATGGAGTCGGCCTGCAAGATGCCAGCGGCGGCGGCCTGGTTCAGCACGCCCTTCACGAGGCCTTCGATCAAGGTAATGCCCGTGTCATCATACGGAATTTTGCGGTTGTTGACGAGCGCGGAGAAAACATTTTCGCGGAGGCGGGCTTCAATCCAGTCCGTTCCGATAATAATGTCAATCCATTCGCCAGAGGCGACCTTGCCTTCCTGCGTGATGTTCACGCCGCCGACTTTGGAATAGTAGTTGCAGTTTTTGGCAACGAGTGCGGTTTCCTTCGCTCCGGTGATGTTGTCTGCGGCAACGCCCTTGAGAGTCTTGTATGCCCAGGTGGAGGTGCCGGGGTCGTAGGGGAAGCCTTCGCCCATCCAGGCGGCGTCCGGATAGTCGTCACCGGCAGACGGAGCGATGTGGAAAATCACGGCGCTGCGGTCATAGCCCATGGCCTTCAGCACAGAAGCCGGGTCAGTGGTCTTGCTTGCGTCCGGAGTGTCCGCGTCGGTAGTCCAGACAATAAAGAGCTTCTTGTTTGCCTCGACCCATGCAGCGATGGCGCCGTATTCGTCGTCCATCGCCTGGTCCACGAGAAGGCCATACCAGGAGTTGTTCTCGCTTGCGATGGCGTTCAGGGAAGCAGCGACATCCGCATCTCCGCTATCGGCGCGGCCAACCACGATACTGTTCACGGTCGGGTTCTGCGAGAAGATAGCCTGTGCCATCTTGTAGACGGAGTCGGTGCTTGCCCAGCCGTCATCGGAAAGTTCAGCCAAGGAGCCATAAACGCGGGCACGGGTGAACGTGGTTGTAGTCTTGCTCGTGGCGAAAGTGGAAAGGATCAACGGAACGTTGAAAGCTGCGACCGCCACGGAGGTCGTCTCTCGGGTAATGTTCACGGTGACTATGTCTTTAAGTGCCATTTTTAGGCCTCCTATGTTGCAACTGTAAATTCATTGAAAAGTTCTTCGCTCTGCACAATATTCTGCTGCGCATCCACGACAAGATTTTCCTCGTCGTCGATGGTTCCAAAAGTCTTAACCTGCGAGATTTCCACGCTCTCGATAGTAAGGGTGCTTCCCTCATAGGCGCGAGCCCACGCCATTTCGAGAGTGAGCATCGACTCCCTGCGCCATTGGGCCTGCTGCAACGCGGGCATGGCGGTCGGGCCATCGGTCCTCAAGACTGAAATCCCTGCAACCTCGAAGATAGCCTGGATGTCCGGGTCCTCAAGGGACTCCACGAGCTTCATCAAGTTTTCGCCATCGCCTTCTACTTCGCGGAGTTCGACGGAGCCGCGATAGGTAAAAAGCCTCGGGGACGGCAGGTCAGGTCGGCCCGCAACCATTCGCGACGCGGTAGTGCCTGCAAGATGCCAGTTTCCCGCATAGTTGATAGAAATAAAGCATCCTTTCGGGGTTGCCATGTCCTGGTGGCTTTCAACCACTTTTATTTTTTGCGGGAGGACGGAGCGCACCCAATAATAGAGGGCGTTCCAGAGTTCCTCGGCGCTGGTGGCGCTGGTCGTAGGGGCGGTCAATGTTTCAGCCATTTTCTTCGCCCCCTTCCTCGTCATCATCTTCTTCGTCGCCTTCGTTGAAGAGTGCGGCGAGATATTTAAAATGGTTGATAAGGTCGTTCGCATAGACGAGCTCGCGGATGACTTCCCATTTCTTTCCAGCCCAAATCACAAGGTCGCCCGGAGTATTCGAGCCCTCGGTGCTAACCGCAAGGGCGGTGTTGGAGTAGACCTTCACCATGCCGATGTCGCGGCGGCCTTCCGGGAGAAACTGCAAGTCTTTTCCGTTCACCGGCTGAACCGAGCCTACAAAAGTGCCTTCAGCCTCGCTGGTAATCCAGCGGCCGTTCACGAGCTCGGCGGTCCGATGGACCATTCCTATTGTGCGCGGAAACAGGGTGCTCATATCTTCGCCACCTTATACTTGATAGACTGACGGAGAAGGCCATCCTTGCCGATAAGAGGTCTGGAACTTTTCTTTTGGCGAATGGTAGACGGGGCGTTCGGTGCAAACGAGCCTGTGAGAAAGATTCTTTTCATGGCGCCTTCATAGGATGCGCCGAGTTTCTTTATCGCATCCATGGCGCTCATTTTTCCGGTAGAAATCGCGGAAAGGTATTTTTTCGAGAGGACCGCGATTTTCTTTTCGTTCATGGCGCGGGTCTGCTGCATGAAAGGACGAGCCGGGATGTTGTTCACCGTGCTGCCCTTTTCCATAATGAAGGCGATTTCCGCAAGGCCGATGTTCGGGTTATCCTCGTGCCTTTTGGCATCGCTTGGAATTCCTACAAGTGCAACAATCTTTCGGGCGGCTCTCAATTCCCGCTCGATTTTCGCCTTGCCCATGTCCTTGCTTTCGAACTTAACGTCCATTGCACCCCCTCGAACCGCAAACGCCGAAAAACGGCTTGCATCCCTTGCGGAGAGAAATGAGCATAAGTCCCCAGCGGGTCTGCGCAAGGTCGGCATCGCCCGCATTCTTGATGGCGGAGGAAACTGCGCCGGAGCCGAAGGAAACGGAAAGGTCGCCCTCCCGCTTGGATGCAACGGAACCGACGGAGCCGCCTTCGGCATTACCCGAGCCAGCCCCGAGAGTCCCTGCACCCAAGAGGAAAGCGATGTGCGCGGCCATGAGCGCTACTGCGTGGTTGTATTTCACGCCGTAGAAGGCGCGGTCTGTGCGCTCCCTTGCCATCTCTACATACACATCCAAAGACGGGTCCTGCAACAAAGCCGGGGCCACCGCCTGGATATACTGCTCAACGGTCAATGGGGTCACGCTCATGGTCTTTCCGCTCCATCGTTGTTACTTCTTGCTATTTTCGCGGTCCTTCAGTTCCTTCGCGATGGCGTTCTTGCGGTTCATGCCCTTGGCACGGACGGATTCCTTCGCGGAGGCCTCGACGAACTTGTCGGCCTGGGCTTCGGACTGGATTTCGTTCACGACGGCATCGAGCTTGTCGTTCGGGATTTCATCAGGAGAACAAGGGAGTTCGACTTCCTTTTCAACTTCCTTTTCGGAAACGGAACCGTCCTTGCCCTTGACTTCTTCCTTGACCTTCTTCTTGCCCACCTTGTAGATGGGAACGACAATTCCCGCCTTGACCTTCGCGTCAAGCGTGGACTTGGCCCCTTCCCAGACATTGTCGTCGATGACGTTGATGCCGGGCACGAGCATCAGCTTCAGCTTGCCCTCGCCCATCTCGACGACCAACATGTTTGCGTTCTTGTAATTTACCAGCATAATCTTATCTCCTGTTAGATAATTATTGCTTGCCCGAGGTTAAAAAAAATTGGGTGCAGGGCCGGGCATGACCCTACACCCAAATCAAGAAAGGTCGGCAGACTATTTAATACAAAATGGCTACACTCTGTACATCCCCGCCTGCCGGGGGTGTCTCTTCACAGGAGACTTGATTAGAGGCCATCGCAGAACACGACTGACATCGGGTAGTAGACAATCGTGCCGCCGGTAGACTGGAGACACGGGATGTCGTACACCATGCCGGTGAGCTGCGGCGGCATCTGTTCGAAGCGCTGCGGGATCTGGACTTCGACCTTCAGCGGGTCGCGGGCGTAGGCCACGACGCGGGAAGCGCCGCCTGCACCTGCGGTAGCGAGGTCGGCAACCCAGTCGATGCGGGTAATCTGCGGGAAGTTCTCGCGGATGAAGCCGAGCACCGTCTTGTCGCGGTTGCTGCCATACGGCGTGTTCTGGAGCTTCAGGTAGAGCGAGAGCGGCAGGATGACCGTATCCGGGTTTTCGATGCCGTTCGTGCTTTCCGGGGCGGCGGAAACAAGGCCCGCGAAGTCGGCGACGATTTCGTCTGCGGTCTTGGTGGCCCAGGTTTTCGTGCCACCGGCGCCGTTGGCGGCCACGTATTCGGTGATGCCTTCGGCATTCCAGAAACCGGGCAGGCCGGACTTGGCATCACCCTTCCATGCGATGGAGTCCTGCTTTTCGTCGATGGCGCGGCGGGCGGCTTCGGCTCGCTTCGCATCGAGGGCGACACCGGCCTTCTGGGCGCGGCGGATTTCCTTCACGGAGTAGCCGTAGGAAACGCCGATGTCCTTGACCGGGCTGGAGTGTTCGACGCCGGCGATGTCGGCACGCGGGAAGTCGTTTGCGTAGTCCGCGATGATCTTGGCCATGCCCACCTTGTCGTAGGAACGCCAGATGATGTGGGTCGCGCCGGGGTCCTGCTCGGTCGAAACCGGCAGGAGGGAGAGGGCCTTGAGGGCCTTGTGCTGCACGTCGTAGGTGCGGCTCTTGACAAGAGCAAGCTGGTTGTCGAAGAACACCTGCTCGTCAGCATCGAGTCTCATTTCATTCATGTTAGCCATGATAAAAACTCCTTGTGGATGGATTAGCCGAGGTCGACGATGACGAGGTCATCGGCAGCTTCAGCGGTGGAACGAGCGAACCAGCCAGGGTTCAGGATGGCGTCTGCGCCGGTGGTACCGTTGGCGACGGTCACGGTCTGCGTGGAGTCCGTGGTCGAGCCGGTCACGGCGATGTTGTTCTGGGCGGCGCCCTTGGCCTTTGCGGTAAGGGTCACGACGGCAGAAGCAACGGAAGCGACGAACGGGATGTCCAGCTTGTCGAGTTCGGCCTTGAGCGCGGCGGCGACATCGGCGGCAGCCTTGACGGCGTCCGTGGTGTTCACCTGGGCGACCTTGTCACCGACAACGACAGTTACCACCTTGCTTGCGGCAGAAGCGTTGGCAATCGTGATAGTCACGGTGCGCTTTGCGCCGACGGCGGCGGAAGTCTTTGCGACAATCTTGCCGGTGGAGCCGTTCACGGAAACTTCGGCATCGGCGGAGATAGCTTCGCCGGCAACACCGAAAACCTTGCCGGTGCGGCAGACGTTCACGGCATCCTTGTCCTTGTATTCCGGGGTGTCGAGCGCGGTGCGGGCGGCGATGCCGAGAATGGCAGAATCGCCGGAGACGGTCACCTGTTCGCCGTCGCCCGTACCGAAAACGACCGCACCGAACGGCACGGCACCGCTTGCAAGACGGGAATCAATCTGATGAGTGGGAGTGAGGCCGACCAGTTCGCCCGGCAGGCCCTTGTCCATATTACCATAAGCAGCCATGATTAGGCCTCCTTGTTGTTGTTGGGTTCATCCTTCCAGGCGCCATCCATGCGGGCGTTGTACGCCTTGCGGGAGGCTTCGAGTTTTTCCTGGGCAGAGTCTTCGTGGTTCTGGGGAGGAATGTCGGCGGCATCCTTGCGGCTCTTGTCGTCGCCCTTCGTCGCGCTGATTTCGCAGGCGCAGTCGAAGCGGGCGTTGATGTAGGCGTCATCCTTGCCGTCAAGATTCGCGCTCGGGAATACCTTGAAAATCACGGCCTTCTTGATGTCGGCGTCGGCCATGTCGGCCTTGACTTCCACGCCTGCGGCGGTAGCCTTGCCGACAAGGTCAAGGCGGCTCTGCACGGCGCTGTCGATCTTGGCGGGCAGTTCCTTTTCCATCGCGTCGATGCGTTCCTTGAGGGAGTCGCGCTCGGCTTCGACGGTGGACTTCTCGGCCTTGAGGGTATCCTCTGCGGCCTTGGCGTCCTCGCGCACCTTGTTGAGTTCCTTTTCAAGGCCGTCGGCGCGATCCATGGCCTTGTTGTAGGCGGCAATTACCTGGGGCTCCGCCTGGTAATCAGCACCGTCAATGTGAATTTTGTCCATCTTGTCCTCGTTGTTCTTGTTTGCTTCATGCTTGTTCAGGTCGGGGAGAGTCGGCGTCCCTGCGGCATCCATGCGGATAGAGTTGCCGTCGCCTGCACGGGGGACGGGAACTAGAGCCACGTGGTTGTAGCGGATGTTGCGCTGGATGCAGTCATATTTCATGCCCATCCAGGTGCCGCTCGTCCATTCGATGTCGCAGACGTATCCGCAGGAGAGCGAGCGGGCGGTGCCGTTCTCGATGGCCTCGATGCCGTCCGGCCTCGTAGCGGAAAGGGAGACATATACGCGGTAGGAGTCGGCAGAAACATCCGTGCCGACGGTTCCGACCTGGAGCTTACCGATATTATCCGGGGTAACGGCCTCGTCGGGATGAAGGAGCGTGAGCGGCTTCATGCGCAGCGTGGCGAGGGACTCATCCTTGAAAACTTCTTCGGGCAGGCGCAGCTCGCGGCGCTCGGAGCCATCAGGGTTGCGGTATGTAAAAACGCCGATGGAGGTGACGGGAGCGCGGGCGACAAGGAAACCTTCATCGGTCTTTTCAGCCGGGAGCGTAGCATAGTCGATGGCGTCCTCGTACCAGTCAAGACGGTTCTGGGATGCCTGCAAAGTCTCTTTTTTCTTCGTCATACCCAAAATATAACTTTATTTTAAAAAAATAATAACAAATTTTTAAGAAAAATGTATAAAAAAGACCCTTGAAAATGACAAATTGCCTTCTTCAAGGGAGGTTTCGAGGGGAAATTTGGGGCAAAAATGGGGAAAATCCTTTTATTGCAGCTCGTCCTCGGGGTATTCTACCTCGGCCAGATAATCTGCAAGAGGGTCGCCTTCGGGGAAGCCTTCGACCACGGCGAGGATGTCGGCGTCGGTGTATTCCTCTTTGAATTGATAATCGCGGCCATCCTTGCTCAAGACAACGGCATCCGTCCAGCGATTATAAACGATGGAATAGCCGTTTAGTAGGCAATAGTCCTCTAGCTCGGGAGCTTCAAGCAATTTTTCGGTCGTCATTATTGGGCCTCCTTGATTAAGTCAAGCACAAATTCTCGGGCGGTCGGCATATATTTATCAAGAATTTGCTTGGTTCCTGTTTCGGCGCTGCCTATGATTTCGATAAGTTCCTCAATAGCATCTCCAGAATTTCGGTCGGGGCTAAAAGCCCAATATCCATAACCATGTCCGAAATCGTCAAAAATTCCAGGAATGCCTGTTGCGGCTTCGAACATATCGGAAAGAACGTTGACGCTTCTTGTCCCTTTGGCGAGTTCCTTTAATTCGCGCATAGGTTTTGTCATGGAGTCAACCATTCCAAAAACACTTTCATAATCAGGATTATTTAAAGCGACGGCAAGATGTTCTATTGACCTTTTCGTATTCCCAGCGGCTAAAGATTTTATGACGTCATCTCCCGCGTCCGAATTAAACAGCGACAAAATAAATACTTTCACATCGCGATCTATATCCATGTCGGAGATGGCAAAAAGTATTTTATTCGCCTGAATATATTGTTCGGCAGAATTCTTTTTTATTATTTCGAAAACTTCAGGCGGGATTTTCTTGGCTGCATCGCGCAGGGCATCAAGCCTGTATGCTTTTGCGCTTTCCAAAATCGGTGATACGAGCTCGTCTTTGATAATTTCACCAAGGTTTCGGTTCCCAAATTTTCCGCGTTTTACCGCAGATGCAAAATCACGTCCATACTTTGCGCCTATCATGCTGTCGATTGCATGACCGGCTTCATGAACAAGGTCATTTCCTTTTGCTTTTGCAAATAGCAGAATTTTCTTTGTCTCGGTGTTAAATTCCGCTTTGCCACCATTTGAAATGTCCGCAACAAATCGAGTCAAGGCTATTTCATACGCCTTTTGTGCATCTTTTGGCATTTGCTTAATCATTGAGAAAGCGCTGCCAAACTGTTCGATTTCTATTCCATCAGTATTGAACCGAGTGCGCAAAGTATCGACAAATGTTTCCTCGTTTTGATAAAGTCCTTGTTCTTCAGGCACGTCTACTTCGGGCGGTTCAACATCTACCGGCTCCGGCTCAGGCAGGTCGGAGGCTCCGACATCTTCGAGCTCGTCCCAGTTCGGGACGGCTACGCAACGGCACATGATCGCCATGCCGGGGTGGAAATACGGAGCGTCGGGAGCCCTCTTCACCCATTCGCCGTTCTCGAACCAGACCGTCGGGTCATCCCAGCGGCAGAGCTTTCCCTGCATCATGAAGTGGCTTGGGATGGCGGTTGCATATCGCCCGTTCGGGTTGCCCCTCACGCGCTCGTCCTGGGCCGTATCCCAGATGTACGTTTCGAGGCCTGCGTCCGCCATGCGGCCCTGCGTGAGCGAAGAGTTCAGCTTCGCAGCCTGGTCGCGGGCGATAATGCGGGCGCGGCGGTAGCTTATGCCCGGAAGGTCGGCGTTAATCATCGCCGTCACTTCCCTCGCGCTCCTGCCTGCCTTCACTCCGTCGCGGATGCGGCGGGCCACGGTGTCGAGCATATCCTGCGAGGCCTTCGATATTAGCGTGACCTGCTCGCGAGCCCATGTATCGAGCACGTTCTTCACCCACGGCTCCTGCTCCTGGAAAGCCTCGCCTATGGCGATTTTCTTGAACGCATCCAGCTCCTTCTTGTTGAATGCGTCAAGCGATCGGGCGATGTTCACGATGGCACCGAGCGCAGGGCCGCTCGTTCCCGGCTCCGGTTCGAGGTCGGCAAGGGCATCCTCTCGCGGCACCATCATCGGGACCGCGATGGCGGCATATTCCTTCCAGCGCTTCTGCAAGAAGCGGGAAATCGCTGACGTATATTGCCGCTCGAGGGCGAGAGGATACTTCCACTTGCGCACCTTGAGCTTGCGCAGCTTCGAGCGGGTCATGCCGCCCGACCTCTTCAGGTCGTCGATGAACTTGCTTGTAGGGATCATGAATTATGCCCCCTGCCCGCCTTGTTCGCCTTCGAGGTTGAAATCGGGCGGAAGCTCGTCATCGACGCTCGTATCGAGCGCATAGCCTCCGACAAAGCGGTTCTTTCTCACTTCTTCCTGGCTCAAGACTCCCGCCTCCATGTAGTTCTTGTCGGTGCGGCTCTGGATTTCGCGGGTCTCGGCATCGGCCTTCTGGTCGCGCTTCGAAAGCGGGTTAAAGTTAATCGTGAGCGTTTCTTCCGATGTATTGACCACCTTGAGGCTCGCGTTCATAATCACCATAAGCTGCAAGAGCGGCGGCAGCAACTGCGACTTCTGCAAGCCTGCAACATAAGAGTTGAAATTGTCTTCGTCGCCCTGCCCGGTAGCATTCATGCCAGCGGCGCTGCGACCGAAAAGAAGGGTCACGGGGATGCGGTAGGAGCCAGAAACACTCATGGCCTGTCGGTCCCAAATTTCGGGAAGGCCCGCAAAAGAGAAATTCTCGCGGATGCAGTCCTCGCCTTCGCCAAGCATCACGCCGTTTATGATGCTCTTCTGCTCGTCGATGGCTTCCATGCGGGTTTCGATGGACTTGTAATCATTATCGGCCACAAGCTGCTCAAGGTTCGACATCTTGTATTTAACGATGGAGCATTCCTTGGCAAGGTGGGAAATTCCCTGCACCGTGGTGCCGAAGTGGTGCGCATCTTCCAGGCCTTCATAAATCGCAGAGAGACCCCAGAAACGCTCGTAATCGAGCCAGCCGGGGAAGGCGGCATCGACTATCGTGCTCGACTTGAAGAGCAGGCAGCGCGAGGCGTGGACGGTAAAGAAAGAACCCGAAGCGGTGCGCAGGATGTAGCGCTCATATTTTTCGAAATAGAGGGACTCGGGCATCTTGACCGTTTCCATCATGCCGAGCATGACGCGGGTGCGCGGGTAGACTCGCAGTTCGCGGATTTTGCCGCCCTTGGACGGGTCCCACGGCGTTTCCCATTCTCCGGCACCGGCAACGTCAAGCACGATGATCGCGCCGCCAAAGATGCGAGTCCAGCGCAGCGCCTGCGTGAAAGCCGCCGGGCCGTTCAGCGCATCGAAAGCCTTGTAAAGTTTGCCGTCGTCGTTCTCGACCTCAAAGCCGTTCTGCATCATCTTTTCGGCAACGATGTTCACGGCATTCTTGATGCGCCCGTCGGTGTAGTAAAGCGCCTCAAGCTGCACGTCCACCATGCGTGGAAAACCGGGAACGGAGTCGAGGGGAAGCGAGGACTTGTCCTTGCGGGAACCGATGCCCGCAAGTATGTTCTTCCAGGCATCGACGCGAAAAAGGCTAGAGATAGTTTTCATGGTTCTTTGTTCCTTATTTTATCTTAAACTTTTTTAGGTATAGAGGGCGCCCGGGCCGCCTCCCTTGTAGAAGGCCTGCCGCAGGAGCGAGGATGCGCTGTCGGGCGCGTCTCGCGGGTCCTGCCCCGGCCTAAAGTCGTTTATCTGGTTCAAATAGTTCGGGTCGGTATTCGGGTCCCAGACGATGCGCTGCCAGTATTTCTTCAGGAACGAAACAATCTTGATGTCCTTGTTCATGCTTTCGGAATACGCGTGCACCGTGGGGAAGCCCGGGATTTTCTTCAGGTCGCCCGCTGCCATGCCCTTGTCCGGGTTCTTCTCGATGTGGAAGTTGCGGACGTTGCGGGAGCGGCATTCTCTCGCGAAGTCCATCTTGCAGTCCTGGAACGTTCCCGCGAAGATCTTTCCGTAAGCCTGAATCTTTCCGTCGGGGCGCTCCGCCATGATGGTGAGCGCGTTGGTGCAGGAGCCGTCCCACGCGGCATCCATGTGACCGTGCACCCGAGTAGGCCGGATAGTCCAGTCCCACTCGCCGTAGATAGGCTCGTCGAAAATCTGTCCCTCGTCCTTGACGGAGGTATCGAGCATATAGTTGATGGCAAAGAGCGAGGCAGTCGTGGTAGCCCTCTTTTCGGCAAGTTCCTCGGCGCTCAAAATCTTCGTGTCCTGCGGCCTATACTTTACCGCTTGCGGGATGATGAGCTTTCCCGCGTCGTTCTTCATG
>JAEEGL013354344.1_pt1 | contig 25142 bp, 14 predicted proteins | sample 9134231 | NCBI WGS metagenome assembly JAEEGL01 (sample SAMN16246548, study PRJNA631951) | gut metagenome | biome: gut microbiome; feature: rumen; material: fiber-attached | host: Bos | place: Iran: Karaj | collected 2018-10 | reverse complement strand
TCTGAACCAAAAGGTAAAAGTCAAGGTATTGGAAGTCGATGAAAACAGAAAACGAATCAGCTTGAGCATGAGATTTTAATAAAATTCCAAACGATGAAAAAAATTTTTATTTTGTTGATTTTAATCCTCGCTGGATTTCTCTCATTGACAGCGCATCCTGTGGATCAAAAGACAGCCCAAGTCATTGCCGCCAAATTCATGGGAACCAACGACATGTATCTTTCCACAATCTATCACACGAATAAAAACGACAACGCTTTCTATATCTTCAATACATCGAAAGGGTTTGTCATCGTCTCCGCTGACGATTGTGAAACGCCCATCATTGGCTATTCCCATGAAGGCCGCTTTGATCCTAACAACGTCCCAGTACAGATGGAAGATTATCTTCGTGATTTTGTCGCAAGGATTCAATATGGTATTGAGAATCATATTGTTGCAGATGAAACAACAGCCAAGCAATGGCATCTGGTGAAAGCTACCGGACGGCTCAACAACAAAAAAAACGCCAAGGCGGTGGAACCTTTAATCACTGCCAGATGGCATCAGGGATGCCTATACAACAGCCTCTGCCCTACTATGGAAAACACGCCTTGCGGTCATGCCGAAGTGGGCTGTGTGGCGGTGGCTATGGCTCAAATAATGCACTACTGGAAGTTTCCTGAAGGCGGGTTTGACTCCCATTCCTATTTCTTTGCAAGTACCAACAGTGTGCTTTCCGCAAATTTCGGCAACACCATCTATAATTGGGGTCTCATGCCTGATTCGCTGACTGATGCCTCAAACGATACTGAGATTAATGCTGTGGCAACATTGCTGTTCCATTGCGGGGTTTCCATTGATATGATGTATAGCCCAAGTGGCTCTGAAGCATCCGACTCCGACGTTCCCTATGCCTTGACACATTATTTCAAGTATTCAAATGTGCTTTATCTCGATAACGCTAACGACGACATGGCTGAATGGCTCTACAAGCTGAAAAACAGTCTTGATTTACAGCGTCCTATACTTTATTCCGGTCGCAGCGGCAGCGGCCATGCCTTTGTTTGCGACGGATACGATGGAAATGACATGCTGCATTTCAACTGGGGTTGGGGCGGTAATGGTGATGGCTACTATGCTTTGGGTAGTCTGAACCCTTTAGGACACAATTACAGCAGCTATAACAAAGCCATCCTCAACATTACGCCCAATTACGAGCTACATTCTGTTTCCGCATCCGCCAATCCTCCTGAAAGCGGCTACATCGAAGGCAACGGCAGGTATCATTGCGGACAGCAATGTTTCCTTACCGCTATACCATCTGGCGACTATCATTTCCATTACTGGACAAGAGGTAATAACATCGTTTCTTATGACAGCGTTTATTCCTTATTCGCCATGAATGATATTAACGACATCGAAGCCGTTTTCACCCTGAGACCTGTCACATTGATCACAGCCTCCGAACAATACTTCCCTGACGATCCCAATAACCCCTGCGTCAGCCTTTCATGGGAAAACCGCAATGACGACATCTGGCCTTTAATTAAAACTTTCGGTACTACTTCTAACGGCATAGCCACCGACGGGAACTTCATCTACACATGTATTCCCAATGTCTATCAATCGTTTAGAAAATACAGTATGAACGGCAATCTCCTTGAAACATTCCATGTAAACGGATGCCAAAATCCCACATGCTTGACTTCCGATGGTGTTTTCTTCTATTGCAACGAGTTGAATGAACAAAAGTTACACAAAATAAATATGGCTACCAAGAAAAAAATCAACGATATTGCTGTAGATTGCGAAAACACTATCTGTTCATATGATAGCGTGAACAACGGCTTGTGGCTCTGTAGATATGACAATCAACAGAATGCCTATAAGCTGAGACTTGTCAAATCCGATGGTTTGACACAACTCGGTCCCACCTTGCCGTCTTACATCAATCCTGTTGGTCTTGGATTCATTGTAGATAGCGACGGAAGCCCTCACCTGCTCATCAAGTCGCAAACAGGACAAGTTTACCATTACGATATCAATTATGATTTATTCAACAAAAAACCGTTGAAAGATTTTGGAACGTCATCAGGCTGTTGTGTCGGACAATTTGGAGGGAAAAACGCTTTATTCGTGTGTCACGAATCCAGTGTGAAAGTATATGAGATACCAATTATGAGCTTAGTTCCTCAAATCTTCCATTTCCGCCTGTATCGTTACGATGAAAACGCAAATACCGTAATGGTTGCTGATTCGATAGCAGGCACTTCTTACATCGACTCGACATGGAAAGATGCAAGCAGTGGCAAATATTGTTACGGTATAAGCGCAGTGTCATACAATGGCAGCGAATCAAAGATTGTGTGGTCAAACGTCCTTACAAAAACGAATTTCGGCATTAATGAATACAACGAGCCAAAGACTGAAAGCGCACAGAAAATCATAAAGAACGGTCACCTGTTTATTCTTGTTAACGGGAAGAAATACAGTGTTACGGGACAGGTCCACCAATAGAAAAAGGGGTATCGACATGAAAAAAATAATTATATGTATGGTAATTTTGGGGTTGGCAGTTTATGCAACCGCTCATCCTGTGAATCAAGAAACAGCCCAAGTCATTGCCGCCAAATTCATGGGAACCAGCGACATGTATCTTTCCACAATCTATCACACGAATAAAAACGACAACGCTTTTTATATCTTCAATACATCGAAAGGGTTTGTCATCGTCTCCGCTGACGATTGTGAAACGCCCATCATTGGCTATTCCCATGAAGGCCGCTTTGATCCTAACAACATCCCAGTACAGATGGAAGATTATCTTCGTGATTTTGTCGCAAGGATTCAATATGGTATTGAGAATCATATTGTTGCAAGTGAAACAACAGCCAAGCAATGGCATCTGGTGAAAGCTATCGGACGGCTCAACAACAAAAAAAACGCCAAGGCGGTGGAACCTTTAATCACTGCCAGATGGCATCAGGGATGCCTATACAACAGCCTCTGCCCTGCTATGGAAAACACGCCTTGCGGTCACGCCGAAGTGGGCTGCGTGGCAGTAGCTATGGCTCAAATAATGCACTACTGGAAGTTCCCCCAAACAGGTGTGGGCTCACATTCCTATTTCAACGCCGGTCTGACACTCACCGCTGACTTCGGCAATACTGAATATGACTGGGATCATATACCCGATTACTTGAACGAGACATCCAGTGACACCGAAATTGAAGCTGTGGCGACTTTACTGTACCATTGCGGAGTCTCAGTAGAGATGAGCTATGGCACCAATGGCTCTGGCGCAAGCTCCAACGATATTCCTTACGCCTTGAAATCCTATTTCAAATATTCAAAGGATTTACATCGCGAGAAAAAAGATAATGACAACGCTGTGTGGCTGGCTCGACTCAAAGATTGCCTTGACTTACTGCGTCCTATTCTTTATTCAGGGTACGGCAGCGCTGGTCATGCTTTTATCTGTGATGGCTATGATGACAACGACCTGTTACATTTCAACTGGGGTTGGGGCGGATCTGGCGATGGTTATTTTGCCTTGGGAAACCTGAACCCTATCGGACACAACTACAACAACAGCAATATCGCCATTTTCGACATCACACCAAACAATATGCCATATAATGTCTCCGCATCAGCAAACCCACCCGCAGCTGGTTTCATCGAAGGCACTGGAGAGCATCCCTGCGACGAAGCGTTTGTCCTTTCCGCAACACCAAACGAAGACTACGATTTTTATTGCTGGAAAAGAGGCTTCAACATTGTCTCATACGACAGTGTCTATTCCTTTTTTACGCAAGAAGACATTGACGATTTGGAAGCCCTTTTTACCTTAAAGCCTGCTCGAAACATCACCGCCAATGCTTCCAGCCAACAAATCATATACCTTTCGTGGGGAAACCGCGACATCTATAGCTGGCCTCTTCTGTATCAATTTGAGGCTAACGCCGCACAAGGCATCTCCACCGATGGAAATTTCATCTATATAAACAAGGCCAACTCAAACAGTCTGTTCAAAAAATACACCATGGACGGAGCGTTTGTCGATGCGTTCAATGTGAATGGATGCGCCTACCCCTCTGAACTCACCTACAATGGAAGTTTTTTTTACTGTAACGGGAAAAACACTGATGATTTGTATGCTGTTGACCTGGCAAACAAAAAATTACTGCACACCATCAACACAGGTTACACACCTATTTGTTCATACGATTATATTCACGATGGTATTTGGATCACCAGCAATGTCAACAACAGCTATCAATTAAAACTGATTGATCAAACAGGAGCACTCATCAAAAATGGGCCACACTTGCCATCCGACATGGTCCCAAACGGATCGGGTTTTATTGTCAGCGCTGACGGGAACTCCCATCTGATTATAAAAACTCAAGAAGGACTTGTTTATGACTATGACATCAGCAACGGTTTACTTAACAGGAATAGCCTCATAGATTGCGGGACATCGTTAGGTGCCCACATCGGGAAATATAACGGGGAAGATGCCTTGTATGTAAGTTATAGTAACGCTGTGAGAATCTTTGAAATAAAAAAATTGCTGACACAGATTATCCATTACCGATTATATCGTGCTGACAACGAAGGGAATATCATTAGAATCGCTGATGGAATCACGGGGACTTCCTACGCTGACCCTACTTGGAACGACCTCGCTATTGGTTTATACAGATTTGGCATCAGCTCGGTATTTGGCAACGGAGAAGAGTCTGAGATAGTATGGTCTGATCCTGTCAAGAAAGGGAATTATGGCGTCAATGAAAATGCTATGGATGTTACGACTGTTTATCCCAATCCTGCCAGCGACAAGTTAATTGTCGAAAGTCCATCCCCCGTCCGGCAATGCGAAATATTCACGATTGATGGCAAACTAATGTATAGCTCTTCAAACTGCGGTGAGAAAATTATTATAAACACAAAAAGCTGGGCATCAGGAATTTATATTGCACGTTTAAGCACAGATGCTATTGTGGAGACGAAGCGGTTTGTAATTGATAACCCTTAGAAGCTGTTTTGATTTTTGTTTAAAAGTTTTCATTCTTTAATATAGCTTTGACCGCTTGATCAAATAACTTGTCAGCACTTGGCTGTAGTCCTTATTAATATCGGCCTCCACATAGTCAATTTGATACTGATAGCAATGCTTCAGAATGTCATCTTTACGTTGCGCCATGAGTTGACGGTAACGTTCCTGAATCTCAACGGGATTCAGTTTAAGGGTCTCGCCCGTTTCTAAATCGACAAAACGATGCGGGCGGTTCTCAAAATCGAGGTTCAATTCCCTGTCGCCATCATATACATGGAATAAGATCACCTCATGTTTATTGTATTTTAGATGTTCCAGTGCCTCGAACAGTTTGTTGATATCCTCCAAATTGTCAAGCATATCCGTGAAGATCACGACCAAACTGCGTTTGTGGGTCATTTCGGCAATTTGATGCAGACACTGGACAGTCGAAGTGGTCTTTTTTTGGTCTTTGTCGTAGGTTTCAACCAACTTTTCCAATTCTGTATAAATCAGCTTATTATGCACCGCTGACATCTTGGCTGGTTCGTGGAAAGTAATGGTCTCGTCGAACAAGTCCAAACCCACGGCGTCACGTTGACGGCGCATCAGCTCCATCAGCGAGGCGGCGGCATAAACACTGAAAAATAGTTTGTTGGGATGTTCGAAGTCGATCTTGTTACGCACAGGGAAGCACATGCTGGAGCTCTTGTCGATGACCAACTGGCAACGGAGGTTGGTCTCCTCCTCGTAGCGCTTCACGAAGAGCTTCTCGGTGCGTCCGTAGAGTTTCCAGTCGATATGACGAATCGGCTCGCCCGTGTTGTAGAGACGATGCTCCGCAAACTCCACTGAGAAGCCATGAAACGGACTCTTGTGAAGACCTGTGATGAAGCCCTCCACAATCTGTCGCGCCAAAAACTCAAGGCTCCCGAACTGGGCAAGCCGATTCCTGTCAATCGAGAAACTCAATTACAGCAGTTTTTCAAGTTTCTCCACAAATACCTTCTTTGGAGCGGCACCAACATTCTTATCGACGGGTTGGCCACCTTTGAAGTAGATCACTGTAGGAATGTTCATGATGCCGAACTTGGCGGCGGTGTCAGGGCATTCCTCCACGTCGCATTTTACGGCGATCATCTTACCAGCATACTCCTCGGAGATCTCCTCCACCATAGGTTCAACTTTTTTACATGGGCCACACCATGTAGCGCCAAAGTCAACCATTACAGGTACTTCCGATTTCAGGACGACCTCATCGAAACGGTCGTCAGTCATTTGAATTACAGCCATTTTAAGTCTATTTAGTTGATTTACAATTAAAAAAATGTTCGTTTTTAAAAAAATTGGAATGCAAAGATATGAATTATTTCCGAATTACGCAAGTTTTAAGCAATGCCAGACAACCTTCTGATTTTGTGATAGATGTCATTGCCAGTCAAACAAGTGCGTGAATTTTATTTCAAGTCAAAATCAGCATACGCCAAGTCATCAACGATAGGCAGAACCTCATGTGCCGCCACGCCACCACTGAATGGTGTCATGTTGCACGATAGTTTTGAGACAGAATCAAAGAGGTGTACTCCAAATGACTGTTTGCCAGGATGCTCCTTGATTATTTTAATAAAATCGTCGATGGCTTCAGCGTTCATTTGGGCGACATCAAGCTTAAAGATCACCTTCTTGCCTGTATTCTCCAATAACGAATCCAACAGACGCACTTCGCTTATGCGCAACTCCAAGTCCTTTGGCACGGCATCAGGCTCCCCACCCTGTTTCCAGTAAGGCGCTGAAAGCGTCCCTATCAGCAAGACAAACTGTCCTTCATCAAGCAGACCTTTCATTTTGGCGTAATTCTCGCTGAACAGGCTAAACGTGAAAGCTCCAGTTTTGTCCTCAATGGTGAATTTTCCATACGGGGTGTTTTTTTTCGACATCAGATGTTCCGCCTTGGTAATCTGTCCGCCGAGTTTCACTGCAAAGCCATTGTATTTCTCAGGATTGGTCATAGCGGTCTTCATTGCCTCTACGGTGGTGTTCGAGAAGAACTTCAGTTGGATCTTGAACGAATCCATCGGGTGCGAGCTGATGTAGAAGCCGATGCTCTCCAATTCCATTTGCAGCTCTTTTAGTTTTGACCAGCGTTCACATTCGGGCAATGGCAGCGTCAAAGCTTCCGATGACCCGCCAGTGTCACCCATGCCAAAAAGATCCATTTGGGCGGAGTTCTTTCGCTCGTTGTAAGAGGCCACCATGCGCAAAGCCCTTTCGCTGAAAGGCACTGAGTCGTTTGCTGGCATGTAGAAAAGCATGGCGCGATGGAAATTCGGGAACGAGTCGAAGCAGCCCGCTGTGTCCATGCTTTCCAAAGCCCTGCGGTTCAACCCTTTGTCGGTGCAACGCAACAAGAAATCGGTAAAATCCTTAAACTTGCCACCTGCATTGCGCTCCCCGATGATACCTGAGATAGCCGCCTCGCCCACGTTGCGGATACCGCCCATGCCAAAGCGAATCTGTCCTTTGTCGTTGACGGAGAACTCATACTCTGACTCGTTGATGTCGGGGCCGAGTACCTCGAGGTGCATACGCTTGCACTCCTCCATCATAAAAGTCACCTGCTTGATGTCACCTAATTCATTGTTGAGCACTGCTGCCATGAACTCCGCAGGATAATGCGCTTTCAAATATGCCGTTTGGTACGACACCCAAGAATAACAGGCGGCGTGCGATTTGTTGAAGGCATAAGAAGCGAACTTCTTCCACTCTTCCCATATCTTCTCCAAACGTTTCTTCACTTCAGCTTCGGGCAGATTTTCCGTCTTGGTGAGCTTCTCCACACCTTGCTTCATAAACTTTTCATAAAGCTCTTCCATCTTGGCCAACTGTTTCTTACCCATAGCTTTACGCAAGGTATCAGACTCGCCTCTTGTGAAATCGGCCAATTCGCGCGAGAGCAACATCACTTGCTCTTGATACACGCAGATGCCGTAGGTGTCCTTGAGGTATTTCTCCATGCAGGCAAAGTCATATTTGATTTCCTGTCGTCCTTGCTTACGGGCGATGAAATCGGGGATGTTGTCCATCGGGCCAGGACGGTAGAGGGCATTCATAGCGATGATGTCGCCGATAACCGAAGGCTGCAGCTCGCGGAGGTATTTCTGCATCCCGGGCGATTCAAACTGGAACGTGCCGACGGTGTTGCCGGCGGAATAAAGAGCATAGGTCTTCGGGTCGTCAATCGGAATGTGGTCGATGTCAATGTCTTTGCCACGGGTCTTCTTGATGTTTTTCAAGGCATCTTTGATCAAAGTCAAAGTCTTCAGTCCCAGGAAGTCCATTTTGATAAGGCCAACAGTCTCAATGACATGACCATCGTATTGGGTCACAACTACATCCTCATTGGTTTCTTTGTCCTTGATGGTAGCCACGGGAGCCACGTTGGTAAGGTCGTCAGCGCCAATGATGACACCACAGGCGTGGATGCCCACTTGACGATTTGTGTCTTCCAACTCCTCGGCATAGGTCAACATGGAAGAGATGTTCTCATCAGGGCCTTCCACAAGTTTTTTCAGCTCATCGACATACTTATAGCAGTTTTTGAGGTTCACTTTGGGCGACTTGCCCTTCTCGTCCTTGATATTATCGGGGAAGCTTCGGTCCGGGATATAGCTTTTGATCTGGGCGACTTCAGAGAGTGGTACTTTCTGCACACGCCCCACATCCTGGATAGCCGATTTAGCCGCCATAGTGCCGTATGTGATGATGTGGGCCACCTTTTCCTTGCCATATTTCTTGGTGATCCAGTCGAGTACCCGGCCACGACCATCGTCATCGAAGTCAACATCAATATCGGGCAGTGAGATACGGTCCGGGTTAAGGAAACGCTCGAACAGAAGGTCGTATTTCAATGGATCCAAATCGGTGATCTTCAAACAATAAGCCACCACAGAGCCAGCGGCGGAGCCACGACCTGGACCCACTGAAACGCCGAGTTCCTCGCGGGCGGCGCGGATGTAGTCGCTCACGATGAGGAAGTAGCCCGGGAAGCCCATGGTTTTCATCACATGTAGCTCAAAGATGATTCGTTCTTTTTGCTCGTCGGTAAGCACATCGCCGTAGCGCATCTTGGCGCCTTCCCAAGTCAACTTGGCAAGGTAGTCAGCCTCCAACTTGATACGGTAGAGACGGTTATAGCCTCCCAGTTTCTTGATCTTCTTCTCCCCTTCTTCTTGGCTCATAATCACGTTGCCATGTTCATCGCGGGTGAATTCATTGAAGAGATCCTCCTCGGTGAATTTCTGCTTGTAGGTTTCCACTGTTCCGAAATCCTCAGGAATGGGAAATTCTGGCATGATCGGGTCGGAGTCGATGCTGTAGGCTTCCACCTTATCCACAATCTCCTGCGTGTTTTCGAGTGCTTCGGGAATGTCGCTGAAGATGGCGCCCATCTCGGCGGGAGTCTTGAGCCATTCCTGCTTGGTATAGTGCATACGGGTAGGATCATCAAGGTCTTTGCCCGTGCTGAGGCAGATCAGGCGGTCATGGGCTTCCGCATGTTCTTCCTCCACAAAATGGACATCGTTGGTGGCAATCAGCTTGGTGTTGGTCTTACGCGCCAAATCAATCAGGACTTTGTTCACTTCTTTCTGTCGCTCATACACCTGGGTGTCACCGCCGGGTTTATCTGTCTTATGACGTTGCAATTCAATATAATAGTCGTCACCAAAAAGATTTTTGAACCACATCACGGTCTGACCTGCGCCAACCATGTCGCCGTTCATAATCTTCTGTGGCAGCTCGCCACCCAGACATGCCGAACAGCATATCAATCCTTCGTGATACTTCTCAAGTAGGCTATGGTCGATACGTGGATTATAATAAAAACCTTCAGTATAGGCTATGGAACTGAGTTTGCATAGGCTGTGGTAGCCTTGTTTGTTTTTCGCTAAAAGGATAAGATGCCAGCCACGATCTTGACGTCCGTCACGTTTGTGGATGCTCACCGGGGCGCAGTAAGTCTCGATGCCGAAAATCGGTTTGAAGAATTGTGTTTTCAGTTTCTCAATTTCCTGTTGAGCCCGTTGTTTTTCATCTTCGGTCGCTTCCTCATTTTTTAAAATGGCTTCTTGTTCCTTGATTTTATCTTTTACTTTCCCATTGACCTTACCGACATAATCAGCAAAATCCTTGATGCCGAACATGTTGCCATGATCTGTAAGTGCGATGGAATACATCCCGTTTTTGATGCATTTATCCACCAAGTCGGGGACTTTCGACATGCCATCGAGGATAGAGTAATGCGAGTGGACATGGAGATGGGTGAAGTGTTTTGGCACATAATCGCCGATTTCACGTTGTTCCTCAAGCTTATCCTCTTCCTCCTCAGCTTTGTCGAAGTTACTGGTGACCACGATGTCAGCAGGCTGAATCTTATCGGGGTTCGCTGCACGGAAATTCTCGAAAAACTGTTCACTTTCAGGCATCTCGTTACGGCCAAGAACCCCGATACGGATAAGCTCGAGGAATACACGAGCCGTGGCCTGCACATCGGCAGAGGCATTGTGTGCCGAATCGAATTTGGAGCCGAAGAGAATCTCGTGGAACTCGTTCAGTTTGGGCAATTTGAACTTGCCCCCCTTGCCGCCAGGAAGTTTGCAGAACTCGGCAGTTTTTTCGGTGCAGGTATCCACGCGGGGCCAAGCCAGCAGCGGATTGGATCCCCGGTCACGAAGAAACTCGCAGCCAACGATATTAAGGTCGAAGTCGATGTTGTGACCCACAAAGTACTTGGCTTTCTGTGCTGAGTTCAAAAAGGTGTCAAGCACTTCCGACAGCGGGAGGCCGTATTTGGTGGCATGTTCCGTGGAGATGCCGTGTACCATTTTGGCATCGATGGGGATGACAAACCCATCGGGTTTCACCAAAAGGCTGAAGTTTTCAACAAGACGGCCTTTGTCGTCGTGGAGTTGCCAGGCCAGTTGCACCAGTCGCGGCCAGTTGTCGAAATCGGTTAAAGGTGCATTATATTGTTTCGGGAGACCCGTGGTCTCTGTATCGAAGACTAAAAACATGGTTAATAAGAAGTTAGAAGACAGAAGACAGAAGCATGAAGCTTCCTGTTTTCAGTTTTCAAAGATAAAGAGATTTTGGAGATAGTGCAACATCCAAAAATAGTTTTTTTCAAAAAACATCGTTTGGAGCAAAAATAATGAAAAAGGATATAATTTGCAATACATTTCCGTATCTTTGCGGATTCCAATTTGAAGAATCTTGAAAGAAAAAGAAATATCCCATATCAGCATTCGCCATGCAAAGGTTAACAACCTGAAAGACTTGAGTTTGGATATACCTAAGAACCAACTCGTGGTCATCACAGGATTGTCCGGCTCGGGCAAATCGTCGTTGGCGTTTGATACACTTTATGCCGAAGGACAACGGCGTTACGTTGAGAGTTTGAGCTCGTATGCACGGCAATTTATGGGCAGATTGAACAAGCCTGATGTAGAAAGCATCAAAGGGCTCTCCCCTGCCATCGCCATCGAGCAGAAGGTGAACACTCACAATCCTCGTTCTACCGTGGGCACCAGCACCGAAATTTATGAGTTTCTTAAACTACTCTTTGCCCGTGTTGGCAAGACCATCTCCCCCATCTCCGGATGCGTTGTCAAAAAACATCAAGTGAGTGACGTGGTGGAACATATTTTTAACCTGCCCGTCGGCACAACCGCTTACATCATCGCCCCCATTACACTACCTGAAAACCGCACGATGGAAGAACATCTATCCATCCTTATGCAGCAAGGTTTTTACCGCATAATGGTCAATGGAGAAATTTTCAGAATCGAGGATTACTTGCAAGCCAAGAAACATGACAAAGACCAGGTAATGTTACTTATTGACAGGGTTAGGGTGAACGAGGAGATCCGTGAAGAAGTCAGTCGGCTTTCCGATTCTGTTCAGACGGCTTTTTATGAAGGTAAGGAAAGCTGCCAGGTTGTGGCCGAGACCAACGGAAAGCAAAGTACAGCTGAGTTCTCCTCGCGTTTCGAGGCCGATGGGATGACTTTTGAGACACCCAGCGTCAACTTGTTCGCATTTAACAATCCCTACGGAGCCTGCCCCACCTGTCAGGGATTCGGCAGCGTCATCGGCATTGACCCCGATTTGGTTTTTCCGAATAAAAGTTTATCTATTTACGACAATGCGGTTGCCTGCTGGCGAGGCGACAAAATGAGTGAGTGGAAAGACGCTTTGATCCGATCAGCGCATTACTTCAACTTCCCCGTCCATAAACCATATTTCGATCTGACAAAAGAACAAAAAGAGCTGTTGTGGACTGGAAATGAATACTTTGAAGGGATCAATGCGTTCTTCCAGATGGTGGAGAACAACTCCTATAAGATACAATATCGTGTGATGATGTCGCGCTATCGAGGCAAGACGATCTGTCCCGAATGCCATGGCTCACGCCTGAAAAAAGAGGCGCAGTATGTGAAAGTAGGTGGCAAAAGCATCACTGACCTGGTATTGATGCCGTTGGATGAACTCAAACGTTTCTTCGACGAGCTAAAAATGGAGGAAACAGAACAGAAAATTGCTTCCAGACTGCTGATTGAGATCAAGAATCGATTGGAGTTTCTGTTAGATGTGGGTTTGGGCTACCTCACCTTGAACCGCCTATCGAACACTCTTTCTGGCGGCGAATCGCAACGGATTAATTTAGCCACTTCGCTGGGCAGCAGCTTAGTGGGGTCCACTTATATTTTAGACGAGCCAAGCATTGGGCTGCATTCACGTGACACTGACCGATTAATAAAAGTTTTGAAGCGCCTTCGCGACATTGGCAACACCGTCATTGTGGTGGAACACGATGAGAAAATCATTCGAAACGCTGACCATATCATTGACATAGGGCCATTAGCGGGTGAATTTGGTGGTGAATTGGTTTGTCAAGGAAGTTTCGATGACATCGCCAAATGCCAAGAAAGCCTTACTGGCCAATATCTTACTGGAAAGAAAAGCATCCCCGTTCCCACTCATCGACGCAATTGGAACAATTATATTACCGTGAATGGCGCCAGTCAACACAATCTGAAGAACATCAATGTGAAGTTCCCTCTCAATGTGCTGACTGTGGTCACGGGTGTGAGCGGCTCAGGTAAATCGACTTTGGTAAAGGACATCCTCTACCCTGCTTTGCGTCGGCATTTAGGTGAGACAGCCGACAAATGCGGCAGTTTCAACGCATTGGAAGGTGGCTTGTCGCAGATTCAAGCGGTGGAGTTCATCGACCAAAACCCTATTGGGAAATCCTCACGCTCCAACCCAGTCACGTACCTGAAGGCTTACGATGAGATCCGTCAGCTTTTCGCCGACCAAAAGCTGGCTAAATTAAGAGGAATCAAGCCAGCCTTCTTCTCGTTCAACATGCCCGGAGGACGTTGCGACAACTGCGAAGGCGAAGGCGTGACCAAGATCGAGATGCAGTTCATGGCCGACATCTACCTTCCTTGCGAGGTCTGCCACGGCACCCGATTCAAGGAAGAAGTGCTGGAAATCAAATACGACGGCAAGGACATCTCCGACATCCTCAACATGTCCGTCAACCAAGCCATTGAGTTTTTCAACACTTCAAGCGACCGCAACAGCCCTGTAGTTGGACGTATCATCAACAGGCTCAAGCCATTACAAGATGTGGGTTTGGGTTATTTGAAGCTCGGACAGCCCTCAAGCACCCTTTCGGGGGGCGAGGCGCAGCGTGTGAAACTCGCCTATTTCCTCGTGAAAGGCAGCGTCGAGAAACCCACGATGTTCATCTTTGATGAGCCCACCACAGGCCTTCATTTTCACGATGTCAGCAAGCTTTTAGACTCGTTCCAAGCCTTGATCAACAACGGCCACACACTGATTGTCATCGAGCACAACCTTGATGTTATCAAAGCCGCTGACTGGATTATTGACTTAGGTCCGGAAGGTGGCAACGAAGGCGGCAATATCGTCTTTGAAGGCATCCCCGAAGATTTAAAAAAATGCAAAGGCTCTTACACTGCGCAAGCCCTTCTTTCTTCCGACTTCTAACTTCTGAATTCTTAAACAACATGCACTCCGATAATATCAATCACGAAATGAGCGAACGTCAACAAAAAGTCGTTGACGCGCTGAAGAACTTAGGTATTGAATTCGACATTCACTTCCATCCGCCCATCCCGACCATTGAGGAGGCCATCAACTATTGGAAGGAATTCGACTCCACTCATTGTAAAAACCTGTTTTTCAGGAATCATAAAGGCAACAAACACTATCTGGTGCTGTTTGAATGTATGCACCAGATGGACATTCATGATCTGGAACACCGACTACATCAAGGCAAGCTCACCTTCGCCTCAGAGACCCGCATGGAGAAATACCTCGGTCTTAAGCCCGGCAGTGTCTCGCCTTTCGGGTTGATCAATGACACTGAGCATCACGTGCATGTTTTTATCGACCAAAATTTGAAAAACGCCGAGCGATTGAGTTTCCATCCCAATGACAACACAGCGACTATTGTCATCAAGAACGAGGACTTCATAAAATTCCTTGACGCGATGGGAAACAGCTATGAATTTCTCGAATTGTATTGACTTGATTCAGATTATTTCCTACCTTTGCAGCCAAATTTTAATATTTTTTATATGGATTCAGACCGAGTAACCGTATGTGTCAATTCCGAAATCGGCAAGTTGGAACACGTATTGGTGCATACCCCAGGGCCGGAGTTGGAAAACATGACTCCTGAAACGGCTCACGATTATTTATACAGCGACATTCTTAACCTGCAAGTCGCACAAAACGAACACAAATACTTCAAGGGAGTACTTCAAAAGGTGGCCAAAGTACACGAAATAAGTGATCTTTTGACCGACATTCTGCATAACGACTCCATCAAGAACAATTTGGTTGAACGTGTTTGCAAGGCCGAAAACGTAACCTATTTAACTGATTATTTGAAGAATATGAACGCAGAGACGCTCTCCAAGTCTCTGATTGAAGGTGTTCACGTGAATGACATCTCATCGGTTGACGGCAACTATTTCTCCCTGTTGCCTTTACCGAATCTGTTTTTTATGAGAGACGCCTCGTTCACCATGTTCAACAACCTGATGATCAGCAATATGGCAACTAAGGTGCGTGCCCGCGAAACCATGATTCTGGAGACAATATACAAATGCCACCCCTTGTTTGATGGTGAGGTTATCAACCCTGCAATGAAATACAGTGCTACAGAGCCAGGCATCATGGAAGGCGGTGACATTCACATTGTCCGCGACGACATCGTTCTAAGCGGCATGAGCGCCCGCACCAACATGCACGGCATCAACGCACTGGTGGAACACCTGAAGACAAAACCTGGTGTCAAGCATCTGATTTTCCAAGAGTTGCCTTTGACCCCTGAGTCATTCATCCATCTCGACATGGTATTCACCATGCTTGATGTCAATAGATGCATGGCATACGAGCCTGTGATCATGGGCAGCCAGTATAAGACTTTCCATATCACTATCGATGGACAGAAAGCCGTTGGCAAAGAAGAACCTAACCTCGTCGTTGCTTTGAACAACCTTGGCGTGCCTGTGGAACCCATCTTCTGCGGCGGCGGTGGCGACAGCTTCTTCCCCGCCCGCGAACAATGGCACAGCGGCACCAATTTCTTCTGCTTCGCCCCCGGCAAGTTCCTTGGCTATGCACGTAACACACATACCATCCAAGCCATTAATGATGCTGGTTTCGAGGTACTTAAAGCGGTTGACGTGGTCAATGGAAAAGTCAATGTCAACAACTACAAGAAATGCGTCGTGACCTTTGAGGGTAACGAACTCTCTCGTGGCGGTGGCGGCGCCAGGTGCATGACAATGCCAGTGCAGCGGCAGGCCGTTGACTGGTAATCTTGATTTTAAAATTTAGAATTTAGGGCTAACCCTAAATTCTAAATTTTTAATTCACTACGATTTCATCCACCATAATCCACGCCTTCTCACCAGCGTTGGGATGCCATTTCGGCAAAACACCGTAGTTCTCCACTTTGACTTTCAGAAAACGAACATTCTTTTCACTGACGCGAGCGCGAGCCTCAACACGTCCCAAGGAAGTCATGGGATCAGGTATGTTAAACATTGGAAATTCAGCGGGATACCATTCAGTGTAATTGTTGCCGTCTTTGGAAAAGCACACCCAAGCTCCTTTCGGCCACACCACCCAACTTTCAGGCTTGTGGGCAACACCTATCTTTACCATTTGGATGTCGATGGCATCCGTCAGTTCAATAGTAGCCTCCATGTCGTTACCACTGAATCCCAGCCAGTTATCCCAATAATAATTTCCCACAACACCCTTCTTGCCGTCCATCAAAGCGATGTCGGCATCTTTGGAATACTTTTTTTCAGGCTCATTGACAAACGAAGTGTTTTTGATATAATGTCGCTCAAAAATGCGATGAACCGAATAAGACTCTATCTTGTCTTTCGCAAAGGCTTTCACAGCCAAACAACAAGACTTGTCAACAATGAATGGTTTCTTATAAAGCGCTGATTCTTTGGTGGGTTCTGTGCCATCTAATGTGTAATAAATCTTTGCGGTTGGATCCTCGCAAGTCAAAGTCACTTTCATGGGGCAATTGAAGATGCGGAAATCTTCCTTTCCGTCTATTTCAACCTTAATCGCAGGAATTGCAGTCATTGATGAGCCAACCGAGGGACAGACATAACGATAAAGTTCTGTAGGATTTTGTTTGCCAACGAGATAGGGACGCAAACAAACATCATATTCATACACTTTATCCTTCAAAAGATATTGATCTGCCACATCAGGGCCACAGGTGGCCGTACCCAATCCCGATTGATACGCGTCAACATTTAAAGTCATCATCGAAGCTTTTTCAAGTTGATTGACACGATGAGCTTGAGTGAGATTTTTGTCAGAATAAGGATACATGCTGAAATTGAAAGGCTTCGAGGAAGTAATGAACAGAGCAACAGAATTATTGTTACTTGTAATTGCTAACCAACGAACATCACTGTGATTACTATTATCTTGTGGAACAACATGTTGCTCAAAGTTATCTAAAGCATTACATTTATATACTCCAAAGGTCCCAGCGGCATTTCTATCAGGATAATTCTCGGCATCTTTTCCAAAATAATAAAGGTTTTGGAAGTCCACAGGAAGCAGCATCTGCATACCAACTTTCGGCAAGAAAGTGACATCGCCAAGCATTTCAACACGATTTGAAATAGCCACTTCCCCGTCTCCAGAAATAATATATGTTTGATTAGCAATAATTTGAGTCTTTCCAAAAACATCTTTCAAGTTAATGATTTGACGGAGCATTAAACGACCATCATCAAGCGTTTTTGTCACCGTAGCAACTCGCTCAGCTTTCAAATCATCCAATCCAGCCTTTTTCCAAAGCTTGCTGCCATGCTGATCCACTTCGTCATTCAAAGTCGGAGCACGCCAGAAGTTTGGTTTTAGATAATCATAAATCAATTTTTGTCTATCGAATGAATATGATAATAATAATCCAGTGCGCTCATCTAATTTGAGGGCGAAATCAGCACCTTGAATAGTGAGTGTTCCATCATCAGTTGGATAGACTTTCACCTTGCCATCATTAGTCCTTACGTACTTCTCTTCCGAAGGCCAATCAAGCTTATAGTTGTCGTATGCAATCTCGGTTCCTTTAGGCATAAACGGCTGATCTTCTTTAAGTTTTACAGAAAAACGCACAAAGAACTCCTCTCCGGCATGACCATAAATCCTTAATCGGTCAATATTGAATCGTTTGGTTTCAAAAGGTTTCAAATCCAGGTTCAGGCTATTTTCCAAGACTGTTTTTTCATTGGTATATATTTTATAGTTTATTTCAAATGATGATAAATTAGTAAATGAAAACAAATTTGTTATTTCAAATTCTCCAGTAGTTAAATCAACAGGTTTAAACTTGATTGGCTGATAAACTTTCTTTACTTCAGCGGCATGGTGGTGAGGGGTACGATCCGAACTGACTACACCATTGGCGCAGAAGGCATCATCATCCCCCACCCCGTAGGCATGACCGAAGTCACCACCCACAGCCAACCAATCCACATCTTTGACCGAGTCGTGGACGATAAAACTCTGATCCACCCAATCCCAGATGCATCCGCCTTGAAGCTGTTCATTGGCCTCTATCACGTCCCAATAGTCTTTCAAGCCACCCATACTGTTACCCATGGCATGGCAATATTCCACCATGATAAACGGACGATTCAAGCTATCAAGTCCTTCATCCACAAAACGCTGCAGGTAGTTCGGACTGGCATACATCAATCCGATAACATCTGTATTCCTATCATAAATAGCTCTTTCGTAGGTCACTGGACGGGTTTTGTCACGGTTCTTCATCCAGTCGTAGGTGTATTCAAAGTTGATCCCGTTACCACATTCATTGCCCATGGACCACATAATCACCGAGGGATGGTTCTTGTCGCGTTCCAACATATTGCGGTTGCGCGACCAAATCATGTCACGGTATTGTGGATCTTTGGCCAGACTCTTCTCGCCGTAACCTTGGGCATGGGATTCGCAATTCGCCTCATCCCAGACATAGAGGCCGTATTTGTCGCAAAGCTCATACCAATAGGGGTCATCGGGATAGTGACATGTACGTACCGTGTTGATTCCCAACTGTTTCATCATGGCAATATCTTTCTCCATCGACTCACGGTTGATGACATGGCCTGTGTATGGATCATGCTCATGTCGGTTTACTCCTTTAATTAATACATACTGACCATTAATCAGAAGTTTGCCGTCCTTGATTTCAGAAGTGCGGAAACCGATATTGCTCTCAAGACGTTCCAGCTCCTTCCCTTTTCTATCCAAAATCTTGATTTCCAATCGATAAAGATTCGGATGTTCGGCTGACCAAGGTTTGATGTCAGGAAGAATGCGTTCATCATTCAAATGGTGTTTCCCAACCATATCTTTCAGCAGTCTCGCCATCCTAAAAATCTCAGTTTCACCGTCATAGAGAGAAACTACCAGTGAGCCATATTGGATGGTCTTTCCGGTGGGATTGTCAATGGTCACATCAATGTCGAAAATTCCATTCTGATAGGTCTTATCCAAACCCGCATGTACCTCATAATCAAAGACATTCACTTGAGGCTTCGAATAGAGGATCACGTCGCGCTCGATACCGCTGAGGCGCCAGAAATCCTGACACTCAAAGTATGAGCCGTTGGAGAAGCGGTAAACTTTCATGGCCAATCTATTGGTTTCCTTATGGACATAGTTGGTAATGTCAAATTCCGAATTGGTCTTGGCATCCTCGGTGAAGCCCACAAACTGCCCATTTATCCAAAGATAATAAGCCGATTTCACCGCACCAAAGTTGATGTAAACCTGCCGGTTACGCCAAGTCTTAGGAATCTCGAACTCCGTCACATAGCAGCCCACAGGGTTGTCCACTTTCGGGGCATAAGGCGGGTCGTTGGGTCGGAATTCGTTATCCACATTCACATAAATCGGTGTGCCATAGCCGTTTAGTTCCCAGTTGGCTGGCACTTTGATGGTGTTCCATCCACTGACATCATAATCGGTTTTATAAAACCCCTCCGGGGCCTTCGAGGGGCTGTCCACCCAATAGAATTTCCAATCGCCATTGAGACTTTGCGACCACTCTGCCCCTTCAGGAATTACGTTGGCACGAGGGTATATGCGGTTGATTTCGTAAATGTTAACATCGTTCCAAGCGTTCAACTCGACTTCGGTTTGGGCGATTAGTCTGGGCAATGCCAGACTTAATGCCAATAACATAATCATTTTTCTCATTTTATAAATTGTTTTTCCCCTACGGGGCGGTTATAAATCGTTTAAAACATTTCTCCAACTTCTCACGTTCCAAATCCGGGATCCGTTCCGACTTATTTGCCTCTCTGTCGAAATAAACCACTGCACAATGACAGATTGTCTTGACAAGGCCTGTCTTTTGGTCCACAAGTCGTTGCTCCATTTTGAAGCTGGAATTGCCCACTTCGGTAATGAACGATTCACATACGAGGTCGTCGTGAAAATGAATGGGTGCTTTGAAATCAAGTTCCACGTGAACCAGTACGTATTTAAAGGTAAGCCAATCGATTTGCTGTTGGAAGGCATGTTCAAAAAAACGGCTTCGACCCATGTCGAAGTAGTTGCATTGCGACCCATTGTTGACGTGGTTGTAAGGGTCAAGGTCGCTCATTCGGATTTGTATAGGACAAGAGAACATATTTTTACAATTTAAAAGGCAAATTTAAGGATTTTTTTTATTTTTGCATTAAAATAAAATGCCATGCAAACCCTCAAACAATTCAAAGCAAAACACCCATTCACCTCGCTGATGCTTATCGCCATCGCGGTGAGGATTCTGGCTGTAATCTTCGTGCCGGGATTCGGGTCGAACCATGATATCCAGCAACCCAGTCTTATCCAAGGTCTTTTGGAATGGCTGAAAGCCAAGATTGGCATGGGAGATTCGCAAGGAATGATGTTCCTCAGCCGCGCCTTCTATGCCGCTATCTCGCTCTTCACTGTGTCGATGGTGTATCGCATCTGTGACCTGCTGGCCAACGACAAAGCCAAGGCATGGAACATTGCGCTGATCCCAACCATCTGTGTCATCATTCCCTCTTTTGGTATCATCAATGACATCAGTTTCTTCCTCGGACTCCCGCTCCTGCTTTACGGCTCCAACATTGTACTACGCCAACAGGTGCTGATCGGAGCCAACATGAACGAAAAAGTCCATCGCACCTCCTATTTCATTGCTGGACTGATGCTTGGACTTTCTGTAGCCATTTGGTATCAAAGTGCTTTCCCTGTGTTTGCCATTCTAATAATGCTTTGTGTGAAACGTGATGGCAGAGGCGCCTTGATGACCCTCGCAGGAATCATCGTTACCCTGTTGCTGCTTTGGGTGCTACTGCTAATTCTCAACGTCAACCCCTGGAGTTTCATAGCGCTATGACCAAAGAGGAAGCCCGTCAGCGCATCGCTGCCCTGAGCGAAGAACTTGAGCAGCATAACTACAACTATTATATCCTCGCCAAACCTACCATCAGCGACTATGAGTTCGACATGAAGTTGGAAGAATTGGCTCGTCTGGAGCGCGAATTCCCCGAATTTTTGTCGCCCTCATCACCTACCCAACGTGTCGGAGGTGGTATTACAAAAGAGTTCAAAAGTGTCAAGCATCGCTACCCAATGCTTTCATTGTCAAACTCTTATAGCAAAGAGGATATTGAGGATTTCATTAACCGCATCAAGAAAAGTGTGGACGGTGATGTGGAGTTCTGCTGCGAGCTGAAGTTTGACGGCCTGAGCATCAGCCTACAATATGAAGATGGGGTCTTAGTCCGCGCGGTTACTCGTGGCGACGGTATGCAAGGCGACGATGTCACCACTAACGTGAAGACCATTCGGACGATTCCTTTGAAATTGCATGGCGACTTCCCGCCTTTCTTCGAGATGCGCGGCGAGATTGTGATGCCTTTCGAGAGTTTCGACCGCCTGAACGAAGAGCGTGTCTCACAAGGTGAAGATCTTTTCGCCAACCCGAGAAACGCAGCGGCAGGAACGCTTAAATTACAGGATTCCAAAGAAGTGGCACGACGCCGTTTGGACAACTACTGCTATTATATGATGATGGATGACCTTGAAGACCGTTATCAAACCCACTATGAAAGCATGATGGCCGCCCGTCAATGGGGATTCAATATCTCCAACTACATGTGCCTTTGCAAGTCGGTAGAGGAAATCTTCGATTTCATCAATTATTGGGATGAGGCACGGCATCAGTTGCCTTTCGCCATTGATGGTATCGTGCTGAAAGTCAACAACTACGAGCAGCAACAAACGCTGGGCTTCACGGCAAAATCACCAAAATGGGCCATTGCTTATAAATTCAAGGCGGAAGAAGTTGAAACAGAACTACAAAGCGTTGATTTTCAAGTTGGAAGACATGGTACCATCACTCCAGTGGCCAACCTCTCCCCTGTCTTATTGGCAGGAACTACTGTGAAACGCGCCACCTTGAACAACGAGGATTTCATCCGTCAGTTCGACTTGCATTACGGCGACACTGTGACGGTGGTTAAAGGCGGAGAGATCATTCCCAAAATCATCGGCATTAACTTTGACAAGCGTCAAATTGGCGCATTACCCGTCGAATTTGTCAAAACCTGCCCCGCTTGTGGCACAGAGCTGATCCAACACGAAGGCGAAGCGGCATGGTATTGTCCCAACGCCCAAGGCTGCCCCCCACAGGTGAAGGGTCGCATTGAGCATTTCATCAGCCGCAAAGCCATGAACATTGAAAGCCTCGGCGAAGGGAAAATAGAACTGCTCTACAACGAGGGTCTGATCAAAGATATCGCTGATTTATACTCACTTACATACGAGAAGTTGTTCGGTTTGGCGAAAGAGATCCCCGTCTTGGACGAAAACGGAATAGAAACAGGCAAAACTCGTAAAGTCAGCTTCAAGGAAAAAACGGCACAGAACATCATTGACGCGCTTGAGAAGTCGAAAACTGTGCCATTTGAAAGAGTGCTGTTTGCATTGGGCATCCGAAACGTGGGCGAAGTTGTAGCCAAGACTATTGTAGCCGAATATCACGACATTGATGCCATCATCGGTGCCAGTGTCGAAGAGTTGAGTGCCATCAATACCGTGGGCGAGGTCATCGCCATCTCGGTGAAACGTTTTTTTGAAAATCCCGTCAACATGGACATTGTGGAACGCTTGAAAGCCGCCGGATTGCAATTCGCCAAAGTCGATGAGCCAAAGTCTGACAAGCCACAAGTGCTGGCTGGCAAGACCTTCGTGGTGAGTGGTGTGTTCACGCATTACTCCCGTGACGGCATCAAGGATGCTATTGAGGCTCATGGAGGCAAGAATGCAAGTTCCATCTCTTCGAAGACCGATTTTGTTTTGGCGGGCGACAAGATGGGGCCTGAGAAACGAAAAAAAGCGGAATCGTTAGGAATCCCCATCATCAGCGAAGACGATTTCGAAAAGATGATAGGAGCTGTTGAAGAAGTCAATAGTCCCAAAGACAACTCAGATTCACAATTATCACTGTTTTAACGGATTGCCGTTGTGCTGTTCCTTGGTCACACGATTGATCACTCTTCGCTCCAAACTTTTTTCAATCGTCTCATCGCTTCCTCCACTATGGATCTTGGACAAGCCAAATTAATCCTGAAAAAGCCTGAGCCGTCCTGACCGAAATCTGAACCACGATTAAAGCCCAGACCTGCTTCTTGCGTCATCTTGCGCCATAGTTCTTCCTCCGTCAAACCATAAGCGTTGAAATCAAGCCACATCATGTAAGTTGCCTGAGGCTTGAAGTATTTCACCTTATGCAGATTTGTCGTGATGAAATCCGATACATAGTCAATGTTATCTTTCACATATTCAAGAAGTTGACGTAGCCAATCATCACCTTGTTCCATAGATGTCTGGGTGGCTACTTTCCCAAAAATATTGCCAAGATGGGCTTCCAATGCCTCCACATATTTAATATAAGCGACGCGCAAAGCTGGATTTGGAATAATCGCTGTTGAAGTGGCGAGACCAGCTAAATTAAAAGTTTTGCTGGCGGCATGGAAAACAATGCAACGTTGAGCAGCCTCGTCACTTAAAGTGGCGTATGGCGTGTGTTTATAACCAGGAAGCACGAGATCACAATGGATTTCGTCTGAAATAACCAGCACGTCGTTCCGCAGACAAATATCGCTCAGTCGCAGTAATTCATCATGTGTCCAGCAACGTCCCACAGGGTTGTGAGGATTGCAAAGTATCAACATCTTAGCGGTCTTTGCTTGTTTTTCCAACAATTCAAAATCCATCTCATAGCCTTTCTCCCCTATTTTTAACTTGTTGTAAACGAGTTTCCTTTGATGTTCTGTCACCGCATGATGAAACGGTGGATACACTGGCGACTGGATGATAATTTCATCACCTTCCTTTGTAAACGCCAGCACTGCCATATTAAAACCACACACCACGCCAGGCACAAAAGACATCCATTCAATCGGCACCTCCCACTGGTGATGCCGTTGCAGCCAACCTTTGATGGCGTTAAAATAAGGTTGATCCTTGAAGTGGTAGCCATAAACGGGATGTTCCGCCCTTTTGAGCACAGCTTCACGGGCAAAATCCGGGGTCTCAAAATCCATGTCAGCCACCCACATAGGCAACACATCAGGATTGCCAAACACTTCCTTGCGAAGATCATATTTCACACAATTTGTGTTGGTTCGGTCAATTATCTTATCAAAATCATAAATCATAAAACTTTTTTTAAATTTTTTTGCAAATTTGCAAAATCTATTTATTTTTGCAGAGCAATAAAATATTAAAAATAAATAACATGAAAATTTTCGTAGCCAAATTAGCATTTAAGACTACAGCTGATGATTTACGCGCATATTTCGAGCAATTCGGACAGGTTGATGTTTGCAAAGTAATCATGGATCACGAGACCGGGCGCTCGAAATGCTATGGCTTTGTTGAAATGCCCAATGACGACGAGGCCTACCGTGCCATCGTTGAAACCGACGACATGGACTTCCAAGGCAGTGTTCTTCAAGTAAAAAAATCACGTCCCCAAAACGAGAAAACGGTCCAGAACAAGCCGACAGGACATCAAAAACGTAATTTTTTGTCCTAAAAGACTTGACAACTTAGAATTTTTGCGTAATTTTGCACCCACAAAGGTTGGTCTGGTAGCTCAGCTGGATAGAGCAACAGCCTTCTAAGCTGTGGGTCTTGGGTTCGAATCCCAACCGGATCACAAAAAGAGGGTGACTAAAAAGTAGTCATCCTCTTTTTTTGATTTTTTATAAGAAAAAAATGGTTATCTTGTTAAAAAATAACGGGATAACCATTGTTTGTATCGATTTATTTCTTATATTTGTAGTGTGAATTATAAAACAAGGAACAAAATCGAATACGATGGCAAATTTAGTATATAAATCGTACGCACAAAACGAAATCGCACTTTTTCCGCTGACTTTGGAGGAAATGATACCGTCAAACCACAAGGCCAGGGTGGTGAACG
>JAEEGL015346313.1_pt1 | contig 25143 bp, 21 predicted proteins | sample 9134231 | NCBI WGS metagenome assembly JAEEGL01 (sample SAMN16246548, study PRJNA631951) | gut metagenome | biome: gut microbiome; feature: rumen; material: fiber-attached | host: Bos | place: Iran: Karaj | collected 2018-10 | reverse complement strand
AGTAGTTTACTTGTAAAACCTTCTTTACCATACTTTTGGATTAATTCTCCACTTGAATAGTTAAACTCGTCGGAAATCTCTATTCCAAATTGATTCCCAAAATACCTTTTACAATTTAGAGAATAATCAACAAATAATTTGTTTAAGAGCACTATAAAATTATCTATATCACTGAGCGCCGCCCTGCTTAATCCCATGCGCGAAGAATACACATATTTTGCAATTGGCAATTTCTCTTTGGCATGATCATTATTATATTGACAATACAACTGATATAAGAACCAACCATCACGTGATGGAAAAAGGAGGCAGTCATAGTCATGTGCATTGTCAATAATGAAATCCAGTAATAGCTTTGTCACTGGATATAACAAGAATGAAATATCCTTCTCAGTCTTAATTGGAATCTTACCCTTAGAACCATTCATAGCAAATGGATCATTTAGAGCTTTGGAAATATAATATCCCAAGTAGTCTTTATCATTTTCATTTTCCAAATAATCAAAAAGAGTCGCATAGTCCGAAGCTGAGAGCATATCATAAGCTGAACGAATCAAGAAAGAATCGACACCCTTTTTTTCAGCGTTTTGCTTATCAACTTTTAAGTCATCTCCAATATGCAGAATCCGTTTCCCATCAGCTTTATTGACTAGTAAATCGAATAATTCACCACTCAGTTTAGACGTCCCAAACTCATTCGAAACTAACAGCTCATATCCCTCGTCAATTCCACATTTTGATAAAAGCTTTTTGATAACATCTTTTGATAAATACATATCTGATGTGAAAAATATCTTTTTCCCATTATTCAATGCATATTTATAAGCCGTAATAACTGTGTCACGAGCAATGCAATGATCTTGCTCTGTTTCTGTTTCGGAATCAATCAATCTGGCTATAATGTCATTCTTATATCCTGTTCTAGCAGCTAACTCCTCATATATTTCCTGAAGGGTTGGCTCTTCTTTCAATTCTCTGGCCTTTTTTTCAGCACCAATCCGGACTTCTTGAAATTCTGCAATATTGTTCTTTTTGCCTATCTCTTCAAATATGTCTGTTGGCTTTAGTACATCTCGCATTATCAATGTATCAAACACATCAAAAGATATGACATCATATTGATCAATCTCAGCACATAATTGCTCATATGTCATATTCCAATAATCATCATATGAATTAGTAACATCAAAATTTAGTACTTCCCCATACAGATTTAATACAATTATATTATTTGGAACACTAGGACAGATTCTGGCACGTATGATATTAGTTGCAGCAAACGAAGCAGCAATAATGATAACATCAACATCATCTAACGCCTTATCCAATGAACGAATTGTTAGACCGTATTTATTCTCACCAATATTATCTTTGGCAATGAGACACATAAAATGATAGCCAGAAACATTCTCAATAATGATTCTAGCATTCTCACCAAGGCCATAAATGCCTATTCTCTTAGACTTGTACTCCTGAAATCTCTTATCAAATATCTTAGAAAAGTCATTATCGCTATGATTATTTTCCATTTATCTTATAATCTCTTTACCTTTGATCATCATATCTGAAGTCAAAAACTACTATATTAAATCATCCTCCAAACGGTCTCTTCCATAGTATTTTGTCGCTAGGAATGCCCTTTTCCAAGAGAAAACTCTGAATTTGTTTTGCATACTCTTCTACTGCGACAGCTATCAATATATAATCGGCTTCGACAGTCTCTATTTCCTCTGGTGATCTTATATCCATTCCATATAAACTATTTCTCACACTGGAGTCCACCCATAAAACCATTTTTACATAATTACTGTTTAGTAAACACCTCATCATAGATCTTCCTACACGCCCAGCACCATACACTACCAATCTACAGCCCTGAGGAATAATCTCGTATGGCGGAACATAGGACAAATAACCAAATTCTATAGTGGGAAACAGAGCGGTAATAGTTTCAATCAATAGGCTTCTAATAAAATAATCAGATTGCTTAACAAGAATCTCCTCATTTGAAAAATCATCAGAATTGTGAAAAAAATCATATAATCCACTGAGCTTTTCAAAAAAAGCTAACGTAATATTTTGACTTGTACTTCCAGATCTCTGAACATAAAAGTATTCCCACATCTGTACGAGTGTTACTTTTTCCGTCTCCTTTATATAAAGCAAGAGTTCTTCCAAATCTTCTCCATAAGAAAGATCTGTCTCCAGCCCAGAAAGGGCTTTGATTAATTTGTCTTTAACAAACATTTTGCCACACATAGACACTTCTATGCGCACAGCGTCTTTATATTCACTATCGATCAACCCATTTACTATCTCGTTTTTATAAAAGACACCTTCTCGTCCATATGGATTATTCTTTGTTTGCTTGTTATCCGCTTCATAAACCAAGTGAGAACAAACCAAGTCTGAGTTGTCACTGACCATCTTGTTAGCCAATACACTCATGAGTATTGAGCCCACGTAATCATCACTGTCCACAAACATGATCATTGAATTAGAGGCAATGCAGGAACCATTTAATCTCGCAATTGCGGCGCCACGATTATCCTGATGGATTGTGTGAACATTACTATACTTTCTTTCATACTCATCACATATAGCTTCACTTCCATCTGAAGAGCCATCATCAACCAATATTATTTCAAACTCTGGGTAGTCCTGTGCCAAAATGCTATCTATGCACTTACGTAATTGTGCTTTTGTATTAAATACCGGAACAATTACCGAAACGCCTTTGTTATCCATAAATAGTGTCCTCTATTGCAAAAGTAAACTATCCCAAAACTTCAAATGCTCTGCCATACTGCTCTTCGGGAATATATCTGTATGGGCACGTGTGCCCATATCTTTAATCAATTCTCTATGGCGATAGAGATACTCTATTTTTTCAGCAGCTTTTACAAAGTCTCCGATTTCGACGATAAACCCATTCTCTCCATCAGTAATATCTTGCTTTACACCTGATGTATTCGTAACTAGCGGAACAGCGCCGCCTCCCATCATTTCTGCAATACTGATACTTCGCCCTTCGTAATCAGCCATATTGATACCAATGTCCTGCCTTTTCCAAAAAGATGGAATCTCTTTTTTTTCTAATCTCCCCAGAAAGTTTATGGCATCTTCCATTTGGAGCTTAGTAACCATTTGTCGCATTTCTGATCCTGCCGGACCCTCACCGGCTATATCCAAATTAAACGCTATACCTTTTTCCTTTAAGAGTTCCATCACCTTAAAAAGCAGATCCATTCTTTTTTGTGAATTCTCAAATCCATCTAACCTTCCGGCGTACCCAATTCTAATGGGCTTATCACTCTCCAATGTATATTCACGTTTCAGTATTTCATCACATTGAAATGGAACCGTCATGGATGTTACATTGTCTGCCCCAGCCATTGTCATATGGCTTTCTATATCTTTACTTACTCCAACATATACATCTGATCGGATGGGAAATTTCAGATACTCATCATATATCCATTCTGCGCTGCCACTTATTATAGAAATAATTCTAATTTGGTTCGAAAATCTGCTTTTCAGTAAACTTGCAGCTATCAATAGATCATCTGGATGATTTGTTACCACCGTGCAAGGCATATTTTTTGCCAAAAGCTGCACAAGCAATGAAACATTTACAATTTTTTCATCCGGAAGCAAATTAATTTTCTTGATATGTCCTATAAGCCTTTCATCTATATCGAAATCATTATCCTTGTTATCAGTAATAATGTTTACATTTGTCCTACCCGCTACCAACATCGCGCAGCAAAGTTGTTTTACTCTTTCCTCGATACCTCCAAGAACCAATCCATTAGTTAGTCCAAAATAGAGTCCATCCATATTTCTAACCGGAGGCCCATCTATTTCTATGTCTTGGATAATAGATTTCTCGCCATAATACAAGCCAAAAAACCATAAAGCATTGTATACATATAGATTATCATTAGAAAAATGATATTCCTGAATCATCTCTTCTTTTATAGCGTTATATAGAGCAATGTCTGCTATTGTTACGCACCATGCCAAATCAGAATAATGGTATAGTTCTTCTTTTGCCTGTACTACACTTCGTGATATTTCAGTACCTATCTTATTATGATCAGCATCAACAAGCGCAGCCACTTCAATTCCTGCTTTTTCCAACACAGGCACCAATTCTCTTCCACGCTTTCCTGCACCATATAACACAACTCTTTTTGGACATGGTATAACAATATTTATTCCTTCATTAGCCTTCATCTTGAATAAACTCTCTCCAAAATGCTCCAAATAGTTTCTGGAACTTCCACCCAATGTCTTTTATCTTTTATGAGAACATCCCGTAATTCAGGTGCATTAGCAGTGAGGACAACTACATCATCTGTGTCGTCAATCAACATATCTGCATATGTAAAACAGTTATTCTTTTCAGCAGCTTCCTTTGATGAGACTGCAAATACAATCTTTTGGCCAAGCGCCTCTCCACCCACTTCATCCAATGCCTCATAAAGCGCTTTGCCCCTTTTACCTTTTCCATAAAAAATAATTCGTGAGTAACTTCCAAGAATAGAATCTCCCAAAGTCTGGACATATTGCTTTGCAACATCATTCAGCTGGTGTAGTGATCTCGTATTTAATTCAACCGCTTGATCAAAGAGTTTCAATAATTCAGCATCATAGAACTTAATATACCAGTTTCTATATATTTCTAATTCATTCTGCGTAGGGAGATAGTTCCACGGCATGCACAATACAGAAAACAGATCTTTGATATTTTCGCTTGAACTATTGTCAATTTTGATTGCAGCTATATTTGGATATTCAGTCTCATTGTTAAGATACTTTTCTCCGCTTGCAACGCTAAACAATATCTGATTACTGTAGCAAAGTCTGTTCCCTGACGTATTATCTTGACTTAATGCAATATCATGCATAGCAATAACTGCTCCATTCCTCAAGTAAGGCAATACTGCAATAAAATCAAAAATTTCTCCGGGCATATGGTGAACTGTATCAAGAAACACAAAATCTATTCCATCCCCAATTTCATTAAGAACTTCCGGAAGATAATGTCCAAGGAAAAAACGATGAAACAGTGACTCAGCCCCCTGATTACCAGCAAGATATTGTCGTGCAATATACCCTGTTTCCAAACAGCAATCATAATATAGCTTTTCTGACAGATCCACAGAGTATATTTCAGCTTGAATTCCCAGCAATTCAAATGTTTTAAGCAATAAAGAGGTGCCTCCACCCTCTGCAACTCCAACCTCAAGAATTTTTCGGGGTCTAAACTCTTTAATTAGTCCACATAGAAATGTACACTGTTCAACTGTCATCTCTACATGAAGGTTGGTAAATTCTTCAAACGATTTTATAGGTGAATAATATGGCTGTATCTTCCCGTACCCAGTCATCACAAATCTCCATCCTTAAGCTTCCCACACCACATCTTCCAGCGATATGATGGGACAATCAACTTTATTCATCATGTCATTCTCAATATCTTCGAAATAATGCACAGCTGTTACTACCATTACATCCACCGGAGGCAAGTTCTGGTCTGGTTTATAAACATCCACTTCTACATAAATATCATCCGCACTGCGATCAACACAATATTTCACATCAACATCACTTTTCTCCAACTCTCCAACCAACGCTTCTCCCAATTCTTTCATTCCATAGACTGCAACAGTACTATACCCATTCTTCCTAAAATACTCAGCAAGGGTTCTTCCCTCCTGATGAACACGAAGCCATTGTAGCAATATCATGTAAAACTCATTCATTTTTTGTTGTTGAAGCTCCAGCTTTTTTATATTATCTCGTCTTGATTTTCCAAAAGTTGTTTCATCTACTGCAATACCTGCAACTGCACCCAAAAGAATTCCCAACGAAGTTTTTAAGCCATTATTCATTTAAATTCTCCTTTCGGTCTATAGAAAAATCCTTACTAGTTATTATAGATTATCAATTTCTTAGGTTACTGTATTTGCTAACATCTCCTTTAACTGAAGCAATGAATCATCCCGAAACACTTGCATTCTACTATTAATATCTTTCCAATTTGGTTGAACCTTTTCCTTTGTCTCAGCTCGTATTTCCATGCTTCCAATCCCAAGCCGCTCTTCCAAGTTGTACATCCTATTGACTGGTTTCCTTCTGACATAGCATAAATTTTTATTAAAATAAATCGAAAAAAGAATAGCATGATATGATCCCGTGAATACCTTATCTGCATAGTAAATCAACGAAATCCAATCTAACGGACTTATATCATTTATTCGATTGGCCCCTTTAATGATTGGTTCGTTGTCACTTATTACTACTATTTTCAAGCCTTTGCTTTTTGCATATTTTTCTGCTCTTTTACAAAGAAAATAGTCATCTGCAATATATAAAATGATATATTTCTCAGAAATAAGCCTTTTTGACATTATCTTTTTCCAATTATCTGGTGTTATCAGCATTGTTGGATCGCATACTAGTGAAGATGCTATCCCAAGTTTCTCTAATAATCTGCAAGTGTTATCTTCTCGTACTGTAATATAATCAAATTTTTGAAGACATCCCTTAATGATATTTTCCTTCTCTACTGGAACCTCTTTATAACCCATACTTGCCGAAAATGAAATACGTTTTTTGGATTTCTCGGCGAAATCAAGAAAGAATGTATAAGTATCTCCACTATAGCGATTATCCCATACTGTATCACTTCCTATCAGAAATGTTTCATAGCGTTTGTTCAACGATTCAATATTAGTTCTACTCACACGATAGGTTCGATTGACATACCTAGAATAGCAAGCTTCAAATCTAATTTGACGAAAGAGACGATTTCTCATTGACACAATTTTATATTTTATATCGTCATTACTCTTCATCAATTCCTTAATATAAGCAAGAGAGAATCTTTCATGTAAATCACATTCAGGATAATAATACCGAATAAGTTCTGCATCATACCCTAAATTGTTTACCGTTTTATACAATGCATAGCTAAGCAGCCATGAGCCATAATTAGTATTTGTCGAAAATGTAAGTATTCCTATCATCTTTTCTCTCTTGTACTCACCAATCTTTGATATCCATAAATAATCTGTGCTGCCATTCGATATCCAACCAAGCTCTCCAACAAGTAAAAAAATGAATATGCTGTTGGCATCGGTGAAGGCATTTGTAACATTTGATCCGCTCCTATAATCATTTCTGTAGAGCACTTATAAGTGTAGATTACTTTCTCTTCTCTAAGCTGATCAAGAATTGATTCTCCTAGCAGAGTATTAACCAGCACGCTACTCTGGATCGGATAAATCCCACTTAAGCTCTTGAACCCAGAGCCTGTACAATCCTTTATTGTTAAATCCCCAACGCGATCCCCTTTTGCAAAACGGCATCGATAGCATGCATCAAGGTAATATCCATTTTGAAATAGAAGCATATATTCATCTTCAAAGCGATACCTTTTCGCTATAATCTTTTCCTTATCATCAAACAAAGTAACTCCATATTGGTTCTTCTTTTCTCGGAACCGAATATCGTTTATTCTTCCATAACGTTTTCTTAAAAATTCGATATGTTCCTGAAAGAATAACGGTGGCGTAACACCATGACATACGATATCCACAGTCATCAAATTTTGGATGTTTGCATTTTTTACCTCAAGATATTTTTTTAATGCCTCTACATGACATGGTAATCCAATAAATAGTACCCTCTTCTCAGAAAGCGCCGTTGCTACTTTTTCATATATTATTCCCATATTACTAAAAGCATATTTTGATCCTTGGGCATAATGAATGTCTCTATTATTTTCTAAAAAACGATACTTTAGTGCTAATTCACTATTAAACGTCACCCCCACACAAGGGATATGGTGCTTTAAGCAATACTCATACAACAATGAAGCGATTCCACCACTGCTTGCGTTATACAACGTTTTTCTTTTTTTAGCCACACCAGTATACCCGGCAAGAGGCTTATGCAAAGACGCTAATCCTTCATGTGGACAAACGCGAGTACATTGATGACATTGGACACACTTTTGCATGTCAATCATTTGTACGATTTTTCTCTTATTCGACAAATCAACCCTTATACACTCTTTTGGACAAATTCTCACACAAGCCATACATCCAGAACATAATTTCTTCTCATCTTGTTTAGTCATGAATTATTCACTTTCCGATATATTTCTACATATCTCCAAGCACCATTGGCAGCATGCAATCGTCTACTTTGATATATTCTTTCATAAAAAAACCCTAAATATTCCCTCAAGTCCACTTCATAACTATAAGATGATAATTCCGAATTAATAATTGTATCGCATACAATAAAACATATGTCATTGCTACATATCAAAGTTTTCATCATATTATCCACATATGATGGTTCAAGAAAATGTAGCAAGTTAACAATAATCAGACAGCCTATACGTTGACCATGGATCTTCTGGTAATCTCCCACCATAAATTTACATTGGGGATATAAAAGTCTTGCCAACCATACTCTTTTGGGCTGAATATCATAGCCTATTCTTTCAGATCGCTTTAACCCTTCAAGATTTCCAATAATGTCTCCAGCGCCACACCCTAGCTCTACCACATATTTGTTCGATTCCAAAGACGGTAAAATCAAGCATCTGAATTTTTTTACAATGCATTGCGCATAATTCTTGCTTTCATAAGGAATAAGCATCCAATCACCAATTTTTAAAAATTTCCAAAAAATCCATCTCAGGCCATCACTCATTGTCATACCTATTCTTTGTTGTCACTATTTTTCACACTTCAATTTCCTTAATGCGCTGTAGATATTCTAATGTAGTTGATAAAATCTTTAATACCTATGTCCTTGTTCTCTTCAAAAAACTTCTCTTGTTTTCTACGCATATAGTTTTTGTTTATCTTGCTCTTAAGCTCAGATTCAACCTTTATTTCAATCTCCTTAACATCTCCTGACTTCCCATCTATCTGATATACTGATCCTAAATACCTGGATTGAATATACAAATCACCCTCATATTCGAACACCAACTCAAATAGCGTTGTCTGACAATATTCACTATATGTACTTCCTTCTAAATTGAATCGGTATACTTTTTCAATTCCCTTTTCATTTTCACGAATAATACATAGTTCATGGTTGGGTATGTAATACTTCCCCGAATAGAGTTCTACTGCATAATAGTAGCTTTTGTACATGGATTTTGGACTGAGCTGACCGAGTTTTCTATAATCAGCTAAACCATTTGGATTCCAAATGATTCTCTCATCATTCTGTGTCGTTAATAGAAATCCCTCTTTACATTTGGATATAGAATGCAAAGTCAATGATATTTCAGGCATGATATTAAATATTTCATATGAAATATTCTCTAAATCAAACCTAATAATCATCCCACTTTTATAAACCGGTACATAAAGGAATGATTGGTCTTTAAGATATCCATTTAAGAAAAAGTCTGTTCTGTTGGTTGCTAGCTTTCCTCTTAGTGTTGCAATATAATCCTCATACACAGATATCTGTTTACTCTTTAAATCATAAATATACAGCCCAGGCAATTGATTTCCTAGCATATAGACCTTACTTCCATATTCTGTAACAATCTGGAATTTGTTTGTATCTACATAGATGCCGAGATAATCCAACCCATCCATTTTCTCCATTGTTTCAGAAGGAATATGAAATCTCCAAAGATATTTTCCATAGGCAGGCGCTATATATATGTATTCTCCCAATACTGTCAGTGCAATATGCTGGTACTGCCTCTTTATCGGCTCATCTAAAGAGTATGCCTCTATCAACGTCCAAGACCTCATATCGATTCGGAGCAATAAATCCAAATCCACACTCAATGTCCATAGTTCATTATTTAGAATCACACTTCCATTACAAACGTAAAACTTGTTCATATTATTCACCTAATTACTTCATCCCACATCATTTTAATTCTATCCTCTGTGTAACACTGCGCCCTCTCTAAAGATGCATCCTTATATTTTTCAAAAACATCGTTATTCAGAACCAAATTCATAGCTTTTTTCAGTTCATTTTCTTCATGAGTCAGATCTATTCCTTCTGCTTTTCCAGACATATATGGTGTTAATATCCCGTAACTGCAATACTGCAAATCATTGCTACTTTTTTCTCGTCCTAAAATCTCACCACAGCCTCCTGGACTATCTGTTGATATCACTGGTAAGCCGCATGCCATTGCTTCAACCATAACATTAGGAAATCCCTCGGCTTTTGATGTCATAATGAGTGCTCGCGCATGTTTCATATACCATCCCGGACAATTTTGAATTCCTCCAAATATTACTTTGTCTTCTATCCCTAATTTTCTTGCATAAGCCATAAGGTATCTTTTCAATCTGCCATCACCGAGAAATAGGAGCCTTGCCTCGCTATCCTCTGTAACTAAAAAGCTAAACACCTTAATTATCCGATCTTGTTGCTTTACTGGATCCATACGGCCTACAGAAAGAAAAACTTTATCACCATATATCCATCTATCATCAGCTGTCTTATCACCCATTCGGATTATTGCCGGATTAGGAATCACACACAATTGTTTTGCTTTTATGAAATAGTGTTCTGCTAGATCTTTAGCCGTTTCCTCGCTAACTGCAACTATTGTATCCGCATGTGAATAAACTCGACGTATCCATTCAGGATGATATAACAGGCCATTTATATCCGTCCTTGCTGATAATGTTGTACGCACACTGAGAATGCAACGTTCACTTCCTTTAGAAAGAACATTGATAGCATTTGCATCTTCCATAAAAGACACACACACATCTACTCCATAATGCCTCTTAATTCTACGTATCTTTCTTGCCACAGACATTATATCTAAAGCCACACTCATAGATCCTTTGCTGTCATTTATTGTTGCATTCAGATAGACAACTTTTCCTGCTACCGTGTATTTCGTCCCTGGTACACGGTGTAACAGGAAGTAGAATACTTCGTCTCCATCGGATGTGTAAATATCTCCCAGAAACTGAGCAATTCGTTCTGCTCCACCTATGTAGAGGCTATTGATTAATATGGCAATTCGCATAACCACTCACCCCGCATCCTACATAGCCCAGTTCAGTTGCGTATGCAAATAAATCTTCTATATCTCGAAACAAATAATCAACCATACCCTTGTTACGGAAAAGTGGGCTCCCTCCTGGCATGAATTCAGAAGAATGTAACATAAACTCTACATATTCTCTATTTTCAGATTGTGCTTTTTTTACTAGTGCCTTCATTTGTTGCAGATTTTTTCCATTTGGCCGAAGCCAGTACAGCTCCCCTTCTTCCCGGATTCGATCGATGGTAACCGGTATTTCAAGAACATTAGATCTTCTGCTCTTTCCACGAACATTATACTCAGGATAAAATGCAGTATTAGGACTGTTCTTATAGCAGCTGCCGTAGCTTCCGATTCCCCATCCCTTTGTTCCTTTCCAACTCATACCCGGAGTGAAAGTGCAATCCGCAATATATCCTAGTCCTTCCAGCACCTGCAACACTTCTTGATCCATATACCATCGCCCTCCGCGATGTGATAAAATTCTGCACTGAAAAGTATCCTCAAGCAGTTTTGTCAACCGCTCAAGTTTGTGATATATGACAGGCTTTGGGTATTCTCCCAAAAAAGGTTTCCCCCTATCACCAATTCGTTTAATTAGCGGAAAATAAGGAGGTTGATTCCAAGCATGTATATGACTCCCTATCTCTACTGTCCCCTTTTTTATACCCGACCTTCCCAACTCTATCATTTGTGGATCAAGTGCCATCTCATAATTAGTAAGATACGTTACAACAAAACCGTATTTTTCGCAGAGTTCTTGGAAGCGAAAAAGAAATTTTGCGTTTTCGGTAGTAACTGTCTCCTTTATATCTTTAACCAACCATAGGTTATCTCCTTCTGTATCGATGGTAATTAAAAAATATCTCTTATTCTCAGTATACTTCTCCACTGTAACCTCCGTAATTCGAATTCACTTTATACATACACAATATAAAGTACAGCAGATAATCTTTTTAATAGGTCCTTATAGAGTTGCTTTTATTCTGCTACATCACCGCATAGTTTTCGTTCAAAGTAAATAACCTTCCCAGTTTTTCATCCCATTCTTCGGGATGGAATGGTTCACAACCTGAATCAGAAAAAAAAGTGTATTCAGAAAAAAATATTCTATCATTATTAATATAAAAGTCTGTTCGTATGCTTGCTAATCCTTTTGCCAATCGTTCTGCTAATAGCAATAATTCGTCTAACTGTTTTGGTTTATTTATATGCTCTATGCTGTTCGGATAGTTCTGACGAAGTTCTAAAAGATTCCATTCTGTATCATAATAATCTATGGTCTCATTTTTTGTTTTATCATTTTGTACAGCTTGAATAATTGCAGGATGACCTTCAAAGTTAAAAACCTTATATACTTCTAGAACATCCGATTCACTTTCTAGGTACTCCTCAGCAATAATCCTTCTTGGAATATTTTTATATGGCCACTCTCTATCTGGCCAATAATAGTTTTTCTTCCTAGCTGACTCAATTTTGTCTCGGGCTTTTTTTACGTCAAACTCTTCTTTGTTTTTACATATAATTACGCTCCCACTATCGTGTGTACACTTTAATACAAAGCTGTTAGGGAGTGTATCAAAATCAATTTCATCAAAGCTATTCCAAATCCCTAGCGTTGGAATAATATATTCACTTCCAATTAAATCTGAAACATATTGCTTTACAGCATATTTATCTGCCATTATTGTAAAAATAGGATTTCTATTATAAAGCTTCATCCATTGCAGCTTTTCGTTAAATGTTATTGGATGATCTAAATGTAGTTCTTTACCTGTTCGAATTCTATACCTTCGTTTTAAATATATTTCATCATCCATAATGTATGGAAATCGCTTTATAAGCGTCGAGTCTCCGAGTTCATCCAAATACTGTGCAAGTTCCCACTCCACATCTCCAACAGCCAAATGAAAAAAATGCTTTAATCCCATCATATTCAATTGATCAAGTATTTCCTCTCCCGGTTTTCCAAACACACATACAATGCAAAGAACTTTATCCGCTTTATCTAATAAATAAGATGCTGGATATACAGGATAACCATTTTTTTCTTTATCAGTGCATTTATTATCGCAATAAAATGCCACACGAAAACCAGCTTCACGAATCAATTCATAGCCTGATCCACAACCAAATTTGCCCGCTCCAAATATACATACATCTCCAATCCATTCTTCAGCCAATTTTAAAAAGATTTCACAGTTCATTTCCCTTTTCCATTCTATTCATATTTTTAAAACTTTATCACCGGCTTTCGCTCCATGAACATTCCGTAAAGCACGCACATTTGCATATTTATATCGGTTCTTTTCAATTCCACAAACATTACAACTAGATAATTAATCTTTATATCATGTGATCTTTTCCCTGAAAAAGCTCCCAACCACTCATATCGCATTTTGGGCGAAAACTCTTCTAGAATAAGAAAGCACCCAGGACAATACGCAGCACTGAGTGCCAAATCATACATTAGCATTATTCACTTAACATCCATATCCTGAATCATCACTGGAATACCAGCATTCTGCGCCTCATATACAAGATCAGACACATCACCATAATATCCACTACACCCGAAGAGAACCATCCGTGTATTTGAAAGCGAATCTGTCTCATCAAACTCGCCCCAGCTAGCTTCTCGATAAGTTCGAACAATATCGTTATACCTATCAAGCAATTGAAAGCCGTTCAACTCCATATACTTTTCAGTTCCTGACCATGGATGCCAAACAAGCCTGATATGATCTGCTGCCTCGTGGAATATTTCCAGATTATGTATTAACTTGTCCAGCGCATCCTCTCCTCTACTCAGAAAGGGAAGCACATCTGTGTAATAAAATATCTTTTTCATTTTTTTAAATAGTCGAAGTTTAACTCTCTAATTGAACTGATTATTTCCCTATAGTCCTGTTTCTTTCCAAATAATACCGTTGTTCCAAGAACAAAACCATCAATACCATGATGAGCATATTTTTCTAACTTATCCGCGCCACAGGCTCCATCCCAGTATAATTTGAAATCTTTCTTTTCCTTCAGCTTAATGAGCTTCTCGATTTTTTCTCCAACAAAAGGCAAGAACATCTGACTGGCATTACCTGGATTTACAGCCATTACAAGAACATAATCCACAATTTTCAAAAGTTCTTTTATTGATTCAACACTTGTTCCTGGATTTATTGCAATACCAGGATGCATCTTGGCATCAATTATCTTCTGGATAGTGGTTGATGGATGATACTCAGCTTCCGGATGAATATAGACAATATCGCCAGGCCTGAGCTTACTAAGAAACAGATCAATATTGTTTCTTGGATGCTCTATCATTAAGTGAACATCTAATGGCAGCTTGGTTGCGCTGGCAATATATGCCATATCATATAATGACATAGCAAAATTGTTCACGTATCGGCCATCCATAATATCAATATGGAAAGAGTCTATACCTGCTTCTTCAAGATTTTTTATTTCTTTTTTCAAATGTCCATAATCCGCACACATCATTGATGCTGTTAGTTTAAAGTCCTTGCCCATAAGCACCTCTTTTTATCTACGTATTTAAGTATATTTTATCACAGAAATATGCACACTTTCCACCACGTAATGCCCATTGTTGTGCTATGATTAATGTGAGGTATTAATCTATGGCTCGTGACCCTAATTTCTTTAGAGATGAAATCCGAAACGGATTCTATATACCAACTGTTGTTAAGCAGTCCTGGGCTACTGCCCTGGATGTTCTTGATGAAATTGACCGGATCTGCAGGAAGTATGACATCAATTACTTTGCAGATTGGGGCACTTTTCTTGGCGCCGTGCGCCACGGCGGAATTATCCCGTGGGACGATGATATAGATATCGCTATGCTCCGTGAAGATTATGATAAGTTCAGAACCGTCGCAGATTCTGAGCTTCCGGAGGGCTTTTCAATCCACGACTATGAAAGGCAGGAGGACCATTGGCTCTTTATTGCCCGTGTAGTTGGTAGCAAGCGCATCAGATTTGAAATGGATTACCTTAATACCCATTACAATTTCCCATGGGTTTCAGGTATAGATATTTTTATTAAAGACCATCTTTATTCAAATCCGGAAGATGAAAGAAAGCGCTGCAACGAGATTCTTCAAATCTTATCTGTAGCAGATGGTATCAGAGAAGGCATTCTTACTCATGAATCCGCACAGAATAGTATCAGAAAATTAGAAAGACAGTATAATGTATCTCTTCCTTCCCCTTCGGACAAAAGGGCTTTCTCTATCGCTTTATACCGCTTAGCTGAGAGGCAGATGGCAAGATGCCCCAAGGAAGAATCTGACAAAATCGGACAAATATTTCCATGGATTCTAAAAGGCAATCCAGGAGAACCTGCAAAGCGCTATGAGTCCTTTGTGAGAATCCCATTTCAAGACACTACCATACCGGTTACGGCCTTATACAACGAAACTCTTACTTCAAGATATCAGAATTACAATGTTATTCGAAAAAACTGGAGCGGACACGGATATCCTGCGTTCGACATGCAAAAAAAAGCATTCGAAGAAAGTAGCGGAACAAAACTTCCTTCTTTTTCTTTTGATGCATCAATGACAAAACGCCATGAACCGGATAAAAGCGGATCACTCAAAACTCTGGCCAAAGAATGTCTAAATGAATTCAAAGTCATTTATGAAAAGAGTGTTACTGCTCTTTCGGCCGGAAACAATAAAGAATTGGAGTCTCTCCTTAATTCTATGCAGCAGCTTGCTGTTGATCTTGGAACCATGACCGAAAATGTTAAGGGTGAGAATTCAGCAAGAACCAATGCAATAGTAAAAAGTCTTGAAGATTTGTGTGAGGTGATCTTCACCTGCTATAGCAAAGCTTCAGAACTTGTAAATACGCAGCATGATCTTCATGATAACTCTGCTGTATTAACTCCGATAAAAGACCAACTCTTAATTGTTAATTCTTCAATAAATGACAATCTCTTATCTGTAAAAGAAATTCTGTTCCTTCCTGTCGGCCCTGTGGAATGGAACGGATTTGAGAGTACTTATCATAAATACCTTGCGGATTCAACGTGCGATGTTGTAGTCATTCCATTACCTCTTCTACCTAAAAACTACATGGGTCAGATTACTGCAACAGAAGAAGAGATCATATCAGCTTCAAATATCTCCATGTATCCTGACAGAGTTACCGTAACCTCATGGGATAGCTATGACCTGGCCTTGCACTGTCCAGAAACAATTTACATACAGAATACATACGATGAGGAAAATCCATATCTGACAGTCCCGCCCTATTACTATGCTTCAAATTTGCAAAAGTATACTGATAAACTTATTTATATCCCCATCGGAAAAACCTCCGAATTCACCAAGGATGACATCCCTGATCTGGCATGTCTTGAGTTTTATCTCACCAAACCCGGATCTGTGTATGCTGACAAAATCCTTGTTCAGTCTGATAATATCAGAACACACTACATAAACTGCCTTGTCAAATGGTCAGGAAATGACACCCATTCCTACTGGGAGAAAAAGGTATGCTCAGCAGCACATCTTTATGATCTCGGAACTTCAGAAAACCAAACTGACACAGCCATAAAAGAGCTACTGTTTTGCATCAATCTCTACGAATACATAGAACACGAGGATACCTTTGAAACTGCACTAGTCTCAAGGATAGAACTGATGACAAAAAACAAAGACACACTACATACGACTGTGTGTCTTTACCCTGACTATTCATTAGATGATCACGACATTCCCGAAAAGTATTCAATATTTTATAAGCTTACTCGTGAGCTTATAAATTCCTTAGGAATTGATGAAGTACCTTTCCCACATGAAGGTCGCGAAGTTTTTGTCCAAAAATATGATGCATATTATGGCAGCTCGTCGCCATTGGTACCCGTTTTCACTTCTGAAGGTAAACCGGTGATGATTGCCGATTATGACGTCAAGCTGTAGCTCAGGCTAAACTTTCCGGATCAAGAACCAGTTCATTATTTTCATCATATTCAAGAAACTCATCAGGAATAGTCCATCCTCTGGACTTGTAAGCCTTATACAGTTCTACACGTTGATATTTATATATAGGATAATCATGTTGTGATGTATGTTTTACAGGCATCTTATAATTGCCATAAACATTTGTTAACAGTTCATCATACGCTCTGGGAATGGGCACATCCATTACTCCCTCGTATGGGATCCATAGTCTATCGGTGAAATACTCTTCAAGAAATCCCTTTTCACCGTAATAAATAACCTGTTCTCTGTTCTCCACATGGTTAGAACCACAGTCATCGCAGAGACCGCAGGCCAAATCAAGGAGTCTAAGGATCTGTATTGTCATAGGCTCTGCATCATTAAATGTGTAGTCCAACTCATTCAATAATGTCTGTCCTATTGCGCGATATTCCTGCAGTTCTTCAGCCTGTATACAATTCTTGTCCACGTCCCATTGAAGCATGAGCATCCTATCCAAAAGTCTGATAAGTCTGTCCTGATATGCAAGTTCATTGGGATCTTCAGGGACTCTGTCAAACACGAAAACATCTACCCCAGTCGAGTATGGACAACCGTGAAACTGTTCCAAAAAAGCCGGAGAAGTATCAAGCATGTTCCCATTACATACATTGAAAGTCATTTCTTTGGGCGGAATAGCCCCGGGAAGAAGTGATATTGTTTTAAGATATGGCGGAATTTCTCCGGGAACAATTTCGCAAAATCTATCATAGTCAGATCTCAGCATTGCAATATCAATATCATCATCCCACGGAATATAGCCCTTATGGCGAACAGCACCAATAAGGGAGCCATAGCACATAATATACCTGATATCGTATTTACGGCATACTTCATCTATCCATGCCAAAATCTCCATCTGAGAAGCCCAAAGCTTCTTCATCATGGAGGTAACATGAAAATTACAACGAATCTCATTATTAAAATATGAATCCGGAAAATGTAATCTTGTCATTAGTCACCAATACCAACAATATTCAGCATTTCTCGTAGTTTATCCTCATATCTGAAATCACGCTTAACTCGCTCATATCCCGCGGCTGCTATCTTTATACGTTCATCATCGTGCTTTAAATAATACTCCGCTAGCTCTACCGCTTCACCAAAGCTCCTGTAAAGCACAACCTCTTTTCTGTCCTCAAAATGTTCCTGCAATTCAGGCTGAGCATTGGACAAGAGGAATCCTCCACACCCAAGTACGTCCAATGCCCTAAGTGACATTGCACTTCTTGCCGACCTGAGACTACTGCTCAGGTTAATCTTTGCTGTCTTGAATAAAGCAGGCATCTGTGTCTTGTAATCCAGAGGTCCATGTATTTTCACATCAGGAAGCATACTTCTCTCAAGATCACCAATGTCATAAGTATAGAGATGCGTATCAACATGGCGGCCCATTATTTCTAGCAGACTAACTCTGTCGAGGTATGTAACATACTCGGCAATAGCATATGAAAGCTGTTCTTTATTGATAGTGAGATTTATGCCTGATGCAGCGTACTCCCTATTCATCTCTCCTATGATAGTATCCGAGATAAGATCATCCACTACATAAGAGTCAATTATCCCTTTCTGAACTTCAACCAGTTTGTCTATATATCCCACCATCTCCGATGCCAATCCCTGCTTGATGTATGGCAACTGAGATCTGTAAAGCTTTCCAAGGAAAGCAACATCACCTCCATATTGCTTATCCGGTCTTATCAGATCAAGTCTCTTGGTATTAACACCAAGTGGCATATGATAAAAGCGTTGATATCCAAGTTTTTCATATTTGGCAACTTCCATCCTATCAAAAAGAAAAATGAAGTTCGTCTCATATTTCATTTCATCGCATGGCAAGACATTCATAGGAGTGTCATAGGTCCACGCGATATACTTGATTTTATGCTCATTGCAGAGTCTGGCCAATACAGGATAGAAGTTAGTTGAAATAGCAAAATCATATACTTTCCCGGCAATTTCTTTTTCAAAAATTGCTTCAAATTCCGGAAGATCATATATGTCTTTTCCCTTGAAAAAAAAGCGCAGTTCGTCAATACTGCTGTTCCCATAAAGGTTCACCAGCGCATTCTTCAAGTCTTCAGTTATATACGAATGTGGATCAATTAAGAGAATATTCATGAGTTCTTTACTATAATTGCAGCGTTCTCGCTCATAACACTCGAAATCATAATCTGCTCCGACTCATCCATGTTGTCGAGCACATCTTTATCTATTATCAGTACATCAAAGCTATGTTCATCAAACAGCTCTAAAAGTTCGTCAGTACTTTCAAACACTTTCTCAGTATGCCTTACTATCGATGAAATCTTTGGATTACTCTCAACGCCATACACTTTTGCCCTTGGGAAGAGACTCCTTATAGCCTTGAGTTCCGCGCCAAGGCCGCAACCATAATGCAATAGCGAAAAAGGATCATCATGTCCAAATGGAATCTGAGTAATTGTTGCCCCACTGGCATTAGCATATGGTAGAATATCAAACCCATATTTATCAATAAACAAACGATGATGATCTTCCAAAAGTTTCTCATAATCGGTATTAATGAAACTCTGGCTTCCGGCGTGATAAATAAAGCTGTTTCTTACAACAAGCATTCTATATCCACGCTTAAGTATCTCCATAGAAAGTGCATCATCTTCAAAATATCCGGGAGCAAAGTCCTCATCAAATCCTCCGATTTCATTCCAGACATTTCTGCGAATAAGCATTGAAAAACCAGATAATCTGACTCGTTCCAACCATGGATCAGCCATAGGAACATTGACTTTTTCTCCGTATTTGATGTACTCATCTATCGTCTCAAATACAACATCTATCTGTTGCTTGTTTCCGGCATAATTAGAGACACTTCCGACAGCTCCAACATCCTCTGCAGAATACAATGCCTTTTTCAAAAAATACAGCGCATCAAAAACCAGACGGGTATCATTGTTTAAAAGATATACGTCTGCAGTTTCAAATTCAGTTCCAATACTGGCTTTTACTCCCTGATTACACGCAGGGCCAAATCCAACATTTTCTTCGTTTCTAACCAGGATAATATCATCCTGCTCTTTAAGCCACTCATAGACTCCATCAGTAGATGCATTATCTACCACCACAACCTTATATGTTCCGGGATATAACGCTCCCCTTATGCTCTCAAGATTCTTCTGCATAAGATACATGGAATTGTATGAAACCACTACTATCAGAACTTTATTGTCTTTTTTCTTGGATTGCTGATATCCGCCTTCCCTATAATTAGCTTCTGACAAAGCCATGATATCATCTTCCCAAACCTCTTTATAACCGTCCTGGTATTCCATTTGAGCCAGCTGAAGCATCTTCTTGGCAGACAGTTTGCTCTGATATTCAGGGTTATCAAAAAAGCCCTTGTTGTCCTCTCTAACTGACTGTCCTTTTTCAAAAGAGATTGCGTCAAAGTCTCTTCCGAGCCACTCGAAGTCTCTGTCGCAAATTGTATTCATATCAAAAAAAGATGCCCCGAGTCTGAAAGAATGCCACTCTCTTAATTTATATACAGAAGGTTGGCGAAGAGCTACATAAGTACCATAAGTTTCAAACTCACTGAACGCAGAGTCGTGTATTTTTTCAGCTGGAATTGAATTGATGATCTTCTCCCAAAAACGTGTGCCATCGATAGAATCATTCTTTTCTATTTCAGCAATGAGATTACGCATTATATCGCATTTAAAGAGCATGTGCTCAGAAATAAAAGATCTTTCAATCACCTTCTTGAACCCGGGAAGAATTTTACCCATAGTTTCAAAATACTCCGGGTGATATTCATGTTTAAGATCAAGATAAGGCTGCCCTGTTTCAAGGCTGAACATATTGATCTCTCTACAAGGCACAGTATCGCCATCCCAGACCATGTAGTATTCGTCTTCACAGACAAAAGCATATTGCATCTTAAGGAACTGCTGGTAGTACCAGCCTGTTACGCCCCTGGGCAAAGGTTCTCCCTTCAATAATGGTTCAAGCTTTTTGGCCATACATGCATGAACTTCATCAAAAGGGATCAATGCATTTTCGTCAAACCATCTTGCATGTTCCTTGATAGCACTGCTTTCTACTAGATTCCTGACCGGCTTTGATCCAATGAAGACAAGATTGCCATAGGTAAAATTATTTTTAAGTCTTGGATAAAGAGACAATAGTCTTTCACAGTCAGATGGTGTGACAACTATCAGAGCATCGAATTTGTGGTTGTTCATATACTGCACCTCGGAGATTATACTTTGTTTATCGCAATATCTCTCACATGCAATTGCCATAAATAATTGTAGCAACTAAAGGGGACATCTAGTTCATAATGTCTTGGTTTACAAGATGTTACGCCATGTAATTACTTTAAAAAATCGATTTCTTTATTATTTGACAAAGCATCCACTGTTTCCCTGAACAATTCCCTACCATTATCAAGCAAAGCACATATACTGTATAATGCTACAATATGTTCTTTGGTCACCGGTACCTTTTTACCTTCTATAATATCCATAAGTTCATTTGTAAGTACCTCCGGATCCGGTGTCTGAGTCGATGCATAGACATTATTATAAATATTCGTAGCTTTAAGTATCTTATGTATATCAGATTTGGTACGTCCAAATCTATTCAACATTGTTTTGTTAAAATCAGAATCATCTGCATATATATAGTACAATCTCGCGGCAACGCGATAATGAAGCATAGAATTAAATCTAAATAAGTTTAACAATTTCAAGCATAGTATATCCAAATGAGAAATCTCAGTCCCCAATCCTGACTCTTTTATTAACTTATTGAGATCATCTCTATAAATATCCATAAACAGCTCATCTGATATTTTCAGGAAGCCATTAAATACTATTTCTTCTCGTTCCATAGCAAACAGCGTCTGTGCCAGTGTGTCGGAGACAGAGCTTAAACTGTCACTTCTTGCAGTATAAACCGTTAATTTCTCAGGTATAATTGCCAGATTATGTTCAAGTAAAATCTTCAACCATAGGTCATAATCCTGAGCTTGCCTAAATTTAAAATTATATCCACCATATTTTCGGAATACATCCATCCGTATCATTGCTGAAGGGGCATTTACGAAATTAGCTCCAGCCAAAAGGCTTCTTAAAGCTGCTTGGCGCGAAGGATTATCCACATTAAACAAATTCTCAAAAAAGCTAATCAGTGACGAATCTTCACCTTCAGCTTTAATCCAGGTAAAGCATCCTACATATTCATCTTTATTATTCTCCAAAAAAACAACTTGTCTTTCAATTTTTTCTGGAAAACAGGCATCATCTCCGGAAACCATACAGATGTACTTTCCCTTTAAACGTGAAAGTATTTCCTCTTGCCATGCAAAACCTGTATTCTTTTGATGCGGCAAAAAGTGAATACGCTCGTCATTACCATATTGCCTTAATGCCTCCTCAATGATGTCTCTTGTGCCGTCTGTTGATCCGTCATCAGTAATATAGTATTCAAAATTCGTATACGTCTGCGCCATAATACTGTCAATCGCTCGTTTTATGTATTTAGCTGCATTATACGATGGTGTAACAACGCTTACTAATGGATTACTATGTGTATCAACCATGTCCCAACCTCTCATGAAATGTGTCATCAATAAATATTTTAAATGTTATTTCATAGCAATACAAGCGGTTTATTGAAACACTCATGGCAACTATGTTACTATATTTATGAGTATGATATATCGTTCAAAATGACGAGGAGGCATTATATGCAAGTTGTAAAATACATGTTTCAACCACATGGAGACGAAAGAGGACAATTAGTATCCTTAGAAGAGATCAATGATATTCCATTTAAAATAAAACGTGTTTACTTCATGTATGATACCTTAAAAGGTGTTGTCAGAGGACGTCACGCTCACAAAAATCTCGAACAAATCTTATTTTGTGTCCACGGAAGCTGCAAAGTCAAACTTGACAATGGTTCCGAAAGCAAAATTGTTCCGCTGGAAAAGCCATACGAGGGGTTATATATCCCCGGAAATATGTGGCGAGAAATGTTTGACTTTTCAGAAGACGCAGTACTGATGGTATTGGCTTCTGAAATCTATAATGAATCAGATTATATAAGAGACTATGACGTATTTTTAAATCATGTGAATATGAAAGGCAATGAAATCGATGAGCAAAACACACGTTCCATTTAACGATTTGCATTTTATGCATAATGATATTCGCAACCAACTTGACAGTGCATATGCTGCAGTGATTGATCGTAGTATCTATATCCTTGGCAATGAATGCTCTTCTTTTGAGAAAGAGTTTGCAGCTTACTGTGGTACTAAGCACTGTGTAGGAGTTGCTTCCGGTCTTGATGCCATAACGCTTCTTTTGAAAGCTTATGGTATCGGGCAAGGTGATGAAATTATAATACCATCCAACACTTTTATTGCCACTGCCTTAGCAGTATCATCCACTGGTGCAACCCCTGTTTTGGTTGAACCCGACATACAATCTTATAACATCGACCCAAACAAAATAGAAGAAAGAATCACCACAAAAACAAAAGCTATCATCGCAGTTCACCTTCAAGGCTTAGCAGCGGACATGAAATCTATCATGCATATAGCCAAAAAATATCAGCTTAAGGTCATTGAGGATTCTGCTCAAGCTCATGGAGCAATATACCATGGAACGAAAACAGGCAATCTCGGTGATGCTGCTGCCTTTAGCTTTTACCCAGGCAAGAATCTTGGTGCACTTGGAGATGGTGGATGTATCACAACCAATGACCCCATTTTAGCAGAAAAGGTCAGATGTTTAGCCAATTATGGCTCGGATTATAAATATCATCATATTTACAAGGGCGTTAATAGTCGTTTGGACGAACTCCAATCCGCTTTTTTGCGTGTAAAGCTTCTCAACCTAGATAAATGGAACGCTTACCGGCAACATGTAGCTCAACAATACCTTAACGGCATTATAAACCCAAATATAATTCTTCCTCTAGGCAGCACAGCATCACATTCACATACTTATCATGTTTTTGCAATTAGAAGTAAAAAAAGAGATCAGTTAGAATCCTATCTAAAAGCCTTAAATATTGAAACAGTCAAGCACTACCCCATTCCAATTCACAAGCAACTTGCATATTCTGAACTAAACAATTACTCGTTACCAATAGCAGAAGAAATCAGTTCTACCATTTTAAGCATTCCTATGTTTTACGGAATATCAGATGATCAGATCAATTATGTAATAGAAGCACTCAACAATTTTGAGTGACATCCAATTAACAAGGGAGTATTTTCATGAAACATCTTGGAATTCTATTAACAACATTCTGCAATTTAAACTGTCGTAAATGTGCAGATCTCATTCCCAAAAGGTCAAACAAGCATTATCCCATAGAACTTATGAAATCAGACCTTACTTTGGTTCTAAATGTCGTTGAGGAAATCGAAGAAATACTTCTAATCGGCGGAGAAGCACTTATGTATCCTGATTTGAAAGAAGCGATAGCTTTTTGCCGAATGCAGACAAAAATCAAAAACATAATAATCACGACAAATGGGACTATTATTCCCTCTGATGACTTATGTGACGAACTAAAGAATAGTAACGTTATTATACGGGTAAGTGGCTATCCGGATTTTGTCGCCCCCAACAGAAAAAAGGCTTTGCACAAATATTTATCTATGGGTCTAGCGATAGAGGACCTTGATTCTATGGTTTGGGTAGATACAGGTGACACACATAACCGCCATAGGAATGTAATCGGTTTAAAGCGCACATTTAAAAACTGTATTATGAGAAATTGCGAAGCCATGAACTCTGATGGTGTAATTTTTTATTGCAGCAAACAGTTTTCAGCATTTGAGGGAATTGCGTATCCCCCTTTAAAAGATGGAGAATATGTGAGCGTTCGTACAAGTAATAATCTAAGAAAAGATTTAGAACGTTTTTCTCAACTTGAGTATCTCACAACATGCAATTACTGTGATGGCATCGCCCCCCAAACTACTAGAGATTATATTCCAGCCGCAATCCAGATTCTACCAAAACAAGTTTTTTTACAACTACTAACAACCTGTTT
>JAEEGL010096000.1_pt1 | contig 25143 bp, 20 predicted proteins | sample 9134231 | NCBI WGS metagenome assembly JAEEGL01 (sample SAMN16246548, study PRJNA631951) | gut metagenome | biome: gut microbiome; feature: rumen; material: fiber-attached | host: Bos | place: Iran: Karaj | collected 2018-10 | reverse complement strand
ATGAACTCAAAGAAACCGCTGACCAGGCAAATTGCCATCACTGCAATCCTGCTGGCAATCTGTATTTCAAGCCAGTTTTTCAAAAGCCTGAGTGTTTATATTACGGGGCCAATCGTTAATCTGTGCCTTATCCTGGCCGTTATCACGGCAGGGCTTATGTGGGGACTGATCCTTGCGGTCATAACTCCTGTGACGGCCTTTATCATCGCAGCTTCACCCGTGATGAGCGCGGTTCCCGGCATAATACCTCTTATCATGCTGGGTAATGTGGTGCTCGTGGTAATGACGCACTTCTTCTTTAAGCCCGCCATAACAAGAGATAAGGGTCTGTTCAATGTCCGCTCATTTATAATGGCACTGCTTTCAGCCCTGGCAAAGGGATGCTTCATGGGACTGACCATTTCACTGTGGCTTCTTCCCACATTCATACCCGAGGCCAGTCCGCTAAGGGGTAAGATGCCCGTGTTCCAGACCATGTTCTCAATAACACAGCTTATTACGGCACTTATCGGCTTTGCATATTTCTACATCATATATAAGCCTCTGAGCATACTTATAAGGGATGAACTTGCATAAGGAATAACCTATAACAATACATAGAAGTCAGCATCTTAGATACAAAAGGAGCCGATCCTGGATGACCGGCTCCTTTAGTGTATCTATGTCCCGGGCGAACACCGGGGGCGTTTATGATTGCTTCTCACGAACTACTCTAAATCTTCTGGATTCCCAGTTTATATCCCATTGAATCCAGGTATCTGATGACAGTCTCTATTGTAGCACCTTTTCCTTTTTCCAATCTGCTTACGGCTTGCTGTGATAATCCGGCTCTTTTTCCAATCTCAGTCTGAGTAAGTGACTCCGCTCTTCGAATCTCGATCAGCTTCTGCTTGAACTCCATTTCCGCTTTAAATCTTTCATTTTGTTTTCTTATCGCTTCATCAGAATCTATTAATTCCTGTAATTGTCTTTTTTCTTCTTCCGGGTTGCTCTTTATCAACATACTTCTTCCTCCTATAGTATTCCTTCCGCCTTGGCTCTTGCAATAGCCTTCTTCAATTCCTGCTTTTCAGCTTTTCCTTTTTGTTTCTTACAAATATGCAGAAATGCAACATTCATATTATCGATAATGACATACATTATCCTGTTCTGTGATGCTTTTATCTCATATAACTTGCCACGAAGCTGCCTGGTATTAAGCTTTGCGAATGCATCCAGACCAGCCTCTCTTATTTCGGCTCGGATTTCCAGTATCTCGGCTCGTTCATTACCGGGCAAACTGTTGATATATGACATAATAATATTCTTTCCACCCGCAGTGGCATAATCCAATATGTTCAATTGTTCTCCTCTCTTAATATACATCGATTTTGATGTATTTGTCAACTTAGATTTGTTACATCCTACTTTGATCTGGGGGAAAGAATCGGACGTATGTCCAAGAAAAAGCATGTGCCTCAAGGTACCAGCTCTTGTATGTGTTCCTAGACAATACCACATTCGCAGTCATATACGCAATATGTCATGTTGCACAAGATTAGCAGGTGGATTTCGTGAAGATTACACAACGAAAAAAGGAGCCGATCCTGGATGACCGGCTCCTTCTGTGTATCTTTGTCCCGGGCGAACACCGGGGGCGTTAATTACCTGATCTCCCTTCATGCTTAAGAGCAATCCGGGCTATTGCTCAATTGACCGTGATCTTTATCTCGGCCTTGTGTAGTCCATCAGCGCTCTTTATATAGACTATGGCAGTTCCCGATACATTCTTCTTAACGCTTATCTTGCCTTTATTATCCACGGTCAGGATTGATGTATCACTGCTTCTGTAAGATACAGATGTATCCGTGTATTTCTGATATGCCTTGTAGTTATTCTTTTCAGCCATATCTGTTGATGATCCGGATATACCGTTTATATCAGATACAGGTGTAAGCGTCATGCCGGAGCCCGCCTTCATTGTACCGGTATACTCAACAGTATCCGTTGTCAGTTCATCGTCAGACAAGGTCACATCGTTGTATCCGTTCCTATCTGCAACCTTACTCTTAAGGCTTAAACCTGTCACTTTACCTCTTATGGTCACTGTGCATGTTACCTTCTTATTTGATCCATCTGTAGTGATACCTGTAAGTTTTGTAACGCCGGGTGTTACTGCCATGACTGCAAGAGACTGACCGTTTCCTATAGTCACTCCGGTACCTGTTGCCTTTTTAGTCCCGCTGAGACCGCTTCCTACAGCATCTGAATAGATTGCCAAAGAAGGATCTGCCCCTTCGCCTATTGCAGCAAGCTTAACATTTGCATTGTTGGTCTTCCACTCCAAAGATGGATCCGTCACATCAACAGGTGTCACCACTGCAACACATATCGTACCATACTGAGCTCCATCCTGTGTTCCGATGTTGAGCTTGGTTTTGTCAAGCTTGATACTCTTCACAGCTGCATAAACATCAAATGTCACCGATGCTGAAGGAGCATTGCTCAATGCCTTTTTATCTGCAGCTGTTGCGGTTATCGTAACTCTTCCGGGCGTGACAGCCTTGACCACACCCTTATTGGAAACTGTAGCAACGGAAGGATCCGATGATGTCCATCTGAGTGCGGTTGATGCCGCCTTACCGACCCCGGTCAGGGCAAATGCTGTCTTTAAGGTATATGACTTACCGACATTTAATCCCTTATCTGTCAGGGTATCTATCTTATTAAAGGTGATAGTCGAAATACTCGGCTTTACTGTTACCTTACAGGTTGCTTTTACTGCCTCAGGTGCCTTGTTCTTGCCCTTCGCTACAGTTCCGACTGTTGTTGCCGTTATCACTGCACTGCCCGGCTTCTTTGCAGTCAGTTCTCCCATAGCATCGACAGATACTGTTTCAGGATCTGAACTTGTCCAGATTACATTCCTGCTTCCGTCAGGATTAACGGGATTAAGGATCGCCGTAAGCGAAGCTACATTTCCCTCACCCATTGTAAGGCTTGTCTTAGACATCTTTATACCCTTAAGAGGGTTAGCCGCCGTAACCGTGACCTTACAGGTAAGGGTCTTGCTATAACCGTTAAATGCAGTTATCGTTGCCTTTACGGGAATGTTCTTACCTGCCACGGTTCCTGCCTTTACAACTCCGGTTGACGTATCAACGGTGAGGTTCTGTGCATACTTATCCTCAACAGACCATGTCACTGTAGGTTCGGTTCCGATATCAGTTCCTGTTGCCTTCATATCTGCTATGGCAGGAGTTATATTAACCGCAAGGTTAAGATCATTGGCTCCCGTTCCCATGCTGACAGTTCCTGATGTACAGTTAAGTGAAGCACTCTTTATGGGCACATATACATTTATATCAGCCGTCTTTGTTTTTTCCGGATTTGCTGCACTTGTCGCAGTGACTCTGACTACTCCTTCCGATATACCGGTAAGGACTCCCTTATCAGAGATGGCAGCTATATCCTTAGCACTTTCTCCGTCAGGTTTAGCCACTGACCATTTTATTTCCTTATTCTTGGGTGCATTCGTCTTATCGCCCCAGTCAACGACCATGGCAAGTGTCTTTCCTACTGCAACCGATGATACATTACCCTTACCGGAAATTGTAAGATCAGATACGGGATTTCCCACGTTAACAGTACCTGTTGTCTTCTTTCCGCTTCCGTCAGCTGCCGTTGCCGTGATCTTGGCACTTCCTGCCTTAAGTCCCTTGACTGTTACACTCTTTGTATCATCAGACGGCGTGATACTTATGATATCGCCTTTATCCACTGTCCAGTTGATCGTCTGTCCGGCAGTGAACGGAAGGATCTGTGCAGTAAGGACAAGGCTCTCATCAGTTCCAAGGTTCACCTTACTCTTATCAATCTTAATGGTTGTAACCGCTTCTGCCACCCTTACCTCGCAAGTTGCGATGGTTTCGGGCTTCTCCTCACTTAATACCTCTATAAATGTAGTTCCCGGTGCCTTGGCAGTTACCTTGCCATCCTGTGTCACGGTTGCGACATCAGGATTGGTACTTGCCCATACAACACGCTTATTTACTACTCCTCCGTCAACGAACAGCGGAACAAGGGTAAAGCTCTTTCCCTCATTAAGTTCCTTTAAGGTTCGTATCTCATGATCACTTCCGACCTTCTCAAACAGAGCAACTATCTGCTGCTTTATATTAATCTTAAGAACAAAGTCATCAGTATAGTTCTGAGTATGTGCAGTGACTGTGACAGTTCCCTCTGCAGCGTTTCCTGCAGCAAGTGTATAGGTAAGCTTCCCATTATTTATCGCAGGATTTACCTTATATGTAAGTGACCCGAAAATTACAGGCTCTTCGAAAGTCACGCTTCCGCAGGACTCAGGAAGCATAGTCATCATATCATATACTTCGCTGTTCTCATCGGTATACCTGTATGTCTTCGTTACTTCGGCAGTCGTGCTTCCGGTCCATGAAGCCTTACTTATTGTTACCGTTACTCCTGACGGCTGGGTCAAGCTATAATTCTCTGCATCATTTCCGCTAAGTACAATACCGGTCACTGTAACAGGCTTATTATCACCCGCATCCGCATCTTTAATGGTTCCGGATACATTAGTCATATCCGCGGAAACATCATCTCCCGCTATTACACCGGCAAGATCTCCGCCTGTCAGGGAAACCTTAGTATTCCCCCTTTCATACGCCCTGTTAACTGCCGTTACACTTACGGTCACCGGCTTTTGCGTGATCATGGCGGTAGTATTCCTGGGCTGTGTATATAAGGTGTAGTTTCCCGCACCAGAGCCTTTGAGCGTGAAGCCGGAAAAACTTACAGTTCTGTTTCCTATGTTCTTCTCATCAAATACAGCCGTACCGGCAACTATACTCACATCATCTCCGGTAATAGCTCCGGTTACTGTACCACTTGTCTTGATCACAGCTTCCTTCGTACCGTCATATTCCTTATCAGACACCGTAACTCCGGTGATCGCAACAATCTTTCTTTTTACCGTAAGTGTGATGCTCGCCTCGCCGATGGTCGTATCGGATACATATTCTGCCTTGATATTTGCCATACCGGCTCCCTTTATCGTAACCTTTCCGGTGTTCTCTTCGATCTGTGCAATCGACGCATCCGAACTTGTCCATTTCCATACACCCGTACCGGTTCCTGCTTCCGTGACCGTACCTGCAAGCGTAAAGGTTGCATCTCCATAAGTAACGGTCTTATCCCCTCCGATAATGGCTGCACCGGCATCATCCTTATCCCTTGCGGTGACAGTAACTACCACATTATAATCCTTATAGTTCCTAGCTCCCGAAACATGTACGGTGATTGTCGCGCTGGTTCCGTCAGGCTGGCTCGTTATTCCGGGATAACTAAGAAGATTCTCATCCCCATATGTAAAGACTATACACTCATAATTCCTATAAATTAGTTCTGGGTGTGATCCTCCGATCGTTCCATATGATTCATAACTTGCCCCTTCCGGAAGTGCCGGGAGCTGTATTTCATCCACTTCCTCTGTTGCCGTGTTGCTAGGTACAAAGGCAGAAACGGTCTTAACCCCCGTGTAGTCTACTTTCTCAATCCCTGTACTTACACATCCCAAAGTGCCATCGTATCCCTGGACTTTTACCCAGATATCATATTCTCCGGCATCTGTGGCTTTCGGAATGGCACTACTGTATAAATTGTCGGCAGGAGCTGAAGCTCCCTTTGCCGTGAGGGCATATAAGAGTGTAAGATCGCCTGACTGTCCCGCAGTAACAAGCTCCTGAGGTTCTCCCGAATATTCTAGTCCCGTTATGGCTTGAGGCATTACAATGCTATTCCTGTCTAAAACAGTAAGATTCACTTCCTTGGGTGCGCTTGCATAGTTACATAAAGCCCCTAGTTCTCGGCATTCCTTGTTGATCACACAAAGGGTATAATCTCCTGCCAAAAGATCACCTGGAAGCGTAAAGTCAACCGTACCTTTACCATTTGAAATCGTACCGCTTCTTCCGTAACATATAAGCTTTCCGTCACTATCATAAAGAAGTGCGGATATCTCAAAATCCTTATTAAGCCCATCTATATGACAATGTGCACGATCATAATGCATTTGTATAGTCTGGCCGGGTAGCGATACAAAAGAAGATTCGGTAACATCAAACACATCAAGACATTCATCTCTAAATACCAATCTCCATGTATCTGTCGGATTCTCCGGTATATGGATCATTTGGTTAGTTGCAATAGGATTTTTATATACAACATCATAGTCATATCCGGTTCCTTCCGGCTCTGCATACACAATTCGGTCAAGATCAAGGTTGAATGCAGGCAAAGCATAATTCTTACCTTGGTTTACATTACTGGAGACTTTCCCTAATGCTCTAGCACACACCCAGGTCCTTCTCCCATCTGACGTCGATGATCTGAGCCAATAATTTTCCGCGCAATTCTGTCCTTTATTATATTCTGCGGCTTCACGAGCCGAAAGAGAAAAGAAATGCCTGTTTTCAAATGACTCCGGCGAATAATCAACGCCATCGATAGAATAGCCTTCCTCCTCAGTGACACTGGTATTGTCTATAGCATCATACTCGGGAAAATTTGTAAATAATCCAGCATAATCCTCACCAACAAAAAAATACCCTCTCGTATTTCTGTTGCTCCAGAACGTCTGTCCATACTGATTTTCCAATAATCTATCAGCATCCGGATAATACCTTAAAACAGTATCAACCTCACCAATTTTTGCAAGCAGAGCTTGATCCTTGCCGCTTGCAGGAAATGCATCATCACCTTCTGTTGATAATACTGTCCATTCCGAATAATCATCAATACCTGACCATGGGAAATAAACAATGTCTCCGTTTTTTACTCCCTGAAGGGAAGCCCTGTCTTTGGATACCCTGAAAAAGATAGTCTTCTGCCCATGATAATCACCTTTTCCTGTCAGGGTGATCGTATAGGAGCCAATCTCTTTTACCGGATCAGGGCTTATGGTTTCCGTATAGTCCGTACCTTTGACAAGCTGTGTACCATCTTTTGCCGTAAGTATATAATCAATATCAATGGTCTCACCGGTATATGTATAAGATGTCTTTATTCCTGTTGCCACAGCATTTGCAAGGTCTGACGGATCTTTAAAAATCTGGAATTTAAACTCCGCAAGCTGCAGTGCATCTCCCTCAGTTACAGCACTCACCTCATAGCGGAAATACTGCCAGGACTGACTGTTATCTATCCCGTAAACATAGTCCTTTCCTGATACACCCTGAAGAAGGGTATCGTTATTTACCTCATGGAGCACCGTCCATTCAGCATCACCCACATTGTGTTTTGCAAGCACCCTCCAGCTGTTCGGATTTCTTCCCGGGTATATATCTGTGTCATCTCCCGTAGTCAGTACATAGGCTACGGGATTAATAGGCTCATCGCTGTGGAACTCTACATATTTCGTCCCGTTAAAGGCCGTGCCCCATTTTGTATCCTTATCATTGTCAAAAAGGAACTGAAACAGTGAATTTTCCCAGTAGCCGTCTGATGCCCCATCCCGAGTGTATGAAAGATATGATTCCGCATCCACACTGAAACTTACGCTCTGCTGACCCTTATAGCTTCCTTTACCCGTAACAGTCAGGGTATATTGACCGATCCCCTTAACAGGTGAAGGACTTATTGTCTCAGTATAATCCACACCCTTCTTAAGTTCCGTGCCATCTTTTGATATGACCGTATATGTCGGTGTAATAGTCTTTTGCGTGTAATAATAAGAGGATTGCAAACCGCTTATTGTTGCAAATCGAAGATTGGCAGAATCTGCGTTTACGAAAAGCTGAAACTCGTCAAGAGCAACTTGATAAGCTCCACCCTGATCTTGAGGCGAACATAAACCAATCATGAAACGGAAATACTGATATGTTACGGCTTGGTCCAGATCAAAACTATATTCTTTGGAATTTTCATCCTCAAGCCTGATGTTTTTCTGGTCGATTATTTGCCAATTATCTTCGGGTTTTAGTTTTCCATAAAGAAACCAGCCTTTTGGATTACTACTCATGCTATTGCTTTTGAGATCATATGCTGTGGTCAGTATATAGCCATCCACCGGGATAGCCTCTTCTGCACGAAAATCTATGTATATATTCGTACCCCCATTACCTTGTTGTAAACTTCCCTTCCAGCATCCTTCATTTCTTCCAATAATGCCATCAACAGCCGCGGAATAATTATTGATACCATCGTATGCTATAAATCCTGTATATACAAACCTCTCCTCTGTGCCGGAAGAGCCAACATTCTCTACAGTTAATACTTCTTCAGACAAGGCTTCCTCTGTGTCATCTTCCAAAAGTTCAGCATCTTCTGTTGTCAATTCATCCGAAATATCCTCAGTATCTGATTCAACATCTTCAGTTGTACTGTCTTTTTCCTCATCAGACAGAGTCTCAGACTCACTTATGTCCTCATTCTCATCTGTCTGTTCCGACAGTTCGTCCTGAGCCGTCGATTCGTCTTCAGTCTGTGATAAAGACAGATTGTCTTCTTTTTCCGCTGCATACACATCTGCCGGAGCCGATGCATCCAGGATGCTCGTCGGCACTGCTGTCGCAACCATCACTCCCATGAGTAACATCGCGATCATTTTCCTCAAGATTCCCTTAGTGTTTTTCATGTCTGTCTCCTTACAAAAAAATAAACGCCCGAACATAAGCACAAGGCTCTATGTTTCGGGCGTTCCCTGCAAGATTTATACTACCACTTAGCGGGTATCAGGTGCAAGTTAAAACTTGATCTCCCCGTTCTTTTTGTCTTTTTCATGTTACTCTCCTTTTATTATTTTAATGCCCGAACATAAGCATACGTCACTTTGTTTCCATTGTTTGCCTCATTCTATATTATAAACAGAACGTCAATACCGATATACATATATCATATCTGTTTTATCATCTCAACCAGTTCGCTTACAGCAGTATTCACATGCTTGTCTTTGTGTATGTATATCTGAGAAAAAATCGGAAACCCCTTTCCCTTCCAGTCAACCCTTTGAAGTGATCCGTTCTCTATTTCCCTTTCTGCCGTCATATCCGGCATAAAAGCCAGCCCCAGGCCGTTTATGGCAAACTGCTTCAGTATCTCCTTGCTGCTTGTCTCCATCCTTATGTCCGGGATCACATCCGCTTCCTCCAGGCGACGAAGCAGCATATGTCTGAAGCTGCAGTTATGCGAAGTAAGAAGAAGCGCCATTCCGGCAAGGTCTTTTTCTCTCACATCTTTTTTCTTCGCCATGTCATGTGTCGGGGAGCAGAAAAAGCCAAGAGTCTCAGGTCTGCTGTAGAGCAGTGACAAGGTCTCGTCTTCTATCATGGGATTAAGGGTATACACCAGATCAAGTTCCCCGTTTTTTAGAAGGGCGGGAAATGTGTCATGCATCACAAACTGAAGACGGATATCGACCTTCGGAAACTTTTTCTTATATTCCATAAGGACGGCGGGGAGCCGATTGTAACAAAGTGATTCTGAAACGCCAAGCTTGAGTATTCCCGACGGCTCTGTCTGTTCAGGAACCACAAGATGGATCTCCCGCTCCAGCTGATGGATCTTCTCGGCGCGGGCAAGCAGGCGTTCGCCCGATGATGTAAGCACGACTGTTTTTCCCAGACGGTCGAAGAGTTCCGTGTCCAGTTCTTCCTCCAGCTGTTTGACCTGCGTTGTTACCGTTGACTGGGCATATCCGAGGCTGTTTGCAGCAGATGTAAAACTCCCTGTCTGCACGATCTTAAGAAATGTTTCTAATTGAGTTATTGTCATTGTTTTCTTCCTATCAATATTTCTGAATTATAGTATTATATATTTCAATTTTACTGATATATATTCTGCTGATATTATAATTATCAGGCAGAGCAAATGCAAGCATTTAGATCGACCGGTATATGAAATATGTATATGTAATATAAGGAGGAAACATCATGAACGAACTGATAATGGTCATCAAAGAAACTGTAAGACCAAATTTCATTAATATCAGGACCTCTCTTCAGACTTATGACAGAGATGCCCTTTGTTGCGGAGCCCCCTGCTGGAGATGGGCATATCACGCGATCCATTCCGCCGACAAGTGGTTTATCAATCCGTGTGTTTATGAGGAACCGGCCTTTCATGAGGAAGGCCTGGATAATCCCGACAATCCGTCTTCTGTCGTACTTTCTGATGAACAATTGCTGGATTACCTTGATCGGGTTGAACAGAAAACTTACGATTATCTTGACAGTCTTACGGATGATATGCTCGGAGAATGTCCTGAAAACTGTGAGCACACACGGCTGGAACTTGTGCTGCGTCAGTTCAGGCACCTTTCATTTCACACCGGAATGCTCAACGGGCAGACCGCTGTTGCTACCGGGACATTTCCCGTGTGGGTATCAGAGGCTGACCAGTATGTGGATGACGGGATACTGTTCGGGCGCTACCGCAAGAAGCAGATAACAAAATAGCCCCATTTTAGTCCGCGAGGTGGAGGTGCAAGGTGCCGGTGGCACCTGCTCTGCACCGCCGGCTTTATGCCGGCGCGGTGTCGAACACTTTCGAGGCCCGATGGGCCTCGATTTGAGAAAGGATAGGACTATTCGTCCTATCCTTTCTCAAACCTAGCGTCCGCGAGGTGATTCGAACACCCGACCTACCGCTTAGGAGGCGGTCGCTCTATCCAGCTGAGCTACGCAGACCCATCGCAATCAGAATTGCGACTACACTATATTATCAGATTTTATCAGATATTTCTATAACAAATTATAAGAAAGGACGGCGGATCGCACACCACATATATTCCGCCCGGTTTCCTGAGGTGCCCTTCTTACTCCGTCGGGAAATTGATATATCCCTGAAGCCAGATGATCCCTTTGAATCTCCTGCCGACTGCCGGCTCTCCGTAGAGATCCTTGGAATTGATACACAGATCGAGCACGATATCGTTGCATTCCAGTTGTAGTTTACATAACTTATCGCCGGTCACGGGATTGGTGAGCTCCTCAACTGCCCGGATCTCCCCGAGAACAGAGTACTGGTCGCACTCCACGCCATAGGGCATAAAACTCGTATCCACGATCGAGAAGATATCTTCCTTCTGGATCTTCTTGGATATGGCCGTGTAGGTGTCCATATCATCGAGTGTCAGATTCTCAAGTGCTTCCTCGTCTCCGTGTCTGGCAGCTTCGATGAGTCTCGTGCGGTTCATCACCGCCTTATTGAACCTGGCCTTATTGACCTCACTCTTGGCAAGCGGCATAAGGATAGTTCCGGATGTCGAGAGACCGGAGAGCGCAACACTCGTCCCCTTGATGGGCAGAAGTCCTGCATTCTTGGCTCTTATGTACGGAATGATATTCTGCAGATAGAAGATGATCGTTATCCCGATCTTGGAATCATCGAACACTCCCGCATAGGATTCATTGGCCGCATGTCTCTCAACAGTCACATCCTCAAATGATGATATGGTGCTGCCCTGCAGATAGGGATATGCATATTCATAGAAAAACTGATTGTCTTCATTGAATTCTCCGCACACGGCTATACCCATGCCCGGGGCGAACTCCTTATTAAAGACAGCGATCATGTTCTCATCATCGATGGATGTATATGCACGGTTATCTGCTTCAATAGCTATCTTCTGCACAAGTTCTTCATATTCAGTTCTCTTATTGAGGTCGGAAAAACCGACCGCTCTTAAGTATTTGTGCATTTTTTACCTGATCTGTTGATCCAAGATCACTTCTTGGGTGTAAGCTTCTCAAGTCCGCCCATATAAGGTCTTAAGACTTCGGGGATCCTGACAGATCCGTCAGCCTGTAAGTTATTCTCAAGGAATGCGATGAGCATTCTGGGCGGAGCAACTACCGTATTGTTAAGTGTATGAGCAAGATACTTCTTGCCGTCATCACCGTTTACTCTTATCTTAAGTCTTCTTGCCTGGGCATCTCCTAAGTTAGAACAGCTGCCGACTTCGAAGTACTTCTTCTGTCTCGGGCTCCATGCCTCCACATCACAACTCTTGACCTTAAGGTCAGCCAGATCGCCTGAGCAGCACTCAAGTGTTCTGACAGGGATGTCAAGTGTTCTGAAGAGATCCACCGTGTTCTGCCACAGCTTGTCATACCACATCGGTGATTCCTCGGGCTTACAGATGACAACCATCTCCTGCTTCTCAAACTGATGGATCCTGTAAACGCCTCTCTCCTCGAGACCGTGAGCTCCCTTCTCCTTACGGAAGCAGGGTGAATAAGATGTGAGTGTCTTGGGCAGTTCCTCTTCCTTAAGAATCGTATCAATGAACTTACCGATCATGGAATGCTCACTTGTTCCGATGAGGTAGAGATCCTCGCCCTCTATCTTGTACATCATAGCTTCCATCTCAGCAAAGCTCATAACGCCGGTCACCACATTGGACCTGATCATGAAGGGAGGAACACAATATGTGAAGCCTCTGTCGATCATAAAGTCTCTTGCATAAGTGATGACTGCGGAATGAAGTCTCGCGATATCTCCCATAAGATAGTAGAATCCGTTTCCGGCAACTCTTCTGGCAGAATCAAGATCGATCCCGTCAAAGCTCTCCATTATCTCGGTATGATAAGGTATCTCAAAGTCGGGAACCACCGGCTCTCCGTACTTCTGTATCTCAACATTCTCGCTGTCGTCCTTACCGATCGGCACGGAGGGGTCGATGATCTGGGGGATCACCATCATGATCTTCGTTATTTTTTCCTGAAGCTCGCCCTCAGCAGCCTCAAGCTCCGAAAGCCTTGCGGAGTTGGCTGCAACTTCCTTCTTCTTTTCCTCAGCCTCATCCTTCTTGCCCTGACCCATGAGAGCACCGATCTCCTTGGCCGCCTTATTCTTGGCAGCTCTTAAGTTGTCAGCCTCAGCCTGAGTCTCTCTGGCTTTCTTGTCCAGCTCAATGACTTCATCCACCAGGGGAAGCTTGTCATCCTGGAACTTCTTCTTAATGTTCTCCTTGACCGCATCAGGATTCTCGCGTAAAAACTTAATGTCAATCATCTTTTGTCTCCATTCATTATATTCTTTAGCTCGGTGCGAACACCGGGCATCTTTTCGTTATTTGTGTTATGTCAACCAATTACCGGCTTAATGAACACACTGTTATTCTCTAACAGATCTAAGGTAATATCGTCAGTGATATCGTTTCCTTCCCTGTCCTTGACCAGCTTAAGGACCGGTCTCTCGGGGAAGCCCTTGTTCTGTCCGATCACGACAGCGATCTCGCCGCTGCTGGTTATCACCTTGCTTCCGGCAGGATATACAGCGACAAAGGTGAACAGTTCATTGACTACTTCCTCGGCAAAGGTCAGTCCCTTGTAGATCTTGAGATACTCTATTACTTCATGTACCTTGAGGCGCTCATAACCGATACCGCAGATGACTTCATCGAAGAAATCGCAGACCTCAACGATACAAACTTCCTTACTCTGATTCCTGGTATGAAGAGGATATCCGGATCCGTCGATCCTCTCATGATGCTCAAGGATTATCTCCTTACTGCACTGTGACAGCCAGTCTTCATGCTGTATAGCAGTGTATCCGTACACGGGATGCTTCTTGTATTCAGCCAGAGCCTTCTTGCCAAGTCCGCTGACATCACGATTTTCATATTCGACTGTTGTGTATCTTAAGCCCAGCTCGTGGAGCAGACAGCCCACACCTATGTCTCTGACCTGATCTCTGTTAAGCTTAAGTCTGAGAGCCAGCAGCATGGATAAGGAGCAGACACTTATTGAATGCTCATATATATCCGCGCTTCTTTCCTTGATCTCATATACCTGCTCGACAACATTCTCATCTTCCAGAATATTGACTATGATCTCTTCCGTAGTCTTTCCAAGCTTCTCCATCTCCGAATTGTCGGATCTGTAAGTGTGCTTAGAGATAATAGTCTGTACCTGTTCCTTGCATTTCTCCTTAACTTCTTCCTTAAGGATCTTTGCTTCCGCAACAGTTATGCCTTCATCCTCGATGTAGACTTCCTTCACTCCCAACTCGGATAATCTGTTTATATATTCTTTTCTGAGCGCAACTCCCTTGGGCAGCAACTCCTTATAATCCGAAGTTATTATTGCCCGTGCAAGTATATCATTTTCCTTGATCTTTCCTATCTCTACCAGTCTCATACTCTTTTCCCCTTATACACCCATTGCTTCTTCCAGTGCGGACCTCTCTTCCTTACCTAATTCAATCTCGCAATTACCGGCCTTGATATCCTTGATATACATATAGCAGCCTTCCGTACTGTGAACGGAGTTGATCACGAATCCGTCGTTGTCCTCATTGAGAAGTGCCAGTGCGAAACTTAAGTTACCGCCCATCTGCTGATAGGCATCATATTTCACGAGGCCGACTCTCTGCAGATCCTTCTGCTCTCTCTTATACAGAGCCTTGATATCGCGCCTGTTCTGAGTGATCTTTTCCTTTAAGCCCTTATTATCATTGTAGAGATCTATGATATCCTGTTCCAGGCTGGAGGCTTCCTTGCCTCTCATGAAAATCTGGTATTTTTTTCTTAACTTTTCCTCTTTGGAAATGAACACTCCCAGAAGAACGATCGAAGCGATCGTAAGTACTGTCAGAACAATTATGACTATCCCGATATCCAGGTTGCCCAATCCCATACTGCTTAATACATTGCTTGTCATCTTAACCCTTTATCTCCTTAAGTAAATCTGTTATTCTCTCAAGATCATCGTGACTGTAGAACTCGATCTCCAGCTTGCCGGCACCGTCTTCGTTCTTGGAAATGATATTGACCTTGGTCCCGAGCTTCTGCTTAAGTTCTTCTGACAGCTTGTCATATATGGCCTTAAGAGATTCGTTTACTTCCTTGGGCGGCTTCTTGGGTTTGTTGAGATCTCTTATGTACTTCTCAACATCCCTGACTGTCATGTTATCATTAAGGACTTTGAGTGCGATCTCATACTGCTTATTGTGATCTTCCACTGACAGGATCGCTCTGGCATGACCTTCTGTAATTTCCTTATCATTTAACATCTGCTGGACTTCTTCTGAGAGCTTAAGGAGTCTGACAGAATTGGCGATCGTAGTCCTGTTCTTAGATACACGCTTTGCGACCTCTTCCTGCTTCAGGTTGAATTCAGTCATCAGTCTCTTATATGCCAGGGCTTCTTCTATGGGAGTGAGATCTGTTCTCTGTATGTTCTCTATAAGTGCGATCTCAACTATCTCCTGCTCGGTAAAATCCCTGATTATTACAGGAACCTTCTTAAGTCCTGCAAGCTTACTTGCTCTCCATCTTCGCTCACCGGCGACGATCTCATAGAATGTTCCTCTGTTTACTACCAGAATAGGCTGGATCAGTCCGTGCTCTTTGATCGACTCGGATAATTCAATAAGGGATTCATCATCAAAATTCTTACGGGGCTGATTCCTGTTAGGTTCTATATCGTTGATATCCACGATTGTATCCGGCTTCTGAGCCTTCTGTGGATCCTGCTTGGCCTCTTTACCATCAACCGAATTCGGTATCAGAGCATCTAATCCTTTTCCCAATCCTCTCTTTGGTGCCATCTTCTTCCTCCTTTTACTAATTGTTCTCGATCACTTCCTTGGCAAGACTTCTGTATGCCTCTGATCCGGTTGCCTTGGGATCATACATCAGAATGGGCATTCCGTAACTGGGAGCCTCTGCAAGTCTTGTGTTTCTGGGGATCACTGTATCAAATACCTTATATGCAAAGTTAGTTCTTACGCTATCCACTACCTGTGTTGACAGATTGGTCCTTGAATCGTACATGGTGAATACAACACCCTCGATACCGATCTTGTTGTTCAGTCTTTCCTTTATAAGATTGATCGTATGGATCAGCTGGCTGAGACCTTCCAGAGCATAGTACTCACACTGAATAGGAACCATGACACTGTCTGATGCCGTAAGCGCATTAACGGTCAAAGTGCTTAATGACGGAGGGCAGTCGATCAATATAAAATCATACTGATCCTTAACCCAGTCTACCGCATTCCTGAGTATGAAGTGTGTGTTCTCCAGACCGATAAGCTCAACCTCCGCTGCCGCAAAATTGGCATTGGCCGGGATAAGAGACACATTATCATATATATTCTTCTTAATACATTCCTGGATGGAGCATTCGTCAAGGATCAGTTCATAGACGGTGTTTTCTTCCTTGTCCTTATCGACGCCTAATCCGCTTGTAGTATTTCCCTGGGGATCCATGTCTATTACAAGAACCTTCTTACCCAGCTCTCCGAGAGCCGCAGCAAGGTTGATGGTCGTTGTGGTCTTGCCCACTCCGCCCTTCTGATTTGCGATTGATATTATCTTACTCATTCATTTCTCCTTTTTGCTTCACGTGTACGGATAGTATTATACCACAATTCTTCCTATATCAAATATATTATTGAGCGCCTTTTGCGTCTGAAGCGGTCGCTATGATCGGATATCTTCTATATATAGTGGTGGTGTTCCGGGTGTCTGTATTCTGTTTCACAGGTCGTGGAACTATATTTAGTATATAAAATGTTTCACGTGAAACAATATATGGTGGTGGTATATTTTATGTAAAACAAAAGTGGTTGATGTTTCACGTGAAACATCAACCACAATATCTAGTAAGTAATAATTCTATTTAATCGATATAAGGTTATTCTTAATGGCAAACACAGCTGCCTGGGTACGATCGGATACGTCTATCTTCTTGAAGATATTGAAGATGTGATTCTTAACAGTACGTTCACTGATCTCAAGCTTGCTGGCGATGTTCTTATTGAACTCTCCCTTTGCAACGAGCTTAAGAACATCCATCTCTCTCTTGGTAAGAGATCTGATCTTATCAAGATCAGCATCCTTATGAATAAGATAATTATTGAGTTCGTTGATCAACTTGGGCTGGATATAGTTCTCGCCATTGGCAACTGAATATATGGCAGACTTAAGTTCGTCCGAACCGGAATCCTTAAGAAGATAGCCTTCACACCCAATGTCTGTTGCTTTTACAAGATATTCCACCTCATTATGCACAGTAAGCATAAGAACCTTCACATCAATGCGGCGGTTCCTGATCTCACTCAGTGTAGCAATACCATCCATAACAGGCATATTGATATCCAAAAGGATAATATCTACGGAAGAATCTTCCAGATACTTAAGACAGTCCTTGCCGTTCTCGGCCTCATAGACAACCTTGATATCGTCGTTGAACTCGATCAACTGACGAATACCCTCCCTGATCATTTTGTGATCATCAACAAGCATAACCTCTATCATTGGTATACCCCCTTTGCATACTCACATCCCTAGTATAACACAGATAATAAGAATAAAAAAGGAGCAAATAACGCTTGCTCCTTAAGAATTAATTAACCCTGATATCAAAAGATAACTTTGTTCCGTCCCCGGGAGAGGATTCCAGATTCATCTTACCGTCTATCGCCTCAACTCGATCATTGATTATGGAATATCCAAAGTGGTTATCCTCAACACCCGGAATGTTGTTAACATCCATACCCACACCGTCATCTTCTACTATGATATGCAGCTCATCATCCTGGAAGATGACCAGCGAAACCGTATCCGCCTTGGAATGCTTCTCACAGTTCTTGATGCACTCCTGAACGATCCTGTATATGACCAGCTTGACAAAATCATCAGAAATATTGATCTTACCGATATCGGTTCTGTACATGATCTCGGATTCCTTATTAGTATTGGCAACGAGTCTCTCAAGAGCTTCCTCTAATCCAAGGTCATCAAACGACATAGGTCTGAGATCAAATATCGTATCTCTGATCTCATCTATAACAGTTCTCAGAGTATTATTCACTTCAACAAGTTCCGATCTGGCTCTTTCACAATCCTTGTCGATATAAAGTGATGCCAGTTCTATCTGATGTGTGAGATGTGCAAGAGTCTGAAGTGAAGTATCATGAAGATCATTTGCGATCCTCTTTCTGTCTATCTCCTGCATTTTTATAAGACTCTTATATTCCTCATTTCTATACTTCATTGTTCTATTCCTCATTTCATAAAAGTTTCACGTGAAATCATATGATCGGTTTTTTGGAAGGTATACCTGCCCGCCTGGGATATTTATCCGGTGTGTGCTCATATTTACCGATCTTTAAAAGAACACGATCATTATCTGTGCCGGAAAGATTAAATCTCTCTATCCCGTCAACCTTCGCACCTAACAAACCAATGGCCTTCTCCGAATCCCTAAGTTCTTCCTCTGCCTTTTCAGATTTATAGGAGATAAAGCAACCGCCCGGTTTAACAAACGGGATGCAAAGTTCGCTCAGGACCGGAAGAGATGCAACTGCTCTGGAAACACAGAGATCATATTTTTCCCTGTGATCTGTATCCCTGCCATAGTCTTCAGCCCTTCCGTGAATCAGAGTAACATCTTCAAGCGATAACTCTCTGATGACCTCTTCTAAGAATCTCAGTCTCTTATCAAGCGAGTCCAGCAGAGTGATCCTGATATGTGGATAGACGATCTTAAGCGGGATCCCGGGGAAACCGGCACCGGTTCCAACATCTATGACCGAACTTATTTCTTCCATATTAGTGATCCGCTCAATGCTCAGGCTGTCTTCGAAATGCTTAAGCCAAACCTCGTCTCTGTCAGTTATGGCCGTGAGATTCATTTTCTCATTCCATTCTGTCAGGAGTTCATAGTATCTATCAAATTTTTTCTTCTGCTCATCTGTAATATTCATTGTTCACCAAAACAAATACTAAGAATTATGCTGTTGCAGATATACAAGAAGTACTGAGATATCCGCCGGAGAAACACCGGATATCCTGGAAGCCTGTCCAACATTGGCAGGCTTAAGATCCTTAAGCTTCTGTCTGGCTTCTATACGAAGACTCTTGATATCGTCATAATCTGTTTCACGTGGAATAATCTTATTCTCCATCTTCTTATATTGTTCCACCTGCTTGATCTGACGGCTGATATATCCTTCGTACTTTATCTCGATCTCGATCTGCTCTGCAATATCATCAGAAAGTTCCGGTCTGTCGGGATCGATCGCCTTCATTGAGATATAATCGATCTCAGGACGGCAGAGAACTTCCGCAAGTGTCGCTCCGGACTTAAGAGGATTGGTTCCCTTTGATATAAGATACTCATCAACCGAAGCACTTGTCCCGACATAAGACGTATGAAGTCTCTCTATCTCAGAAGCAATCTTCTGCTTTTTATCAAGAAGCCTGTTATATTCTTCATCAGAAACAAGACCGATCTCATGTCCGATCTCGCGCAATCTGATATCTGCATTATCCTGTCTGAGCAGCAGCCTGTACTCAGCTCTGGCAGTCATCATCCTGTAGGGCTCAAACGATTCCTTGGTAACAAGATCATCAATAAGCACTCCGATATATCCCTGCGAACGATCAAGGATCACAGGATCCTTATCCTGAACTGACCTGGCTGCATTGATCCCGGCCATAAGTCCCTGGGCTGCAGCTTCTTCATATCCGCTGCTTCCGTTGAACTGACCAGCTGCAAAGAGACCGCCTATATTCTTAAACTCCAATGATGCATACAGATCATTGGCATCTATACAATCATACTCTATCGCATAAGCATTCTTAACGATACGACAGTTTTCAAGTCCCGGAACAGTCCTGTACATCGCCAGCTGAACATCTTCAGGAAGAGAAGATGACATACCACCGACATACATCTCATTAGTATGAAGACCTTCAGGCTCAATAAATACCTGATGTCTGTCCTTATCGGAGAACTTTACGACCTTATCTTCTATACTCGGACAATATCTGGGGCCTGTTCCCTCTATGACTCCTGCATAGATCGGACTTCTGTCAAGATTGGCCCTTATGATATCGTGCGTTTCCTCATTGGTATATGTCAGATAGCAGGAGATCTGATCGATCTGAACACTCTCGGGATCCGTAGAATATGAGAAAGGAACAACTCTTTCATCGCCCTTTTGCTCTGTCATCTTAGAATAATCAAGACTTCTTCCATCCATTCTGGCCGGAGTTCCGGTCTTGAATCTTCTTAGATTTACTCCCAGTTCCTTAAGTGAACCCGACAGATGAGTTGCAGCCTGAAGACCGTTCGGACCTGTATAGGTTATGGCTTCACCACAGAGACATCTTGCATTTAGATATGTTCCCGTTGCCAGAATAACAGCCTTACATTCATATATCGCACCGGTGTAGATCCTGACACCGCCGACTCTCATGTTGCCGGATCCTGACTTTTCATATGGAACGACTTCATTATTCTCATTAAGATGTTCAATATCCTCAACAGTCAGGATATCCGTTACTTCACCCTGCTTGATCACCAGATTATCCTGATTTTCAAGAACTTTTCTCATCTCTCTCGAATACTCGGCCTTATCAGCCTGGGCTCTCAGAGAATGAACAGCCGGACCCTTGGATATATTGAGCATCTTGGACTGGATAAAAGTCTTATCAATATTCTTGCCCATTTCACCGCCGAGTGCATCCACCTCTCTGACCAGATGGCCCTTGGAAGTTCCTCCGACATTGGGATTACAGGGCATGAGAGCAATACTGTCCACACTTACCGTGAATATAACGGTACTCAGACCAAGACGCGCAGAAGCAAGGGCAGCTTCACATCCCGCATGCCCCGCACCTATCACACAAATATCAACTTTTTCTCTGATACGATTGCTCATATATTCGTTTATTTACCCAGACAGAATCTTGAAAAAACAGCATCTATCAGGTCTTCATCAACACTTTCACCTATTACCTGTCCCAGAAAAGCGTATGCATCCATCATATCTATGGTCAGCATATCTTCAGGAACGGATGACTCAATAGCTTTTCTTACATTATCAAGACTCTTCATTGCTTTTTCTATAGCTTCTTTATGTCTGAGATTAGTTAACATAATCTCATTAGATTCCCTTATGGAACCAAGGTTATAAAGCTCTTTTATCTTATCTGTAATACTGCTGATATCCGCATCTTCCTTAAGCGAAACCGGTAAGATCGAATGATCGTCCGAACTGTGTCCCGCTTCATCAAGTAGTTTACATAATACATCAATACCGACTGCTTCATCAAGGTCGGTCTTATTATATATTATGATCATCTTCTTACCGACGGTCATATCGATGATCTCTCTGTCTGACTCATCTAAGGGAACCGAAGAATCGATCACATAGAGAATAAGGTCGGCACTGTCTGCCAGATCTTTGCTCCTTGCCACACCGATACTCTCAACCTGATCATCTGTCTCTCTTATTCCGGCCGTATCGACAAGCTTGAGATTAAACTCACCCAGGTTCAATCCTTCCTCAAGAGAGTCTCTGGTCGTTCCGGCGATATCGGTCACGATCGCACGGTCGATACCCAACATCTTGTTCATCAGGGAAGACTTACCCGCATTTGGCTTACCCAGGATTACCGTATTTAAGCCATTTCTGACGATTTTTCCCTTTTCAAAGCTCTGTATTAAGATTTCGAGCCTACTATATGTTGTATCTATGGTTTTATCGAGCCCAAAATCGAATACATCGTAGATAATATGTTCGGGGTCATCATTAGCCGCTTCGATATTGGACACCTCATCGATCAACATTTTGCGTATATCGTTGATCTCATCAGAAACATCTCCCCTGAGTTGGGATATCCCGTTCTTCGATGCGACATCACTCTCGGCCTGGATGATATCCATCACAGCTTCCGCTTGACTGAGATCCATCTTGCCGTTTAAGAATGCTCTCTTGGAAAACTCTCCGGGTTCTGCCATCCTGGCTCCGGACCTGATCACAAGACCCAGAACTTTTTTGGTGACCAGCACACCACCGTGTGTATTGATCTCCACAACATCCTCACCCGTATATGAATGAGGAGCTCTCATAACAGATACCATTACTTCATCTATGACACTAGTGTCATTTTCTGAACCGTCAACAATATGCCCATAATTGATCGTATGTGAATCAACCTCCGACAACTTCTTCCCGGAAGGCATGACAAATATTCTGTTCACGATCTCTACAGCATCATCCCCGGACACCCGGATTATCGCAATCCCGGAATTCGACAGAGAAGTTGCTATGGCAGCAATAGTCTCATTATTCATAATGATCACAAATCATATAACAATATAACAAAGCTGCAGGTCATATATAATTTACTCGAGTGAATTGTGTGAGGCTTAGTATTATAGAAAATGCTATGTACACAAGGGTCAAAAATACAGGGATGTATTTTTGAGCAAAAAGCGCAGGGATGCGCATTTTTGCGACCCGTAAAGAACAATTATCTAAATGCATTTTCGTAATAATACTTGCCGATCAACAACTGATCGAGAGTAAATTATATATGACCTGCAACAGGTTGTAATCTTATTTCTTAAGTGTTACAACAACATGACGATAAGGCTCATCACCTTCGCTGTGAGTTGTGACATAACTGTCATTTTGAAGTGCAGAGTGAATGATCCTTCTCTCATAAGGATTCATGGGCTCAAGTGAAAGAGGACGTCTTGTTCTCTTAACCTTGAATGACATGTTCTTGGCAAGATTCTCAAGTGTCTCTTTTCTGCGCTCTCTGTAATTCTCTGTATCAACCTTTACTCTGATATATTCATCACTGCCCTTGTTGACAACAAGAGAAACAAGATACTGAAGTGAATCAAGAGTCTGACCTCTCTTACCTATGAGCACACCCATATCATCACCTGCAAGGTCGATGCTCAGTTCCTTTTCTTCCTCATTGTATTCTGCATTAACCACAACTGTCATATCCATTGCAGCAAACACATCATGAAGGAAAGCTGTAGCAGCATCGGTAAGTGAAGACTTAACCTTAGCCTTTATAGATGCTTCCTTAGATCCGATCCCAAGGAAACCTGACGAACCTTCTTCTACAACTTCATACTCTAACCTGTCACTTGTAACTCCAAGAGCCTTACAAGCTTCGGTAATAGCATCATCAATTGTCTTAGCACTGAATGTCTGAAAATCCATAATATATTACCCTCCGTATTATTTCCTAGTTCTTTCTGTCATTATAATCTCTTACAAGGTTCGCCCTGGCTGCTATGCTTCCTGCAGGAGCCGAGCCCTTCTTAGTCGCCTTTGTTTTTTCCGTATCGGATATTTCACTGTCCGTAACATCAGATGATGTTGCCTCAACATTAGTGAAATTAGCCTTCTCACTGATACTCTTCTTGGGAGCCTGATTGAAGTCAACGTTACGGGTATTCATATTGGCATAGGCGCTCATCTTCTCGATATTCTTCTTCTGCTTCTCGATCTTCTTGGCAGCCTTATCCTTATTCTTCTCTATGATCTCATCGATATCCATCTTGTCGATGTGCTTGTTGATGACAACCTGCTGGATACATCTGATGACAGCACCGGCGATCCAGTAGATACCCATACCGATGGGAAGCGTATAACAGAAGAACGCTGACATAAGGGGCATCATGAGATTCATGGTCTTCATGGTCTGAGCCATCTGATCCTGATTGCCGTTTCCGCCTGCCTGAGGCATGAGCTTGGTATTGACCCACTGTGTCAGAGCTGATAATAACGGGATCATCAGAGCACCGACTATGAGAAGGTAGTGCTTGTCTGCCCATGCGGTCTTAACTGTAAAAGAAGGAGAATTGGCGATATTCAGTCCAAGGAAACTGTTGAATTTCTCGAACTGTACCATTGCTGACTTTATCTCATTTGAGAGATTGCTAAACTTACTTATCGCTTCATTCCATTCTGCTGTGGATGCTCTGTTAAAACTGTCAATTATGACATTCTTGACATAATCGGCATCATTGCTGATATAGAGCTCATTCTTAAACTGCTTTGAGAGATAATTGGCATTTGATAAGCCTTCAATGAAAGTCTTAACGCCTGATTCATTGTAGAGACCGTTTGCCATGGGCATGAATATATCCTTAACCTTACTTACATAAGCAGGGATAGAATATATAACACGGTACAATGCCATAAGGATAGGCATCTGAATTGCCAACTGGACACAACTTCCGGTTGGAGATACACCATACTTGGCGTAAACTGCCTGTGTCTCCTGATTCATTGCCGCCATGGAATCCTGATCCTTACGATCCTTATACTTAGCCTGGATAGCCTGGATCTCGGGATTCATCTTAGCTGACAACTTAGAGAACTTCTGCTGCTTGATGGTAAGCGGCAACAGAAGCATATAGATCACTATTGTGAATATAATGATCGCAAGTCCTATATTAGGGATACCGATCGCATAAAGTGCATTGAATATCCACTCCATCAGATATCCAAGCAGCTTAGCTATGGGACCTAATATCGAACCTTCGTATTGAGTAAGTAATATACCCATTCTTAGTTCCTCCGATAATTAAGGTACCGGGTCATATCCTCCCTTGGAAAAGGGATTGCATCTGAGTATCCTCCAAACAGCCAAAAGACCGCCCTTAATAACACCGTATTTCTCAACGGCTTCTATTCCGTAATTGGAGCATGTGGGAAAATATGGACATTTGGTTGATTTAAGAGGAGACAAATACCTCTGATATAACTTTATTATCTTAATTACAATAATCTTCATTCTAAGTTCTGATTACTTCCTTATATTAGTACACATTATTTATCCTGTGTCTGTACCAATATATTATGAAGCTTTGCCAGATGTAATAAAGCGCTCTCGATCTCATGATAATTACAATCTGCTGCGCCTGTCTTGACTACGACTGCTATGTCCAGACCACTACTGAACATATTCTCATGCAATCTGTAACTTTCTCTTAAAAGCCTGGTCAGGTGGTGCCTTACCACACTATTACCGACTTTCTTGCTGACGGAAATTCCAAAGCGATTGATATCCATATCATTCCGGATCACATACATTACCAGATATTTATTGCCTTTACTTGTTCCCTTGTTATACGCACGCCTGAAATCTTCGTTTTTCTTCAAACTTTCTGAATACTTCATTAGAGTGAAAAAAAGGCCACTTACAGCGGCCTAAGCAGATAATCTCTTTCTTCCCTTCGCCCTTCTTGCAGCTAAAACCTTGCGTCCGCCTGCTGAACTCATTCTTGCGCGAAAGCCATGAACCTTAGATCTCTGTCTTTTCTTAGGTTGAAATGTCATCTTCATAGGTATACACCTCCTTTTCCTTGATTT
>JAEEGL017073966.1_pt1 | contig 25144 bp, 21 predicted proteins | sample 9134231 | NCBI WGS metagenome assembly JAEEGL01 (sample SAMN16246548, study PRJNA631951) | gut metagenome | biome: gut microbiome; feature: rumen; material: fiber-attached | host: Bos | place: Iran: Karaj | collected 2018-10 | reverse complement strand
GTTAACTGCAATGGCGTGTTTTTCTATGGCCACAGCCAGCCGAAGATGAACAATTGCATTGTCTATGGCAACAACCCGCCCAACGAATCTGGTGTGATCGATTCTGTCCAGATGTGGGTGTGGACTTTTGACGACTATGCACCGGAATTCCGCAACTGTTTGGTCCAAGGTGGCCTGAAAATGATCACCAGTGGCGAAAGCATACACATCTTTGAGGATGTCATTGACGCGGATCCCTTGTTTGTGGATGCAGAAAACAAAGATTTCCGTCTTCAAGAAGGGAGCCCTTGCCGCGATGCGGGCCATGTTTTTGTGCCCTACGACTTGATGGAGGAGCCCGATCTGGGAGGACTTCGAAGGGTGTCGAACAACCGAATCGACATGGGTCCATACGAGTATTCCGAGGCTTCGGTGCCTCAATTGGAAACGGGTACCACTTTTGCCCGATTGATAGGGAATCCGCTCAACGAGGCGAGTCGCCTTGTCATGGAACTCAGCTATCCCCAGCAGGTGACCGTCAGGGTGTGTTCGGCAAAAGGGACGGAGATGGCAACTATGGCTTTTGATGGCATTGCAGGTTACAATGAATGGACCTTGAACGGCCTTATGAAGTTGGTGCCTGGGTTGTATGTCGTTGAAGTGATTGCGGAAGAAGGTGTCTGTGCCCTCAAAGCGGTGAAATAGCCATGTCAATACGTCAACATATTCCCAATACCATCACTTGTGGCAACTTGGTGTCAGGCTGCTTCTCCATTCTTTTCTCGTTCTCGGGGATGCCTGTGGCGGCAGCCCTCATGATCTTTGTGGCAGGGCTGTTCGATTTCCTGGACGGATTCAGCGCCCGATTGTTGGATGCACATTCTCCCATCGGGGCCGACCTCGATTCGCTCTCCGATGTGGTCTCGTTCGGTGTGGCCCCAGGCTTTATCATGTATCGTTTGATGTGTGAAGGCATGGCGGAACCGTTATGGCCGTTAGGCAACGTATCGCTGTTTGCCTGCTTGGCCTTCCTGTTGCCGGTGTTTTCGGCGGTACGTCTGGCAAAGTTCAACGTTGACACCCGACAAACGACTTCGTTCATCGGTTTGCCCACACCACCGATGGCCATCTTTATGGCCTCGTTGCCTTTGGCATTTTGGCAAAAGGGTCTTCTGGGACAGCCAATACTCGACCCTTGGCTCTGCTTGGGCATCGTAATCCTGTTTTCAGTGCTGATGGTCTGCAATCGGCCGTTCTTCTCCTTTAAGATGAAATCGGTGTCTTGGAAAGGCAACGAGGTGCGCTGGTTTTTCCTGATGCTAGCGGTGGTGGGTTTTGCAGTATTCAGGTTTGTGGCCCTTCCTTTCATCTTGCTGGCCTACATCTTGATGTCGGTGCTTTTCTACCGTCCTTAATCAAACACTTTCCGTTTGTATTCGAAATTGTGCCCGAGATAAACATCACGGACATGGGGGTCGGCGGCCAGATGCTCAGGCGCCCCTGACATCAGCACCTTGCCATCGGCAAGAATGTAGTCGAAGTCGGTGATGGAGAGGGTTTCATGCACGTTGTGGTCGGTGATGAGCACCCCAATGTTTTTCTGCTTCAACTTGACAATGATTCGTTGGATGTCTTCCACCGCAATGGGGTCGACACCTGCAAAAGGTTCGTCAAGCAGGATAAAATAGGGGTCGTTGGCCAAGGCTCGGGCAATCTCGGTTCTCCGTCGTTCGCCACCTGAAAGTTGTATTCCTTTGTTCTTCCTCACATGTTGCAAACCGAACTCGTTGAGAAGCGTCTCCAGCTTTTCCCGCCGTTGGTCTCGGTTCATGTCTTTGCGGAACTGCAAGACGGAGAAGATGTTGTCTTCCACACTCATCTGCCTGAATACCGAGGCTTCTTGAGCCAGGTATCCGATGCCGGTTTGGGCCCGCTTGTACATGGGCTCGCCAGTGATCTCGTGTTCGTCAAGGAACACTTGGCCGGCATTGGGCTTGATGAGCCCCACAATCATGTAGAAGGTGGTGGTTTTGCCTGCCCCGTTGGGCCCCAGCAGGCCAACAATCTGGCCTTGTGGCAGTTCCACGCTCACGTTGTCGACTACGGTGCGCTGCTTGTATTTCTTGACCAGGTTTTTTGTCCAGAGTTTCATAATACGCCTTCTTTTAGGATGTCGTGGAGATGGATGACGCCTGCGTACCGGCCATCTTTGAGCACAGGTAGTTGGGTGATGCTGTTGTGCCGCATCTTGTGAAGCGCATCGGCTACGAGGTCGTTTTCGTCGATGGTCTTGGGTCCAGGGGTCATGATGTCGCAGGCTTTGACATGCTCGATGTCGGGGTGCTGCAACAACATACGCCGTAGATCGCCGTCGGTGATGATGCCCACAAGATGGCCGTCCTCGACCACCACGGTGGCCCCAAGACGTTTCTTGGTCATTTCGATGATCACTTGTGCGAGGCTGTCATTGGGACCGACTTCAGGCTTCTCATTATTAATATAAAGGTCTTTGACACGCAGGTAAAGTTGTTTGCCCAAAGCGCCCCCGGGATGGAACTTGGCGAAGTCGTCGGTGGAGAAGCCGCGGCAGCGCATGAGACTGATGGCCAGGGCATCACCCATCACAAGCTCGGCAGTGGTGCTGCTGGTGGGGGCCAGGTTTCCTGGAATACCCTCGTCATCAACGGTGACATCGAGCACAAAGTCGGCCTGTCGGGCCAATGAGCTGTCACGGTTGCCCACGATGGCGATGATGGTGTTGCCGCGTAGCTTGATCAGGGGTACTAGCACCTTGATCTCAGGAGTTTCGCCACTTTTCGAAAGAATCACTACCAGATCGTTCTCGCGGATGATGCCCAAGTCACCATGGATGGCATCGGCGGCATGCATGAAAACCGCCGAAGTACCGGTTGAATTCATTGTGGCAGCGATCTTTTGGGCGATGATGGCGCTCTTGCCAACGCCTGAAAATACGATGGTTCCCTTGTTCTCAAGCATCAGTCGCACAACTTGGTCAAATGTCCCGTCAATCGAAGGGAGGAGACCCTTAATTGCAGCCGCTTCGTTTTCAATGACTTGTGCCGCTATATCATGTATTTCTTCAAAAGAAAGCATTTTTTTTCTTTTTTTCTTGCTTTTATAAAATTATTTTATTTTAACTTTGTAAGGATAACGAACAAATCTGTTTGAGATTGCAAATATGGCAAAAAAAGTTGAGACATCAATCCACAAGTTGCTGAAAGAGGTTTTTGGTTTCGACCAGTTTAAGGGAAACCAAGAAGAAATCATCAATAGCGTTCTTGACGGGTGTAACACTTTTGTGCTGATGCCCACGGGAGGAGGCAAGTCGCTTTGCTATCAGTTGCCTGCCCTGATGAAGCCCGGTACCGCCATCGTGGTATCACCCCTCATTGCTTTGATGAAAAATCAGGTTGACATGATCCGTAACTTCGGTACGGAACTTGGCATTGCCCACGTGATGAACTCCTCGCTCTCGAAAGCAGAGCTGTTGGAGGTGAAGGAAGACCTGAAGAGTGGCAAGACCAAGATGCTGTATGTGGCCCCGGAGTCGCTCACCAAGGAAGAGACGGTGGAGTTTCTCCGTACCCTGAAGATTTCGTTTGTCGCCATTGATGAGGCGCACTGCATCTCCGAATGGGGACACGACTTCCGGCCTGAATACCGTCGCCTTCGTCCCATCATCAATGCCATTGGCAAGAATTTGCCAGTGATTGCCCTTACCGCCACTGCCACGGTCAAAGTGCAGCAGGACATCATGAAAAACCTGGAGATCATGGATGCCAAGGTCTTCAAGTCGTCATTCGACCGTCCCAACCTGTACTATGAGGTGCGCCCGAAAACCAAGGATGTCATCAAGGACATCATCAAATACATCAAGCAAAATCCAGGCAAGTCAGGTATCGTGTACTGCCTCAGCCGCAAAAAGGTGGAGGAGTTGGCCGAAACCCTCATGGTGAACGGTATCAAAGCCCTTCCATACCATGCTGGTCTCGACAGCCAGACCCGTAAGGAAAACCAAGACAAGTTCCTGATGGAAGAGGTGGATGTCATTGTGGCCACCATCGCTTTCGGTATGGGCATCGATAAGCCCGATGTGCGTTTTGTCATCCATCATGACATTCCAAAGAGTCTGGAAGGCTACTATCAGGAAACGGGTCGTGCAGGCCGTGATGGTGGCGAAGGGAATTGTATTGCTTTCTACGATTATGAGGATATTCATAAACTTGAGAAGTTCAACAAGGGCAAAAACGTCGCCGAACAGGAGATTGCACGCGAACTGCTTAACGAGACGGTGACCTACGCCGAGTCGGCAGTATGCCGTCACCGCTTGTTGCTGCATTATTTTGGCGAAGAATACGAAAAAGAGAATTGTGGCTCGTGTGACAACTGCCGCTATCCCAAGGAAAAGTTTGATGGCAAGGAAGACATGAAAATGGTGTTGGAGGCCGTTCTTGAAACCAAGCAGCTTTTCAAGACCAAGCATATCGCCGAGTTGCTGGTAGGCAAGCTTACGGGCGACATCAAGGCAGCCAAGCAGGAGAACAACGAGTTCTTCGGTGCTGGCGGCGACCACGACGAGAAATACTGGACGGCCATCATCCGTCAGGCACTGGTGCATAAGTTGTTGAGCAAGGATATCGAGAACTATGGTATCTTGAAGCTTACCAAGGAGGGCAAGGACTTCATCAAGAAGCCTTATCCGATCATGCTGGTCAAAGATCATGACTACGATGCTGCCGATGACGAGGAAGCCGAAGCCATGGCGATGGGCATGAGCAAGGACAGTGGAACCGACCGAACCCTGTTCACCATGCTCAAAGATCTCCGAAAGACCATTGCCAAGCAAAATGGCCTGCCTCCCTTTGTCATCTTTCAGGATCCCTCACTCGAGGATATGGCCATCCAATACCCAATTACCAAGGAAGAGATGACCCAGATCGCTGGTGTGGGCGCTGGCAAAGCCGAAAAGTTCGGTGAACCTTTCATCAAGTTGATTAAGGAATATGTCGAAGAAAACGACATTACCCGTCCCAACGACATGGTGGTAAAGTCGGTGGTCAACAAGTCGGCCCTCAAGATCGGCATCATCCAGAATATCGACAAACGCATCCCCTTGGAGGACATCGCTTACGGCAAAGGCCTCTCTTTTGATGAGCTGCTTTCGGAAATTGAGAGCATCGTCTCGAGTGGCACCCGTCTCGATCTCAACTATTATATTGAGGAAAACATCGACATCTATCATCAGGAAGACATCCTCGACTATTTCCATGAGGCAGAATCCGACGATGTGCAGCAGGCACTTCGTGATCTGGGTGAAGATGAATATAGCGAGGAGGAAGTCCGCCTGATGCGCATCAAGTTCCTTTCGGAGGTCGGAAACTGACACCGTGATGAAGAAATACGCCTTGTTATTGGTAACGGCCATGCTGGTGCTTTCATGCACAGACAGGGAGAAACGTCCCGAAGTCTTTCTTGACGAGCCTCAGATGATTGATGTGCTGGCCGATGCCTATCTCATCGAAGCCCAGCTCAACCTGAAAAAGACGGCAGGGGTGGATGTGACCGATTTGCAGGTGGCCTATTACGAGCAATTGTTTGAACATTATGGCATCACGGACAGCATCTTTGAACAGAACATGGCTTACTACACCCGACAACCTGCCATTCTAGAAAGGGTGATGGACTCGGTGGCCAACCGGTTCGCTCGGGCACAGCAATAAAAAAAGCCTCGCAAAAACGCGAGGCTTTTTTTAATGAATCATCCGATTTTATTCAACTTTTACTTCTTCTGGAACGGGACCGTATTGGTTCTCGTTCTTTTCGCCTTCCTGAGCCCACCAGACAATCAGGAGGATGATGCCTACCAGCGGGATGAGGGCCAACAGCTGGAACCAGCCACTCTTGTTGATGTCGTGCAAACGACGGGCACCGACACTCAGCATCGGAAGCAATACGGCCAAAGACCAAATGGCGGACAGGATGGTGCCCACTCTGCCAAACAGTCCTAAAACGAAGCCAATGACAAAGTTGAACAAGAAGGCATACCAAAACTCCTTACGAGTGGCGCGGCCTTCGAAATTGACGTAGTTCTTTAAGAACACGTGCTTTGCAACAGCGATAATTTCATTCATAATGCGAACTATTTAGTGAAACATTTTTTCAAAGACAAAGGTAGGGAAAAAAACAAAAAACCAAAATAATTCTCAAATAAATCACTCCATGAGTTTTTTATAACGGAACCGTTTCGGCTCGATATTGCCGAGGCGCTTTTGTTTGTTCTCTTCGTATTCGGAATAACTGCCTTCGAAGAAATACACCTGAGAGTTGCCTTCAAAAGCAAGGATATGGGTGGCCACACGGTCGAGGAACCAACGGTCGTGGCTGATGATGACCGCACAGCCTGCGAAATTTTCCAGACCTTCTTCCAAGGCACGGAGGGTGTTCACATCGATGTCGTTGGTGGGTTCGTCCAAGAGCAATACATTGGCTTCCTGCTTCAGCGTAAGGGCGAGGTGCATGCGGTTGCGCTCACCGCCTGAGAGCACGCCGGCTTTCTTCTGCTGGTCGTTGCCGCCGAAGTTGAATCGAGAGACGTAGGCTCTGGAGTTCATGCTGCGTTTGCCCAGTTGGATCAACTCGTTGCCCCCGCTGATGACTTCCCAGACGGTCTTCTCTGGGTCAATGTCTGCGTGTTGTTGGTCTACATAACCGATTTTCACGGTGTCGCCGACCTCGAAGGTGCCTGAGTCGGGTTTCTCCAAGCCCATGATGAGGCGGAACAAGGTGGTCTTACCCGCGCCGTTGGGCCCGATCACACCCACGATACCACCTTGTGGCAGACTGAAATTCAGGTTCTCGAAGAGCAACTTGTCGCCGTAGGCTTTGGTGACGTCGTGTGCCTCAATGACTTTCGCACCGAGACGGTCGCCGTTGGGGATATAGATCTCGAGCTTTTCTTCCTTTTCCTTCACGTCTTCGTTGAGCATCCGCTCGTAAGATTCCAGACGGGCCTTGCCTTTGGCGTGACGGGCTTTCGGGGCCATGCGCACCCACTCCAGTTCTCTTTCCAGGGTCTTGCGGCGCTTGCTCTCGGTTTTCTCTTCCATGGCAAGACGGGCGGTCTTCTGGTCGAGCCACGAGGAATAGTTGCCTTTCCACGGGATGCCCTCGCCACGGTCGAGTTCAAGGATCCAGCCGGCCACATGGTCAAGGAAATAACGGTCGTGGGTGACAGCGATGACGGTGCCCTTGTATTGCTGTAAATGACTCTCCAGCCACTGGATGCTCTCGGCATCGAGGTGGTTGGTGGGCTCGTCGAGGAGTAGGATGTCGGGCTCTTGCAACAGTAGGCGGCAAAGGGCAACGCGACGACGCTCACCTCCAGAGAGATTTTTCACGGGGGTGTCGCCTTCGGGGCAGTTGAGTGCGTCCATGGCGCGTTCCAACTTGCTGTCGAGTTCCCAAGCATCGTGTTGTTCGATGAGTTCGGTCAGCTCGCCTTGGCGGGCAATTAATTGATCGAAATCGGCGTCGGGCTCGGCAAATTTGTTGTTGATCTCTTCGTATTCCTTAAGGATGTCCACAATCTCCTGCACACCTTCTTCCACCACCTGGCGGACGGTCTTGTTGTCGTCGAGTTGAGGTTCCTGGTCGAGCATCCCGACGGAGTAACCGGGAGAGAACACCACTTCGCCGTTATAGGATTTCTCCTTGCCCGCAATGATGCGCAGTAAGGTCGATTTACCCGCTCCATTCAGGCCGATGATGCCGATTTTGGCACCATAGAAGAAGGAGAGGTAAATGTCTTTCAGGATTTGTCTCGATGGCGGGATGATCTTGCTCACGCCTACCATGGAGAAGATGATTTTTTTGTCGTCAGGCATATCAGTTTGAAGTTGTTCAGTTGTTCAGTTGTTCAGTTGTTCAGTTTTTGCATTTCTTGTTCGAGGATTGCTGTCGATTTGCCCCAATCGTACACCCGCTTGGTGAAGTCGAAGCCTGCTTGGGCAATTTGCCCTGCTTTTCCCTTGTCGGTCAACAAGGTGACAAGGTGTTGGGCCAGCGTCTCAGCATTTTCGCCTATCAGGATTTCTTCGTCAGGCTTGGCACCCAAAGAGGCATTGGCCAGTGGGGTAGTGATGGCAGGCAAGCCCATTGACATGGCTTCCAGCAACTTGTTTTGCAGCCCTGTGCCGATGCGCATGGGGGCGATGAACACCCTGCTTTGGGCGTAGGCGTCACGGATGTCGTCGAGCCAGCCGCTCACGATGATGCGGTCCGAGGCAACGCGCTTCACTTTGGGGTCGGGCGTGGCACCGGCGATGTACATCTTGGCTTCGGGAACCTGCTTCCAAACCAGGGGCAGGATTTCGTTGGCTAGGTATTCCACGGCATTCACATTGGGTGCATAGCTCATGTTGCCGGTAAACACAATGTCGTATTTCTTTTCTTCTTGCCTTGGTTTGAAAAATTCGTGGTCCACGCCATTGGGGATGATGAGGATCCCGTCTTTCTTGGGATGGGGAATCAAGTCGCGGTCGGGTTGGCTGATGATGGTTTTTATCTCGAATTCATCAAACACGGCGGCCTCGTAACGGCAGAGTCGCTGGTACTCCATGTTGTAGACGGGCCGTGTGATCCATGAGGCGATGTCGCGTCGGCGTTTCATGCCGTATGAGAAAACATCCTGGTAATCAATGGCTTTCGGAATGTTTTTGTGCCGAATGTATTCCGCTACCCGCACCAATTGTCCATACAGCATGTCGGGTTGGTGTTTGGCAATGAGGGCATCGATCTTTTTGGCAGCCTTGCGGTTGTAGAAATAGCCGCATTGCAGGGGCATACCTTTGAAGAAGGCCATGATCAAACCCAAGACAATCTGAAACTTATTGATTTTAATAAAGTTGATGGACTGACAATAGGGCTGGAGTGCTTGGAAGGCTTGTTGCTCGTCGACGTGCTTGTCGCTCAAGGCACACAAAACCAGTTCATTATGCTTGGCCAGTTGCTTGATCTGGTGGTATGCCCTGAGCTTGTCGCCTTTCTCCAGCGGGTAGGGTATGCGTGGTAAGAGTACAAAAATCTTCATGTTCAAACGAATGTGATTTTCGATGAGGGTTTGATCTGACTATAGAATAGCAGCAGCCGTTCGGTGATTTTACGGTTGTCGTACACTTCCTCTACGAGCTTGCGGGCGGCCTTGCCAATCTCGACGGCCTTGTCGGGGTTCTCGTTGATGCGTCGTATGGCTTCTGCCACCTGGGCTTTGTTTTCGGCGATAATGATGTTGACATCTTCGTCATAAAGAATGCCTTCAGCGCCCACCATGGTGGTGATTACGGCTTTGCCCATGGCCATCGACTCGATGATTTTGATGCGGATGCCACTGCCGGAAAGTAAGGGAACGATGGCGACATCGTGGTTGGCCACAAATTCTTTGGCATCGGGTACCTCACCGATGACATCAACGTGGGGATTTTTCAGTTCATTGAGCCATTCGGGCATGTTTCTTCCTGCCAAGTGGAAAACAAAGTCGGGCACTTTGGCTGTCACCGCATCCAAACAGTTGTCGATAAACCAACGGATGCCTTCTTCGTTGGGAATCCAGTTCATCGAGCCGATATGGTAGAACGAAGGCTTGTCCTCGATCCCGTAGTTGGGAGTAAACGCATCAGGATAAACGCCGTAGGGGATGTCGATGGTGGTGGTGGCACAGTATTTACGGAAATAGGCCGCATCCTTTCGGGTAATGGCAGCGATGCCGTCCACTTGGTTAATGGCGGATAACTCGTAGTTTCTCAGGGTCTTGGCCAGATGGTTGATATAGGCGCGTTTCAGGAAGAAACGGGTGCCCTTGGCAATACGTTCCCAAATAAGATGTTCCACGTTATGTGCCCGCAACACCACCAAAGCCTTTGAATGTTTGCGGATGGTCTCTACGTAGGGCGTCATGAACAGCGTTTCCAGCTGTACCACATCGTAGGTGTCTTTCTCCAAAACCTCGGCCAGTCGGTTGGTGAACTCTTTCGAAATGAAGCGCTCCACATGATACGACTTTTTTGAAAACAGGTTCTTGAAGGCATTGAAAGGTTTTACCCGGAGATCCACATTGATCAACTCAATGCCTGTTTTTTGCCGATAGTCCTCGGGAATGTCATCGATGCTGACGTTGTATTTCTTGCTGTTGACCGCCAGTATCTTGACCTGATGGCCTGCTTCGAGCAGGCCGGTGACGATGCTGTTCATGGCCATGGGCCCACCTTCTACGGCGGGATATGGCGGCTTGTTGCAGAGGAGGAGGATTTTCATTGGTTAGGAGTTAGGGGTTAGTTTTTGGTGGCTTTGAAGGTGAGGAAGAGACCGATGGGGAGGATGACAAGCGATGAGAGCCATACACCCAGAAACATGTTCAAATCGCCGAACTCGGCCATGCGTTCTGCCACGGTGGAGATGATGTAATAGATGACAAAGAACAGCACGGAAACCACAACGGGCAATCCCAGCCCCCCTTTCCTGATGATGGTGCCCAAGGGAGCGCCGATGAGGAAGAAGATGATACAGGCGAAGCTCAAGGTGAATTTCTTGTGCAGCTCTTTCTTGTGCTTTTTGATGTTGAGCCGGTGGGCTCCGAGGTCTTGGTTGTTGAAAGCCACGTTCTCCTTGGCTGTGCGTGACGTTCCGGTAGCAATTTCCAGGATGCGGTTTCGGTCTTTAGGGTCGAGATGCTCAAGCAGCGGCCAAGTGAGGGTAGGGGGGGAGGTGGCTTGTTGGACGTTTTGTTCACTGCTCATTTCTAACTCCTCATTCCTAACTTTCTCATAATTGCTTAGCCTTTGTTGGAAGCCCTGAGTGAATTTCCCCTGTTTGTTGTCGAAACTCCGTTCCAAAGAGTCAAGTGCCGTGGTGAGCTGTTGGATGTTCATCATGGCTTGGTACGACTTGTACATGTCTTCGTTCGAACGGGTCAAGTCGAAACTGGCCAGGCTGAACTTGATTTGTTCCTCACGGAAAGACATGCGTTCAAAAGGCCTGTTGAACTTGAAGGTTTGTTTGTTGGAACGGTCTTCTGTGTAGTTGTGTCCGCTGTACAAGGTGAAGATGATACTCCGTTGGTTGGGACTCAGCGACATCATTCCCGAGTCGGCCACCATGATCTTGCTGTTTCCGTCCCGATCGGTATGGTCATAGATTTTTACCCCATAAATGGTGCTTCCGTCTTTACCTTTTTTATCTACATAAATGACGTAATTTTCTATATCTTTGTAAAAAACACCTTCTTTGATGTCAAAAGCCAATTTCTGTCTTCTTACGTCGAAAAGCAAAGTCTTGAACTTCAGCATGGCTACCGGATTGATGCTGTTGCTGAAAATGAAAGCCAAGCCACTGAGCAGGATGGAAAAGATAAACAGGGGACGCATGGCGGTCCAGATGGAGATGCCGGCGGCTTTGATGGCCACCAACTCATAGTGCTCGCCCAGGTCTCCAAAACTCATGATGGAGGCCAACAGGATGGCCAAGGGCAGGGCCATGGGTACAAAGGTGATGGAGGCATGGAAAAACAGTTCCATGAGGATCTTGAGCGACAAACCCTTGCCCACAAGGTCGTCTACATAAACCCATAGAAACTGCATCAGCAACACGAAGATCACGATGAAAAACGTGAAGACAAAGCTGCCGAGGAAGGACTTCAATATGAGTTTATAGAGTTTTTTCACGATTCGGGAATTATTGCAAAGATAAAAAAATTATCTTTGCCACACAGAAATTAGTAAGACTATGGATTTTTTCAAGGGAATAACCATCGCCGTGACCGTCAGTGACCGTACCGGCAACGTAATCTACCAAAACGACAGTTCCATCGATGTCAATGGGGATGCCCGTGGGCGTAATTTGCAACAATGCCATAACCCGAAATCGTGGGAGATGATCTGCAAAATGCTGGAACAAAATATTTCTAACGTCTACACCATTTCCAAAAAAGGGAAGGAGAAGCTCATCTATCAGACCCCTTGGTACGAAGATGACGACAAAACCAAGCCTGCGGGTCTGGTGGAATTTTCCATCATCCTTCCCGAAAACATGCCTCATTACGATCGCGGATGAGAGATCCGAAACAGGCACGCGTTTCTAGCGGCTTTACACTGAAAAGCAGCAGCTTGTCGGGGTTGGCGGCCTTTGCCATCAACCTTTTATGGGTGTTTGTGGTCTATCAAGTATGCCGAGTCGCCTTTTTGATGGAGCATTGGGCCATCTATCGGGAAGGCTTCCCTTCTTTGGACTTGCTTAAAGCTTTCAAAGGTTCGCTGGTATTCGACACTTCGGCCATTGTATATACCCATTTCCCATATTTGCTGTTGATGCTGATGCCGTTCACTTTCCGCGACAAGAAATGGGTGGCAGGGCTTGCAAAAGGGTATTATCTTGTGATTAATGCGGTTGCCATCGCCGCCAATTTGGTCGATGTGGCCTATTATGCCTATACCAACAGGCGTACCACTTGTTCGGTCTTTGACGAGTTTGACAACGACCCTTCCCAGGTCTCGGATGCCATCTTCACGGAATTTGTGAGGCATTGGTATCTGGTTGTCCTCGGGCTGGCATTGATTTTCATGCTTTGGAAGCTGTACGTCAAGCCGGAAGGCCTGGTGAAACTGTCCTCGTTGAAGCAAAAGGTCCGTTACTATGCGGTGTCCACCCTTACTTTTGTGGTGACTACTGTGTTGTGTATCGGAGGAGCAAGGGGCGGTTTCGCTACTTCCACTCGGCCCATTGCAATGAGCAACGCGAACCAATATGTCAACCGGCCTTGTGAGGCTTCCCTGATCCTGAACACCCCGTTCTCGATGATTCGGACGCTTACAAAGAAAAGTTTCACTGTTCCCGATTATTATCCTCCGGAGACGGTGGAACAGGTCTTTTCTCCCGTTCATCTGCCCAATGATACGGTGCTCCCCCGCCAAAGGAATGTGGTGGTGGTAATCTTGGAAAGTTTTTCCAGAGAATTTGTTGGGTTCAGCAATCCCGACCTGGACGATGGCCGTTACCAGGGATTCACACCCTTTTTGGATTCGCTGATGGCACATAGCCTCACGTTCGAATACACCTTTGCCAATGGAAGGAAGAGTATTGATGCCATGCCCTCTGTCCTGTCAAGCATCCCTTATTTTGTGGAGCCGTTTTTCCTGACGCCCTATTCCTTGAACCAGCTTTCGGGTTTGGCCAAGGAGTTGAAGAACCTCGATTACCATACAGCTTTTTTCCATGGCGCACAAAACGGGAGCATGGGCTTCATGGCATTTTCGCAGGCAACAGGTTTCGACGCCTACTATGGACGTGAGAATTACGACGAAGATCCCCGATTTGGAGGTGACAGGGACTATGACGGCACTTGGGCGATCTGGGATGAGCCTTTTTTGCAGTATTACGCCTTGAAGATGGATGAGTTGCCCCAACCTTTCATGACCACGGTGTTCACCGCCAGTTCACACCATCCGTTCAAGGTGCCTGAGCAATACAAGGACCGTTTTGTGGATGTGGACGACAATCCTTTGCACAAAGGCATCGCCTACACCGACTATTCGTTGAAGCGCTTTTTCGAAGAGGCGAAAAAAATGCCTTGGTACGACAGCACCTTGTTTGTCTTCACCGCCGACCACGGAAACCTTCCTGACCACGAAGTCTATCGTACGGATCTGGGCTTGTATTCGGTGACGCTTTTCCTCTTCGATCCTTCGGGCACCATCAAGCCGGAACGTCGCAATTGCATTGCCCAACAAATCGACATCATGCCTACGGTGTTGGGTTATTTGGGCTACAATAAACCCTACATCGCCTTTGGCAACGACTTGCTGACCACCTCCGACGACCAAACTTGGGCGGTGAGTTTCAATGAAGGGTTGTATCAATTTGTCAAAGGTGACTACATGATCCAGTTGACGCAGGAGGGCGAACTGAAGTCCATCTATCGTTTCAAGGAGGATCCGTTGCTGAAGAACAATCTGGTGGGCCAGTCCATCCCTGAGGTGGAGGACATGCAGGCTTTCTTGAAAGCCCTGATTCAATCCTACATGCAAAGGATGGTCTCAGACGATTTGATGGTGAAATGAAGGGTTAGGCAAAGGTGAACAGCAGGTTCCCGAAGAAATTCCATAAGGTGGCCAACCCGATGGCAAAGACTTTGCTGAGATAGAAATTCCATTTCAACTTGCTGTGGAGTAGGTATACGGCTCCCGTATCGATGCCCAAGCCGACGAGAGAGATAAGGAAATACTTGGCATATTCCATTCCGACCGCAGGATTGGTGCTTTGGAACGTCCACCAGCGGTTGAGCAGGTAGTTGGTGGTAGCGGCACAGACGAACCCCAGCATGTTGCTGAGGTATTTGTTGAACTTGCAGACCTCCTTGAAAAACCAGGTGATCCCGAAATTCACAAACACGCCGGAGAAGCCCACGGCACCGAACTTCAGGAATTTCAGCAGGAAGGCCTTGTCGATCATAGGAATTTGGTTAGGAAGATGAAGGGCATCAACGTCTCAACGCCATCAAACACAAACACCTTTCCGGTGTTGCCTTGGCAGATGATGCGCATGGGGAGGCCAGAGCGTTGTTCGGTCTCTACCATGACTTGGCGACATGCGCCGCAAGGAGCCACGGGGTCGATCACTTCGGTGATTTCAGAGCAGGCTGTGATGGCGATGGCCTCTATGGGTACCCCCGGATATTGGGCTTGGGCGGCAAAAAGGGCAACCCGCTCGGCACAAAGGCCACTGGGATAGGCGGCATTTTCGATGTTGCTGCCTTTGACGGTAGCTCCATTGGACAGCCTGACCGCCGCGCCTACATGGAACTTTGAGTAGGGCACGTAGGAGTTGTTGGTGGCTTCGTGAGCTTGGTTGAGCAACCTGGCATCGGCGGGAGCGTGGGCGGCCAACTCCTTTTCGTCCTCATAGACGGTGTAGTCCGAAATGAATTGTTGTTTCTTCATGTTATTTCTTTTTAGGACACCTCTTCATCCTTTTTTCCAAATGCAAAGATAAGCAAAGAATTGAATAATGCAAACCATGTCGCTCCTGCTTGTGTGTCGAGGGTGTCCTCAGGTAGCATCGATAGGATCGCGATGACCAGGAATAGGGTATACAAATAGGTTCGGTTGCGTTTTTCCGCGCAATACGGATACAGCAGGGTGATGAGGAAAATGATCAGTCCCACGATGCCAAATCCAACCGTGATGGAAAGGTATTGGTTGTGAGCGCGATGTCGATACTGTTCCTCCAACGGCGAGTTCAGCTCCTCGTATGCTTGGCGGTAAGCATTGGGGATATCGCCGGTTCCAACGCCGAAAACCGGATGTTTTCGGATCAGATGGAACGAAGCCCGGGTGTATTCGATGCGCTGCGATAGCGAACCTCCGTTGGGGTTGTTGTACCGGCGGTATTGGTTGTACTCGAAAGCGGTTTCGGAGAGCCGTGCCTTAAGGCCGGGATGAACGTAATTGTTGTAGTTGGCGATACCGTTCTCCACATTGTGGAAGTCCTGTTCGTCCAAGGCATTCACGCCTGCTGCGTCTTTCCGCAGGTTCTTTGAGGTAAGGTATCGGGCCAGCGTTGCTTCCAGGTTCTCGCCATTAAGGGTCAAGCCGTCGTAGTCGAGCGCACTGCGGCGATTCCAGGCTTCGCGCATTTCGGGACGACAGAAATAAAGCCCGATGTATTGGCCGTCCTCCACGGGGAAGCATACCGTGTCGTGCCAGTAGTCGTTGCCCAAAGCCGTTTTCTTGTCGAGTTGGCTGATATCGACTGGGTCCACGCGCAACAGTCGGTCGGCAGTACGATAGAGGATCAATCCGGCAACGATCGGAACAGCAATAATCACGGCCAAACCAACGAGTTTCCAGGCAGTACTTCTCACCTTGGTAAAATACACATAAAGCAAGGTGGCTGCCAGCAATCCGACAAAGACGAGGTATCCCGAGAGGGATTCAAAGATGTAGAGTTGATAGATGAACCACATGATCAGGAAATACATGAGATAGTGGTTCAAGGCGGTTTTCAGGCTGAAGGCAGGGACAACTTTTCCTCTGGTAATGCGCTTTTCATAAATGTAATAACCGATAATGCCTATGCACAGCACGATGTTCAGACAGAAGCGGATGTGGCTGATAAATAGGGAAATTTCGCGAATGTCACCGTAGTCATGCCTGACATAAGTGACGAAACTGATGCAGGTAGCGATGAACACGGAACATACATAAATCAGCATCAGTAGATCGAAATGCTTCCTGCTCAACGGCTTGACCGATGAAAGCACCATGGGGAGGATCAATAAGGGGAGTTTTACCCTCAAGTCCTTGAAGGCATAGTCGAAATCGGAGGTGTAGGCGAGACCTATCAGGTGAAGCAGAAAGAGTACCACCAGCACCACAGCAATCTTGTTGTGGATGAAATGCTGGAACTTGGTTTTGATGGGGTCGCCCGTGAAGAGCCATACGGCCATCAACAAAAATTGGGAGGCACCCATCAGGAACGGCGAGAGGGTGAGGCTTGCCGCCATGATGGCCAGGCAGACGAGGTAGGCTGCCGGCTCGTAGTTCCGTGTGCGTTCTCTCCAGGTCAAGGCTTCAAGATGGATTCATATCTTTGTTGGTCAAGCAGGATTTCGAAGGCCGCATTCAAGTCCTCGTCCTTGTCCAGCGAGGCTACAATGCGTCCCTTCTGATAGTAGTAGCGTCCCACAATTTCCAGGCGCAGCAGTTCTTCAATGTCGGCCCGATTTTTCACTAGGTCGTTCTCCTTGTCGGCTTTCAATTTCTTTTCCAAAGCCTCGATTTGGGCACCGACACTCTCAAGATAGCCCTCTTCCTTTGCGAGTTTTTTGAACTCGTTGATTTTTTTCTCGCTTTCGGTCGTATAAGAGAATCCTTTGTCTTTCACGAACTTCATGAAGTCGGCGTAGGTGGCGTCGTCAATCTTGAATTGATCGGCAGGAGCGATACTGGAGTGTTCGTGGGCAAATTTGGTGGCGTAGTCGAAGATGTAGTTCTTGGCATAGAGGTAGGCGGTCACCGTGGCATATTTCAGGGGCTCGATCTTGATGTCGGGCATGATGCCGTGGCCTTCATAGACAGTGCGTCCTGCTGTGGTCTTGAAAGGTTTGCCCAGCGTGTCGTTCTTGCTATAGGTGGTGTCTTTCTTGTGGGAATAGTCGATCTCCTGAATGCAGCGTCCACTGGGGATGTAATATTTGGCGATGGTAACTTTCATTTGGGTGTTGTAGCTCAGGGGCAGGATGTTCTGCACGAGGCCCTTGCCAAAGGTGCGTTGGCCGATGACAACCCCGCGGTCATAATCTTGGATGGCACCGGAGAGGATCTCGCTGGCAGAGGCGCTGCCTCCATCGACGAGAATGGCCAACGGGATCTGCTCGTCAACTGGCTGGTTGGTGGTGGCATACATGCTGGCGGCCTGTTGGGATTTGCCTCTGGTGGAAACCACGGGTTTCCCTTTGGGGATGAAAAGGTTGACGATTTCAACGGCCTCGTTGAGCAATCCTCCACCGTTGCCTCTCAAGTCGATGATGAACCCCTTGAGTTCATGGTCTTTTTTCATGTCGACCAAATGTTGTTTCATCTCGTTGGCAGCGTTCTTGGTAAAGCTGTTGAAACTCACGTAGCCGATGCCGTTGTCGAACACGGTGGCGTAAGAGATGTTGTCGATTTTGACCTTCTCGCGCTTCAAGGTGAACTCAATGGGCTTTTCCACTCCGTAGCGTTTGATTTTTAGGGTGACCTCGGTGCCAGGCTGTCCCTTGAGGAGCTCGCTTACCTGGTCGGTGGGTTTTTTGTGGGTGTCAACCCCATTGACGGAAAGGATAGCATCGCCAGCACGGAGTCCTGCCTTTTGCGCAGGCCAGCCTTCGTAGGGGTCGGAGATTCGGGTGTATTCTCCGTCGTATTGGATGATGGCCCCAATGCCGCCGTACTCACCAGTGGTCATGAGCTTGTAGCTCTCAATCTCTGATTCGGGGATGAAAACCGTGTAGGGATCCAGCCCTTGGAGCATGGCATCGATGGCCGCCTCATTGAGTTCCGCTGGGTCGATCTCATCCACATAGTTCAGGTTGAGCTCCCTCAGCAAGTCGTTATAAATGTCGATGCTCTTCGCAATCTCGAAATTGTTTTGTTTCTCCTGTCCGATGACGGACATCGACAACAAAAGGCCGATCAATAAAATGTTTATTCTCTTCATTCTTTTACTTCTTACTTCTGTCTTCTAAAAACTCACGGTACCGGATCATACCCGCTTCCGCCCCAAGGATTGCACGACAACACCCTTTTGATAGTCAGCCAACCGCCTTTGAAGGCACCGTATTTCTCAATGGCTTCCAACCCGTAATTGGAGCAGGTGGGAGTGTAGCGGCAGGCTTTCCCGAGCCAAGGTGACAGGGTGATTTGGTAAAGCCTGATCAGCAGGATGAGCAGTTTAGCGAGGGGTCTGAAGCGTTTTTTCATATCGGTTGATGAGTTCGTTGACGGCTTTGGCGGTACGGTCGAACATTTCCTCGTAGGAATGGATGACGGTGGCGTTATAGATTAACGCAACATCCATCGAAATCGTATCGCGCAAGCAGACTTCATACAATTTTGATTTGTTTTTTCGCCACGATTCGCGGATTAACCGCTTTACACGGTTGCGCTTGAAAGCGTGGTGGAAGCGTTTTTTGGACACGGAAAGGAGCAATCGGCAGGTCACAGGTTTGTCGCCGATGGGTCTCGGCAGAAATACGATACGGTAGGGATAACACGAAAAACCAGCCCCTTTACCGAAAAGGGACTGGATTTCGCTTTCTTTGCAGATTCGTTCGTATTTCGGGAAATCCTCCATCTATTTCTTTTTGCTCTTTTTGTTTTCCGCAGCCACATATTCCTCGATAGCCATGGTCATCGAAGGTGCGGTTTCGGTAGGTGCGTGGAAGTCGAGCCTGAATCCTGAGTCGATGATGGCCTGACAGGTGGCTTCGCCAAAACCTCCGATAGCCACTTCCTTTTGCTTGAACTTCGGGAAGTTGGCCTTCAGCGATTCGATACCTGCGGGGCTGAAAAAGACCAACATGTCGTAATCATCGATTTTTACTGTCTGGGTGAGATCGGCCGACACGGTGCGGAACATCACGGCTTTGGAGAATTCAACCTTCGCCTCGGTGAGTTGGTCGGGGATGCTGTCGGAACTGATGTCGGAGCAGCAATACAGGTATTTTTCGTCTTTGTGTTTCTTGATGAGTTCCAAGAGATCCTCGAATTTCTGGTTGCCATAGAACACCTTGCGCTTGCGGTATTGGACGTAACGCTGCAAGTAGAGTGCTGTCGATTCGTTGATGCAGAAGTATTTCATCGTCTCTGGGACGTTGAAGCGCATCTCTTTGGCCACCCTGAAATAGTGGTCAACGGCATTGCGGCTCGAGAGGATGACGGCGGTGTAGTCAGAGAGCTTTACGTGCTCTTGGCGCAACTCGCTGGCCGTGACCCCCTCCAATTTGATGAATTTCTCAAAAGTGAAGTTGACCCCGTATTTTTTGGAAAGGTCACCGTAAGGAGTTTTGGCGATGTCAGCCGGTTGTGGCTGTGACACCAGTATGGATTTGATCTTCATTTGCTAACTGGTTAAAGGACAGTACTATTGGCGAAAAACCGCATCCCTGCTGTAAAGAGCAGGACAAGGGGTGCGATTTCGAGCGTGCAAAAGTACAAAAAAATATAAAACGAAGGCATTTTTGAAAAAACTTTGGTTTCTATGAAGCTGAGAAACAACCTCATTAGCGCCATTACAAATAGAATGCCTACGCCAATCCAAACAAAAATCGAGTTTGGAATATAGAGTACTGGCAGCAGTACCAGCATAAGAATCAGAAATCCATAGGTGGAAACCGAGAGGTCGACGGTGATCTGTCGGGAGACGACATCCTGTTGTTGGAACAGCCATCCCGTAATCGACAAGATCAGGTAACGCAGCAATATCCATAGGGCCATGCCCCCACAAGCGGCGCTGAAAAAGCCGAAGCCGTTGTAAGCTTCTACGTCACGGGAAAAGATCACGGAGGCTTTCTGAAGGAATAGGGCGAGGATGATGACGTATGAAAACAGGAATGCATATCCGATGAAACTCCTCATGGGGGTCCATTCGCGCAACAATTGGTTGGTGTGTGCCACGCCACCAGGTACGCTGAGCAACTGTTTGAACTGACGAGGGTATAATTGTTTGTTGAGCACCACCAACAGCAGCACTGCTGCCAGAATGATCAGATTCCAGCCCTCCAGTACCTCGTGGGTGACCCGTTCCATGGGGCTGATGACCCCATTAAAACCCACTGTGATGAAATTTGAAACCTCTTCCATATTCCCTGGAAAAAACTTTGCAAAGATAAGAAAAATTCCTAATTTTGCCTCTTTATAAACTGAACAACTGAACAACTTAACAACTGAACAATTTTTATTATGGATTTAATGCATGAAATCATTGCCAATGCCCAAGCTCACAAGCAGCGCATTGTGCTTCCCGAAGGTGACGAACCCCGTACACTGAAAGCCGCCGACCGGCTGCTCGCCGACGGTGTCGCCGACATCATTCTTATCGGTCCTGCCGAGAAAATCAAGGAAATGACCGCCGAATTCGGCCTTCAGAACATCGGCAAGGCCCGCATCATCGACCCCAAAGACAACCCCGATAGGCAGAAATATGCCGATCTCCTTTTTGAACTCCGCAAAGCCAAAGGCATGACTCCTGAGCAGGCTTACGACCTGGCTGGCAATTTCATGTACCTTGGCATCCTACTGGTGAAAGCTGGTGAGGCTGATGGCCTTGTGAGCGGTGCCCGTTCCACTACAGGCGACATGCTCCGTCCTGCCCTCCAGATCATCAAGACGGTTCCTGGTGTGAGTTGCGTGAGCGGTGCCTTTACCATGTTCCTCCCCGAAGGTTGCCCCTACGGCACTGATGGACGCATGGTGTTCGCCGACTGCGCCGTGACTCCGATGCCGACTGCCGAGCAGTTGGCCGAGATTGCCATCTGCACCGCCGACACCGCCAAGGCCATTGCCAAGATCGATCCCGTCACTGCCATTCTGAGCTTCTCTACCAAGGGTAGCGCCAAGCATGAAGTGGTTGACAAGGTCATTGAAGCCACCCGTATTGCCAAGGAACGCCGTCCCGACCTCGTCCTCGACGGTGAACTCCAGGCCGATGCCGCCATCGTACCTTCGGTAGGCTCCAGCAAAGCTCCTGGCAGCCCTGTTGCTGGCAAGGCCAATACCCTCGTGTTTCCCTGCCTCGAAGTGGGTAACATCGCCTATAAACTCGTACAGCGTCTGGCCGGTGCCGAAGCTGTCGGTCCCGTGCTCCAAGGCCTTGCCAAGCCCTGCAACGACCTGAGCCGTGGATGCTCCATCGACGATGTCTATAAATTAGTCGCCATCACTTGTAACCAAGCAATAGCCCAAAAGAATTAATTCATTTGCACCCTACGGGGTGCCATATCGGTAGAAAAATATGAAAATATTAGTTTTAAACTGCGGCAGCTCCTCCATCAAATACCAGCTGCTGGACATGGAAAACACCAATTCTGCACATGTTTTGGCCAAAGGCCTTCTCGAGCGCATCGGCCTCGAAATGGGCGAATTTACCCACAAATACAATGGAGAGAAGTACTATGAGCAACTTCCCATCCCGAACCACACCGAAGGTATCAAACTGGTGCTGAAGGCACTGGTGGATCCCAAGATGGGGGTTATCAAGGACCTGAAAGAAATCAATGCGGTCGGCCACCGTGTCGCCCATGGCGGTGAGAAGTTCTCACAGAGCGTCCGTATCGATGACAACGTCATCAGCATGATCAAGGACCTGTGCGACCTGGCTCCCTTGCACAACCCTGGTGCCCTGCAAGGCATCGCTGCCATGCAGGAGGTGCTTCCAGGCATCCCCATGGCTGCTGTGTTCGACACCTCTTTCCACAGCACCATGCCACCTGAGGCTTACCTTTACGCCCTTCCTTACGAATACTATGAAAAGTACCGCGTGCGCCGTTATGGCTTCCACGGCACCAGCCATAAATTCGTGGCTGAGAAAGCCGCCGAGTTTGTCGACAAAGACTGGAAACAATGCAAGATCGTGACCTGCCATTTGGGCAGTGGTGCTTCCATCGCTGCCGTCGAATACGGCAAGTCGGTCGAGACTTCCATGGGTTTCACTCCTGTTGAGGGTCTTGTGATGGGCAGCCGTACCGGTGACCTCGACTTGGGTGCCTTCATGTACATCATGGACAAGGAGGGCTACAACACCAAGGAGATGAACACCTTGGTCAACAAGAAGTCAGGTCTTGTAGGTATTACTGGTGGCAAGCAGGATATGCGTGACGTGCGCGCCGCCAAGGAAGAAGGCGACGAGCGCTGCACTTACGCCTTTAACATGTTCGCCCACCGCGTGAAGAAATACATCGGTGGCTACATGGCCGTGATGAATGGCGCCGATGTCATCGTCATGACAGGCGGCATCGGTGAAAACGCCTGGTTCATGCGTGAAGCCATCCTTGAGAATATGGAAGGTCTGGGCATCAAGCTCAACCATCGTCTGAACAAGGAAACCATTGGTGAAGCGGGCGTGATCTCCACACCCGACTCCAACGTCACCGTGGTAGTCTATCCGACGGACGAAGAGTTCGTTATTGCCAAAGATACCTTTAATTTAGTAAAGAAGTAAGAAGGCGGAAGACAGAAGTTCTGAATAATGTATGCGTTAAAGCAAATATCGAAAGTTGTTGACGGCCGTCTGACGGGTGCCGGTGAGGATCGCTCCATTCAGGATCTCCTCATCGACAGCCGTCAGTTGCTGTCGCCCATGCAAACCCTGTTTTTCGCCTTGGTGAGCGACCGTAACGACGGGCATCGCTATATCGGCGAGCTTTATGAGAAAGGGGTTCGCGCTTTTGTGGTCAGTTGTCCTCAAGACCAGCAGGCTTTCCCTGAGGCCACCTTCATTGTTGTGGAGGATACCTTGAAAGCCCTGCAAAAGCTGGCCGCCCATCACAGGGAACAATACAACATTCCTGTAATCGGCGTTACTGGCAGTAATGGCAAGACCATCGTCAAGGAATGGCTGGCCCAGCTGCTCAGTCCCGACTACAATACGGTGCGCAGTCCCAAGAGCTACAACTCGCAGGTTGGCGTTCCCCTCTCGGTGTGGCAGATGAACGCCGCCCATCAGTTGGCCATTTTTGAGGCGGGCATTTCCAAACCCGACGAGATGACCGCTTTGGCAGACATTATCAACCCGACCATCGGTGTGTTCACCAACATCGGTCAGGCGCATGGCGAGAATTTCATCAACGCCACCCAAAAGGCGGGAGAGAAACTCAATCTTTTTAAAAGAGCCGGCACTTTGGTGTACTGCATGGATTATTTCGATATCCAACAGGTGATTCTTAGGGCTGATTTGGCGAAAAAGACGCATTTGTTTTCTTGGAGTCGTAAGTTCAAGGAGGCAGAGCTCTATGTTGCCAAGGTCGATAAAAAAGAGAAAGAGACCCTCGTGGAGGTGGTTTATCAGGGTGCGACCCTCGACTTCGCCATCCCGTTTACCGACGAGGCTTCCATCGAGAATGCCATCCATTGCATTGCGGTGTGCCTGTTATTGAAGATGGATGCTGCGGTGCTGCGGGAACGGTTACTCGGACTGAATTCCGTGGCCATGCGCCTTGAGATTAAGGCAGGTGTCAACAACTGCACCATCATCAACGACTACTATAACTCCGACGTCAATTCGCTGGCCATTGCTCTCGATGTGATGAACCAGCAACAGCAGCACCACGACAAGGTGCTGATCCTGTCCGACATCCTCCAAAGCGGACGTGACGAAGAGGAACTTTATGGCTACATCGCCCGTTTGATTGAAGAAAAAGGGGTCAGCCAACTTATTGGCATCGGCCCAGCCATCAGCCGTCAGGCTCGGCAGTTTAAGGCAGGGAGCCGCTTCTTCAGCGATGTTGCTGACTTCATGCAGCATTACCTGTTCTCCCAGTTCCGTAACCAGACCATCCTGCTGAAAGGAGCCCGTGCCTTTGCCTTTGAGCAGATTAGCATGGAGTTGCAAGAAAAGGCGCACGAAACCGTGTTGGAGATCAACTTTAACCACTTGGTCAACAACTTTAACCACTACCGATCGCTCATCAAGCCTGAGACCAAGATCATGGTTATGGTGAAGGCATTTGGCTATGGTAGCGGCAATTACGAGGTTTCGAACATTCTCCAGTTCCATCGTGCCGACTATCTTACCGTGGCTTTTGCCGATGAGGGTGTGGAGTTGCGCCGTGCCGGCATCAAGCTGCCCATCATGGTGATGAGTCCTGAGGTGAACAGCTACGACAACATCATCAAATATCAGCTCGAACCGGAACTTTTCAGCTTCCGCAACCTCGATTTCATCGAGAAAGCCTTGGAAGCCACGGGAGGCACCTCGCCGCTCAATGTGCATGTGAAGCTCGATACGGGGATGCACCGTCTGGGCTTTTCCTTGAAAGAGTTGCCCGAACTGATTCGCCGCATCCAAAGCAATCCGTTGATCCACGTGCAGAGTGTTTTCTCGCATCTCGCTACAGCGGACAATCCTGACGAAGATGAATTCACCTTGAGCCAGATTCATGTTTTTGAGCAAGGAAGCCAAATGATCGTTGATGCCTTCCCGCACAAGGTGTTGCGCCATATCCTCAATACGGCAGGTATTACTCGGTTCACCCAGTATCAGTTCGACATGGTGCGCCTCGGCATCGGACTTTATGGTGTGCCCACCTGCAAGGCTGATGAAGGGGCACTGGAGACTGTAGTGTCGCTGAAGACCACCATCAACCAGATCAAGGAAATCCCGGCGGGCGACAGCATCGGCTACAACCGTCATGGCCGGGCGGAACACGATATGCGCATCGGCATTGTGCCCATTGGCTATGCCGATGGCCTTTCCCGTCTGCTGGGCAACGGCAATTGCCATTTCTTCGTCAAGGGACAACCCGTGCCTATCGTGGGTGACATTTGCATGGACATGTGTATGCTTGACCTAACTGACATTGAAGCCGAAGAAGGCGATACCGTGGTCGTTTTTGATGCCGACC
>JAEEGL015005530.1_pt1 | contig 25144 bp, 16 predicted proteins | sample 9134231 | NCBI WGS metagenome assembly JAEEGL01 (sample SAMN16246548, study PRJNA631951) | gut metagenome | biome: gut microbiome; feature: rumen; material: fiber-attached | host: Bos | place: Iran: Karaj | collected 2018-10 | reverse complement strand
GAAGATAAATAAGTGACATAAGAATATCCTATTTTTAGCGGTAATCCAATAGAGTGGAAACACTCAAAGCGGATTGCCGCTTTTTTGTGCGTGGAAGTCAATATTACCAATATTAACAATATTTATGTTGGTCCAAAACGACCCAAAATGATCCAAAAAAGGACAAAACAAAACCAATTTATAATTAACCGAGCCGCAAGGCTCACAAGTTTAACTAAAAACAAATTTTTATGAAAAGATTTTTTCTAATTCCGCTAATGACGCTGGTATGTAGCGTTATGGCGTGGGGAAGTGAAATTACCGTTTCTAATTTCGCAGACCTCAAAACTCAACTTTCCGCTTCCGGAACTTATGATGTCGTTAAGTTAGCAAACGACATCGCTTACCCGAGTAACGGTTCTGACCTGCTCAATATTGAGCGTTCTCTTACTTTGGATGGCCAAGGCCACAAGATTATTGGTTATGGTTTGCGCACAAATATGCCAACCACAGGAACACCGAACGATCAGTATAAAAAAGTTACGTTGGCCCTGAATAGTAACGGGCTAACTAACGATTTTACTATTCTTCGCAGCAATTTGACCATTACATTGAAAGATTTAGTAGTACGTCCTGCTGAGACCAATGTAACTTATACAGTTGCTGTTATGGTATATGATGGCGTAAAAACATTGAATATCGATGGTTGCGAAATTCTTGATCAGGCTAGTAGTGCTATTCCTTTGGCTATTTTCGGAAATACCAGCAATGAAGAAAATAGATTAGCTCTTAATATTGACAATTCTTACCTTAATGCAGGCTTAGGCATAGATAATGAAATAGATGATAGGGGACACAAGGATACGAATGGTAAGGGTTATCCTATTGTTATCTTCAAACCGACCGATGTAACTATTACTAATTCCACTCTTCGTGGATACTGCGCTATAAGTTTCAAATGTCCGCTTGATTTAATTCCTGGAAACCGTTGGCAACTTGGCTTTGGAGACAACTCTAATGGTGGAGCGCGTGGAACTATTGTTAACGCAACAAACTGCTATTTCAATGCAGTCAACCACTCAAATAATGTAACTAATGGCTTTGGTGTATTTAACCTGGAAGACGATGGTATCACGATCAACCTCAATAACTGCGGTATGAATGCTACCAAAACTGGAAATGCATCCCAGGCAATGTTATTGTTGAATGGTTGGTACGTTCCGCAGTCTCGTCACTCTGCGCCTATCAATTTAACTATTTCTGGTGATAATTCGCATATTAATGGAGATATTATCAATAATTTCTGGCATACATATTTTAGTAATATAACGGGCTTTAAGCATACCTTAGAGAATGGTGCAGAGGTTGGCAATGAGGTTTATACAGCAACCGGTAGTTCCGCACCTTCATGGGCATATACTAGTCCTATTAATGTAACGATTACCGGTGGTACATATGCACAAAAGGTTGATGACTATGAGTTCCGTACCCACCTAAAAACAGAGGGCATTCCTGCTATTGCTAAGAATGTCAATTACAACAATGATAGCTATTTTGATAAAGCTAAATTGTCTATTCCTTCTACCCATGAGGTTAAAACGGTAAACCAAGGTGGTGTAATTCTCTATCGTGTTGTTCCGAAAACAACAACTCTTTACGATCTGAATGACAACGTTCAATCGCAAGGTGATGGTCAAAACCCGACTACTTCGTTTGAACTCTCTGATGGTTCAGAAATGACTTTGAACCAAGAGATCACCAAGGCGGGTTATGTAGAAGTAAAAGATCATACTCCCGAAGACTCAACTACTGTAACTGTAGCTAAGAACAATTCAGATATCCAGCACAGTCAAACACTCGTTATCAACAATGGTTTGGACGTGCAAGGCAAATCGCAAGTGATTGTTGAGCCGACAGCTGCTCTTGTTATCGGTAAAGGTGGTATCGTTACCTCCAAACCGGAGAACATCATTATCCAAGCTGACGAAGATGGCGCAGCTTCTCTGCTGCTTGATCCGGCTATTACCGTTAACCGGACTCCGGAACTGACTGTTAAGATGACTGTTCCTGCTGAGCACGCCGGTTACGAAATGCTTGGCTCTGACATATACCGTCACTGGCACCGTTTTGCAATGCCGGTTGAGCACATGGCTGCTACTTGGGCTAAAGTGCCGGACGTACCGACATACCTCTACGGTTGGGACTATGCTAATCAAAAATGGGCACAAGTAGGCGTAACTGAGATGGTTCCGTTCGCTGGTTACACCCTCTCTCCGGATCGACTGATTACGAATCAGACAGGTGCTATTACTTATACCTTCAAGGGTCAACTGCTGGGTAACACCAACTGCACGCTGAACCTCAACCACCACGGTTATAACTTCTTCGGTAACAGCTACACCGGCTATATTAGCATCCTCAAACTCGTTGAGCAGATTATGGGTGATGCTAAGATTGATGGTACCGTTTGGATGTGGGATGGTGAGAAATATCAAGGTGTTGCTCTCGCAGGATTAGAGGAACGCCCGTATTTGTATAAATCTTGGCAGAAAGAGGTAGCTCCAATGCAGACCTTCGTTCTCCGTCTTACCGGTGATGATTTCTCTTCTACCGATATTAACTACGCAGACGCTATTTGGGGTAACCCGCGTTATGATAACGCAAAGAGTGCACTGAATGCAGCTCCGGCTCGTCGCGCTGAAGTGAATGACGATGCTATTATCCGTATGACCATTGAGGCAAATGGCCAGAAAGAGTCTATTGTGCTCATTGAGAATGGTGTTTACTCCGATGCTTATGACCGCGGTTACGATGCCATCAAGTACATGAACGAGAATTGCTTCAACACTTATGTTGGTGTTAATGGCGAGAACTATGGTACTGTAGCTACCGATAACTTGGATGGCAAGATGCTGAACATCAAGACCAACAATGAGTTGGCTTACTCGATAACCTTTGATTTCGTAGCCGGCGAAGAATACGCTCTCCGTGATAACCTCACTGGCAATGTTATTGCTATCGAGGAAGGCGCTACCTACGAGTTCGCTGCTCAGCCGAACAGCACTGTAGAGGGTCGTTTCGAGATTGTTGGCCGTGCTAAAATGCCGACCTCTATTGAGAACACCGAGGTAAAAGCTAACGTGAAGGGCATCTACACCATTATGGGTCAGTACCTCGGCGAGGACTTCGACATCCTGCCGGCAGGTGTATATGTAGTTAATGGTGTTAAGATTGTAAAATAATAACTCTAAGCAATTTGGGGCGCGCGCCGAAAGGCGCTGCGCTACCAAATTACTCACATTATGAAAAAGTATATAACACCAAATACAGAATATACGTACCTAACGCTTACAGGACACATCCTTAGTGTTTCTCAAGAGAATAGCGGAGCTATGAACACATCACCTAATACGAGTGGGGATAGTCCTAATGCGGTACGTAGAAAAGTATTCTAAATATAATTAGCATATTAAAAATTTCATGTTATGAAAAAGTTATTTATATCATTGATGGCAGTATTGTTTAGCGCTTATGTTGTAGCTGCTGATAGTGCAATAGCTCGTATTACCATTACGGGTACTACAAGTGGAGGTTCTGCCCAAATCACTCTCATTGAGAACCCATCTTATTCGGCAGGTTATGACAATGGTTATGATGCTCCTTGCAACATTAACTTGGCAGAGGATCTCCCCAAAACCTTGCATATATACAGCTATATTGGAGCAAACAAATATTCCACTATCGCTACAAACAATCTGGATGGTCTTCACGTTGATTTTATCACGAACCTCTTGGATGACGAGTACACAATGACTTTTGAAGTCTTCACTCTGGCTCCGGGTCGTACTCTGGACATTTATGATCTTGATGAGCATGTACGCACCGATATTGATCCTTCTGAGAGCCATACATTCAATGCGACGTCGGGTCATAACGAGATTAAAGACCGTTTCATCATCAACTACGTTGCTCCGTCTTATGTAACTTCCGTAACCACCAATGATTACGGATGGGCTTCGTTCTCCTACACCCAAGATCTCGTTCCGGTAAATGTAACTGCTCAAACCCTCTATAAGGGTGCAATCAACGGTGAATATCTGGATTTGACCGAAGTGGACTACGTTCCCAATGGTCAAGGTGTACTCGTTAAGGGTGATGCGAACACGACGTATTACTTTGCTGCCGGTTCTGGTTCTGATGATTTCACCGGTAATGCGCTCAAAGCGACTGCTACGTACAACACCTCTATGCAGAACGTCTATGTCCTCAAAGGTAACGCATTCTTAGAATACGTAGGTACCAACGCTTTGGCGGCTAACAAGGCGTACATCCAACTGCCTTCTGCAGGTCCGAACAACGCTCCTGCACGCATCTCGATGCGCTTCAATGAGCCCCAAGACGTGGAGAACGCAGAGGCTGAAGCTGTTATGGCAGAGAAGGTCATTGAGAATGGACAAATCTATATCTTGCACAACGGAAAGAAGTACAATGTACAAGGTCAAATCGTTCAATAATTTAGGAGGACACAATTATGACAAAGAAAAATTATATGGCTCCTAATACGGAGATGATCAACTTGGCATCGGAAGGACTCATGCAACAATCGCTGGGTATCCTGACCGGTTCGGGTGCTGCTAAAGTAGATAACGGAGACCTGATCGACTAACCCACCTCACTTTGTTACGTGAGTAATTAGAAAAACTTCTTTAGGCGTCTCTCTTTGTGAAAAGCGGGTCGCCGTTTTTTATGCCATTTAACGTACACGCAGGATTTGTCGTACAATGGTAGAAGCGATATACGCAATCAGTGCAGCGCCTGTGGGAATCCATCCCCAGGCGTTTTTTGGATCAAAGAACGCTGCCCAAGTGTTTGTTATCCAGCCCATATAAACAGCAATTGCTGCCCATACGGCGACCAAGGCTACGCCTAACAGCATAGCCGTCAACGAACGCAAGTTGAACAGGTTCTGGTAGATCAGGTATCCACCGATAGGAAGAAGCAACAACAGCACGGTAGGGAGCCAGTACGAAGCGATACTGAGCAGCACCGCTACCTGGAAACATTGTTCTACCGAACTGGTGTGCCGCTCTATGCGCAGCACAAGGAACACGCAGAACATCGCGATGACCGCTACCAAAAAACCCCACAGATAATTAGGGCTGAGGGCGGAATGAAGAACGAAGGCGATGATCGCCGGAATAGCACTACCGCCTATTGCCAGCAGTCCGAGGACTACCGGCAATAGGTGATAAAGCATGGTTTGTGTCGCGCGTTTCATTACTCAATAAAACCTTTGCGGCGAAGCAGGTTGTTAGGATCGGCCTCTTTGCCGCGGAACTCGATATACAGTTCCTGTGCGTCCCGCGTACCGCCTTGCTCAAGCAAGTGACGGAAACGTTTGGCCGTCTCGGCATGGAACAGGTCACCCGTCTCTTTGAACGCTGCGAAAGCGTCGGCATCGAGTACAGCAGCCCAGGTGTAGCTGTAGTAGCCTGCTTCGTAACCCGTGGTGAAGATATGGTTGTAGAACGTCGGACGATAGCGAACGATGATCTCGTCGATCATACCCATCTTATCCAGACTCGCTTTCTCAAATGCATTCACATCGAGTCCTTCGGCACTCGTCAACTCATGGAAATCCATATCCAGGATCGACGCACTCAGTAACTCGGTTGTCACAAAACCCTGGTTGAACTTACCGGCTTTGTTGATCTTCTCGATCAGTTCGTCCGGTATCACTTCACCCGTCTGGTAATGGAACGCATAGGTCTTGAGCACCTCCGGCTCGTAGGCGTAGTTCTCCATGAACTGGCTCGGCAACTCGACAAAGTCACGCGGGGTGTTCGTGCCGCTGAGCGATTTGTAGTGCGCCTTGCTCATCAGGCCGTGCAGCGCATGACCGAACTCATGGAACAGGGTCTCCACGTCGTCCATCGAGAGCAGCGACGGGTTACCTGCCGTCGGTTTGTTGAAGTTACCTACGTTGATGATGACAGGACGATGATCTACACCCTCTGCATCGATATACTGCGGCAGGATATTGTTCATCCATGCGCCCGGACGTTTGCCGGCACGCGGGAAATAGTCGGTGTACAGAATACCGACGAGCTCACCCTCTGCATCCGTCACCTTGAATACCTCTACATCGGGGTTATACACCGGCATGTTCTTCAGCTGCTCGAACTGCAGGCCGTACAACTTGGTGGCCACACCGAACGCACCCATGCGCACGTTGCTCAACTCGAAATACGGTTTGAGTTCTTCCTCGTCCAGCGCATACTTGGCTTTGCGCAGTTTCTCGGCGTAGTACCACCAATCCCATGGTTGCAGTTTCTCACCCGGCATATCTTGGTCTAACAACTCCTGCAGCGCCGCTGCTTCACGCTTGGCAGCCTCCAGCGACGGTGCCCAAACGGACTGAAGGAAAGCGTCCACGGTCTGATGGTTCTTGGCCATACAGTCAGCCAGGATATAATCCGCAGCATTGTCATAGCCGAACAACTGTGCTTTCTCGATACGGAGCTCCATCTCGCGGATGATGACCGCTTTGTTGTCATGGTCATTGTCGTGGTTGGCACGGGTGGTGTAGTCCATGAGCAGCTGCTTACGCAGTTCGCGGTTCTCGCAGTACTGCAGTACCGGGGTGAAGGAGGTACGCTTCGGGGTGAACAACCACTCGCCCGGGTGACCCGCTGCGGCTGCCTCTTCGGCTGCGGCTGCTTTGGCACTCTCCGGCAGACCGGCTAACAAAGCCTCGTCGGTGATGAAACGCTTCACGTCCTCGCTGTTGGTCTCGGCTACCACGTTGTTACCGAACTGCAACGAGAGCAGACTCAGCTCTTCGTTGATCGCTTTCAGACGCTCTTTCTTGTCCTCCGGCAGGTTGGCTCCGTTATTGGCAAACGACTTATAGGTCTCCGTCACCAGACGCATCTGCTCGGGGTTAAGACCCAACTGCTCACGCTGGTCATAGACGAACTTAACGCGTTGGAAAAGCGAGTCGTTGAGGATAATGCCGTCATTGAGTGCACTCAACATCGGGTACACTTTTTCGGCAATCTCGTTCATCTCATCATTACCGTCTGCTTCGAGCACGTTGAAGAACACGCCCTGTACACGCTCCAGCAGCATACCGGTGCGGTCGAGGGCCACAATGGTGTTCTCGAATGTCGGTTCGTCGGGGTTGTTCACGATAGCGGCTACTTCCGCTTGTTGCTCTGCGATAGCGGCCTCAAAAGCCGGCAGGTAATGATCTAATTGAATCTTGTTGAATGCCGGTACTCCGTACGGCGTGTTGGGCTGATCCAACAAGGGGTTGGTGTTGCATGCTAATAAACTCATAGCAATGACTCCTACTGTTAAAATCTTTTTCATATCCGTAAAAATTATTTGATTCGCACATTGCGTTCCATGGACTGTTTGATGCGTTCGCGCAGTTCACGGGATTGCGTGTCGACTTTCTGATACCAGTGCGGTTTGAAGTCCTGCGCGAACTTACACTTGGCGAGTTTGATCTGCAGGTCGTCCATCGTACCGCTCACGTTCACGCCCAGGTAGATCGGGCTGAGCACGTTGATATCGTAGTCGAAGGTCATGTTCGTGTTGTGCCGTCCGCCGAGTGCGACCATGTAGTTATCCATCTGCACGCAGAGCGGGTACACATCGATCTCGTTCTTGTAGATCGTGATCTCGGCATTGATGGAGTCGATCTTGTTCTCGGTCTTTTTGTTGAACAGCAGCAACTTACTGATCTTATCGAAGGTCTCGCCGTCCAGTACCACCAGATCCTGAGCCGTCAAGGCTGCTGCACCGCGCAGGGTGCTCATCTTCGGTTTGTACTGGCTGTTGGTGTAGGTCTCAGCGGCCAGGTGGAACTCCGCTGCGCCTTGGAAACTGCTGAGCATCGGCACCATCTCTTCCAGGCCTGGGATCATCGTCAGCAACTCATCTATGTCCACATCGATCATATGGTAGTCCATGCCGATGTACAGGTGATTGCGGCGCGGGGTGCGGTACATAGCCGTCAACTGCAACTTGGCTGCGCGGCATACGAAACCCACCTCGTCCAGGATCAGCGTGCCTTCGTTGAGGTAGATACCTCCCTTCAGATCCTTGGCGACTTGGTTGAACACGACCACTTCCTGCATATGCGTATGCAGCGCCAGGTTCACATCGGTCGGAACAAGGAAAGGCTCGGATTCCGTTTTCACGGAATCATTGGTGACGGGTGATTGGTCATTGGTGACAGGTGCCTCTTCTTCGCTGCCGCTGTCGGCGCTGAACCATGCCATCAGCTGATTCGCATCGCAGTGATTGGAGACAACCTCCAGTTCGCCTTCCAGCACCGCTTCGTGTTTGAACCATTTGCCGATATGACGAATGTTACCTTTGAGGTTGATGTCTGAGTTACCCAACTCAATGCGTGAGTTATCAATGCTCATCTCGCGGTTCGAGTAACTGAACTCAATAGACGGGATATAGACTGTCTCCGGCAGACGCTCCGGCAGTTCCAGTTCACCTTGCTTAAGGTTGATCTTCAACCGCGGGTTCCACTGCAACAGCACGTTCTCACCGTTTCGGTTATACCGCGCACCCACTTCCAGATCCAGTTTCTCGGTCTTCGCTTTCAGTTCCTCACCCATGCGTGCCTGCAGACCGTCGGTGCGCAGGTCCGCTTTGAGTCGCGGAGCGGATTTGTCTTTGCGTCCGCCGCTCAGGGCTGCTTTCAGTTCGGAGCGTTGGAGGTTGGCTGTTATGTCCTGATAGAACCCGTCCAGCGCGTCACAACTAAGTTCGGCTTGCAGCACCGGCATGACGGTCGTGTCCTTGGTGTTGTACTCGGCATACGCTTTCATATCCGGTGCGTCGATCGTACCGCCCATCGAATCCATCTCCAGTTCAACCATGCGGTCGGACTGTAGCGCGACAGCGGCATACAGTACCGGGTCGTTGCTCAGCACGTTGCCGCTCTCCAGGGTGATGACGGATTGCTTGAGCGCCGCTTTCAGCGGGGTCGTCATCTCAAAGTCCACTTTCTCGGTCTCCAGGTCAATACGGGCCCAGTTGACCTTAGGCTTGGAGGGTTGGCTGTTCGGTATCTGCACGCGAGCGTGCGTCTTGGGCAGGTCTGCCATCATGCCGTCCTGCGCGTAATGGATATCCTTGAGGTTCATGTCCGCGCTGATGCGTCCTTTGTGCAAACGCATCTCGCTTAGGTCGCTCAGACGAATCTTGGCTTGGGCTGTTCCCGCTGCCTGACCGCTCAGTCGCATGCCCTTGGGCAGAAACGCTTTGAAGTCCGGAATACGGGCATCGATGTCGGCTTGGAGATCCAGGAGCATGTCCGATTGGATATCGCTGATGGTGCCTTTGGCTTCCAGACGGCTGTTCCACAGCTGCGCTTGTGCCTTATGCAAGGTCACAACCGGCATCTGCGTGTCGCTGTACGTACCTTTTGCGGTGGCGTCCAAGGCAATCGAACCTTTCAACTTATAGGACGCAATCGACTTGGTGAACCGCTCCGGCACAAGGGCCAGCAGGGTCTCGATGTCCCAGGTGTCGGTTGTCAGGCGCACGTCCATGTCGATGGAGTCGTGCAGCGTCACCTCGCCTTCAGCGCGCAAGTTCAGATCGTTGACTGCCAGCCGGGCACCGTCCAATGCAAAGTGCATCGAGTCGAGGTTCATCGCCATCGGGGCAATCAATTCGATATGCAGACTGTCAGCATAAGTCTCGCCTTTGAGTCGGGCACATATGTCTTGTGCGTCCAAGGCGATGAGCATGTCGTCCCAACTGGCTGCTTTGGCACTCAGGTCGGTTGCACCGATGGATGCCTGAATCGTGTCCTTGTCGTCCACGAACGTGAACACATCGGCTTGCAGGTGCAGGCCGTCCACGGTCAACTGATCGAATGGCAGCGAGAAAGCGGTCGTGTCCTCTTCGGTTGTATCCGGTGAGGTGACGAACACGTCACTGAGGTTGGTCGTGCCGTCCTGTGCAATGTAGAAATGGACCGTTGCCTCTTCCAATGCTGCCTCGTAGATATGCAGGTTCTTGTGGTTAATGAACTCCATCACATCGACGGTGGCGGTCAGGTGCTGCGCACAAACGACGGTGTCGCTCTGTGCTCCCTCCATCGGGTTGATCAGCAGCAACTTGTCGGCACGCAGACCAAAACGGGGGAAAGTGGAGAAGAAAGTCAACTCCACTTCGCCGATCTCGTGCTCGCAGGTGATGTACTTAGCTGCTGCCTGGCGGGCAATCGGTGTCAGGCGCTCCGGCGTGAAGACGATATAGATCGCTACGCAGGCGGTGATCACGACCGTCAGCACCAGGCCTAACAGGGTCCAGCCCAGGACTTTGAGGGTTGTTTTAACGCCTTTTTTCATTTGGTCTCAACAACTTTGGAGAAATAGAACTTATTGCTGGAGCGGTCTTTCTCGTAGTACTCGAGGTCCGTGGAGGTCAGTTTGGTGACCACATACACCTTGGGTATCTCCGCACCGCCGTTGTCCATGAGATGAATCTCCGTCAGCTTGCCGTTGGATTCGAATTTATACTTGAACCAACCGTTGCCATAAGGGAGCAGGTCCTCTTCGAACACGTCCTCTGCCTCGTCCCATTCGCGGCCGTACAGATAACTGGTCTCATCGGATTGCTCGGTCGTGAAACGTACGAAATGTTCCGTGTTGTTTTCTTGCCACAACGCCTGCAGGCTGCTCAACTGATACGACGGCTCTTTGTCCTTACCGCCTATCATCGAACAACTGCTGAACGCAATTCCCACCAGCGCTACCAGCGCCAAGCTGAGTACTGATTTCTGAATGCTGAATGCTTTCATAATTATGCTTTTTCAATTTTGATGTTCACTTTATAACCGTCCATCTCGACTGCCTCTCCTTGTACGTCGGTTGCCAACTGCAATGAAGTAGCCAATACCTGACCGGCGATATACTCGTTGCAATGCAGCACGGCGTTGTGGATCTCTTTGCGATCTTCGATGCTCACCTTAATGCGGTCGGTGATCTCCAAACCGGAAGACTTACGCAGGTTCTGGATGCGGTTAATGAGCTCACGGGCAATTCCTTCCTCGATCAGTTCGTCCGTCAATTCGATATCGAGCGCGATCGTGAGAATACCGTTGTTGGCCACAAGCCATCCCGGCATGTCCTCGGTGATGATCTCGACGTCCTCGGGAATGAGCTGATAGCTGATGGCTGACAACTGATAGCTTCCATCGTGCTCCATTTGGGCGATCTGGTCTTGGGTCATCGCGTTGATCTCTGCTGCTACGGCCTTCATGTCTGCACCCACTTTCTTACCGAGCACTTTGAACTGCGGTTTGATCTTCTTAACCAGTTTGATCTCACTCTGCTCGGCCGGTACGATGACCAGTTCCTTGACGTTCACCTCGCTCTTGATGAGGTCGGCTACGTGCAGCAACGCATCGGTCGTCTCTTGGTCGGGGGTCGGAATGACGGCCTTCTGCAGCGGCTGACGCACGTTCTTCTCAGCGCGCTTACGCAGGCTGAGGATCGTACTCGTTGCCTGTTGAGCCAAATACATCTGACGCTCCAGGTTGAGGTCAATGAGACTTTCGTCTGCCTTGGGCCAATTGCTCAAGTGGACGGTCTCTCCCACTAAGTCGCGATAGAGACGGTCGGCATAGAACGGAGCGTTCGGAGCCATGAGTTGGGCAACCGTCTTGAGGCAGGTATAGAGCGTCTCGTAGGCTGCTTGCTTGTCGGCATTCATCTCACCGCCCCAGAAACGTTTACGGTTGAGACGCACGTACCAGTTACTGAGGTCATCCTGCACGAAGTCCGAGATCGCACGACCGGCTTTGGTCGGCTCGTAGGCCTCGTAGGCTTCGGTCACCTCTTTGACGAGCGAATTGAGCTTCGAGAGAATCCAACGGTCGATCTCTGAATACTGACCACTGAATGCTGACGGCTCCCAACCATCCACGTTGGCATAGAGCGCGAAGAACCCGTAGGTGTTATAGAGGGTGCCGAAGAACTTACGGCGTACCTCGTCCACGCCTTCGGGGTCGAATTTCAGGTTCTCCCACGGGCTGGAGTTAGTCAGCATGTACCAACGAACCGGGTCTGCACCATAGGTGTCGAGAGCTCCGAACGGATCGACGGCATTACCCAGACGCTTGGACATCTTGTTACCGTTCTTATCGAGCACGAGGCCGTTGGAGATGACGTTCTTGTACGCCACCGTGCCTTCGATCATCGTATGGATCGCGTGGAGTGTGAAGAACCAACCGCGGGTCTGGTCTACTCCTTCGGAGATGAAATCGGCCGTGCGCGGTGCATCGGCGTGCTCGAAGGGGTAGTGGTTTTGTGCGTACGGCATGGCTCCTGAATCGAACCAAACGTCGATCAGGTCCAACTCACGTTTCATCGGCTTGCCGCTCGGCGACACGAGAACGATGTTATCCACATACGGACGATGCAGGTCAATGACGGCCGGATCGTAGTTGGCTTTGGAGTAGTCACCTACCACATGCTTCGGCCAGGGGTTCGCCTTCATGAAACCGGCCTTGACGGATTTATCGATCTCGGCGAACAACTCTGCGATCGAGCCAATGCAGATCTCTTCCTGTCCGTCTTCGGTACGCCAGATCGGCAGCGGAGTACCCCAATAACGGCTGCGGCTGAGGTTCCAATCGTTGAGGTTGTTGAGCCATTGACCGAAACGACCGGTTCCCGTCGATTCGGGTTGCCAGTTAATGGTCTTGTTGAGCGCGATCATGTCCTCGCGTGCTTTGGTCGATTGGATGAACCAGCTGTCGAGCGGGTAGTAGAGCACGGGTTTGTCGGTACGCCAGCAGTGCGGGTACGAGTGCACATGCTTCTCGGTCTTGAGCAGACGACCGTCACTTTTCATCTCCAGACAGAGATGCAGATCGAGTGATTCGGCTTTGGCTGCTGCCACCTCGTCGTACTTACCATCTACGGTGAACTGCGGGTCATAGGCGTTCTTCACCCAGCGGCCGGCATACTTACCGTACAGCTCGGTGTTGACGTTCGCAGCTACCCATTCAGGATCCAGGTCGTCGATGTTCCAGTACTTACCGGTGAAATCGACCATCGGGCGCGGGCCGTAGTTCTTGGTCTGCATGTACAGACCCGGTACACCGGCTGCGTCTCCCACTTTCTTATCGTCCGCACCGAAAGTCGGGGCGATATGCACAATACCTGTTCCATCTTCGGTCGTCACGTAGTCACCCGGGATGACACGGTATGCACCCGGTCCCGGGTTCACCCACGGGAAGAGGGGTTCGTACTCGAGTCCTACGAGGTCCGTACCTTTATAACGGGCGATGATCTCTGGTTCTTCCTCGCCGCAGAGTTCTTTCTTATAAGCGTCCAACCGTGCCTCTGCAAGAATAATCCTTTCGCCTTTCGTCCATTCACCATTCGCCTTTATCTCCACGTAGTCGATCTTCGGTCCTACGCACAGCGCGGTGTTCGAAGGCAAGGTCCACGGCGTGGTCGTCCATGCGATGATGTATCTCTTGACTCCTGACTCTTGACTCTTGACTCTGAATTTCGCCGTACACGTCAAGTCTTTGACGTCTCGATAACAACCCGGTTGGTTGAGCTCGTGCGAACTCAGACCCGTGCCGGCAGCCGGCGAGTAGGGTTGAATGGTGTAACCCTTGTACAGGTAACCTTTCTTATAGAGTTCCTTGAGCAGGTACCACAGGGTCTCGATATACTTGTTGTCGTACGTGATATACGGGTCGTCGAGGTCCACCCAATAACCCATCTGCTTGGTGAGGTTGGTCCACTCGCGCGTGTACTTCATCACCTCACGGCGGCAAGCCGCGTTGTACTCATCGACGCTGATCTTCTTACCGATATCCTCTTTGGTGATGCCCAGCATCTTCTCTACACCCAACTCAACCGGCAGACCGTGTGTGTCCCAACCGGCTTTACGACGCACCTGGTAGCCCTGCATCGTCTTGAAACGGCAGAACGTGTCCTTGATCGTACGTGCCATCACGTGGTGAATACCCGGCATACCGTTCGCCGAAGGAGGACCTTCGAAGAACAGGAACTGCGGATGTCCCTCACGGGTGCTGATACTCTTCTCAAACAGGTTTTCTTCTTCCCATTTTGCCAGCACCTCTTTGCTCAGCGCCGGCAAGTTTAATCCTTTGTATTCGTTAAATTTTTTCATATATCTGATTCAAAAAAGTCCTTTGTACATTGTACAGCCCACTTGGCGCTCTTTGTACATTTATTCATGTGTAATCTCCGGTGCTACCATCTTAAGGAATGGTTCGGGCAGCGGCAGACGGTTCGGTCCGCAACTCTGTCCGTAGGGGTTCCGTTTGAAATCGCCGTTCTCTTCCTTACGCTCTTGTCCGTCGAGGAACTTGGTCATGAGGTAGATACCCAGGTTTTGCCAATCGGCCACCAGGTTCTCTGCCTGCGAGCAGGAGAAAGCGGTGAGGAAAGCACGTGCTTCTTCATCGCTCAGATCGGCCACCTGTGCATCAATGCCCGCTGTCTGGGCGTTGAACTTATCGTCCCACACCTGCTGCCGTTCGCGGATGTGCGGGTACATACGGCTGTACTTGGTGTAGGCCCAGTTGGCTACGATGTTAAACGTCCACCATGCGCTGGTCGGGGAGTAGGTGTAACTGTCTCCGTTCCCTTCCGCGAAGCACTCGGGGATATGGTTGATACAACTGTACATCGGCGCGTAGCACGAGCAAGCTGCATCATCGACACCGAACCAGAAGATACCATAACGGTTGTTGCTGCGCATCTGTGAAACGAACGACCAAGCCGTCTGTTGGGTCGCTGTCGGGCGCTCGTACCAGTATTGGAGCGTGTCCGTACCGTTTACGGCGCACTTGAAGCCCAGACCGCCGTAGCGCAGTTTGCTGTTCCACGGGCCGGCATCGGTGCCTTGGGTGATATCCAGCGGCGTACCTTTGTACTCGTCGCGCATGCACTCTTTGAGATCCTGCGCACTCACTTTGCGGTTCGGAATGATCCACAGCGGCATGTGCTCCCCTTCGGGGAGATTGCTGATTGCTGATTGCTGATTGCTGATTGCTTTGTTTTCTCTAAAAGTCTTACCGCTTGCATAATCGAAGTAGCGGTCCATGTCATCGCTGAAATGGCGGAAGAACGACCATACACGTGCTTCGCATACATAGAGTCCGCTGAAGTCGAAGGGGTTGTACGCTGCTTGGAACGAGAAGTCCTTGTCAGCACCGCTGAAGAACCCTTTCTCGCGGGCGAAGGAGATGAGCTCTTTGTCCCACATCCAATCTCCGTGACATACGCAGTTCAGTTTCTTCTGGAGTCTCTTCTGCTCCGCCGTCAGTTTGGCTTTGCCTTGGGGCAGGGTTGTTATACGTGCCTGGTTCGCATGACCCGCAATCGCATTGTCCGGAATGCGGACAGCGACCCAGTTAGCCCCTTTGCGTCCGGGACCTTTTCCGATCAGGTCCATGATCCATACCTCGTTCGGGTCACCGATGGAGAACGATTCGCCTTCGGAAGCGTAGCCGTACTCGTTGATGAGTGTGATCATCCACTCGATGGCTTCGCGGGCCGTCTTACTGCGCTCCAGCGCGATGTAGATGAGACTGCCGTAGTCGACACCCACCGTGTCCCAGAGGGCCTCACGACCACCCCAGGTTGTCTCACCGACGGTCACCTGGTGCTCGTTGGTGTTACCTACGACCGAATAGGTGTGTGCTACCTGCGGGATCGCTCCCAGCTCACGACCGGTGTCCCAGTCTTTGACGGTGCGCATCGCTCCTTCGGGATAGTCCGCTGCGGGAGCAAAATGCAGAAAACCGTACATGCCGTACGAGTCCGCTGCGTAAGATATCATGGTACTGCCGTCCACCGAAGCGTCTTTGCCGACGAGGAAGTTGGTACAGGCCTGTACAGGCGAAAGGTGATAGGCGAGAGGCGAGAGGAGCAGCAGAGCTGCTAAGATATATTTTTTCATAATAGTCTTGGGTTTTGAAGTTCGTTTATTCGTTTGTCTCGTTTTTTCAATGCGATGTCGTAGGCCTGGCGGTAGTACTTGAAGAAATGCTTCCAGTCGGCTTTCTTAGCCACCGCTTCGGCTTCCTTACGTGCCCGTGCTTTGTCTTCTTTCGACAGACGGTCAAAGCGCAGCAGGTCCTCGGCGATGTGGTCTGCCACCTCGTCGAAGTTAGAGTCATTACGCTCAATGACGATCACACCGTACTGATCTTTCTGTTGGGCTGCCCATACACCGAATCCGGCCAACGAGGTCGTGATGGTCGGTACATGGAACGCACAGGACTCCAGCGGTGTGTATCCCCAGGGTTCGTAGTAGGACGGGAACACGCTCACGTCCATTCCGATAAGCAGGTCGTAATAGGTTTTGCCGAACAGCGGGTCATGACCGTCCAGGTAATAGGGAACGAACACGGCGCTCACCCGGCCTTTGCGGGACGGGGCGCGGTCGAGGTAAGGGATCATGACGAACGCAATCACTTCGCGCTCCAGTTGCTGGCTGTGGTAGATCTTCTGTGCCAACTTGTCCAGCGCGGCAGCGAACACGTCGATACCTTTGTTCTTCCACTCCTGCCGGCCGGAGATACATACGAACAGCGCGTTCTCAGGCACCACGCCGCCGAGCTGTTCGCCGGCCACCTTACGCAGTGCTTCGCGTGCTTCGGCACGTTTGAGGTCGAAGTTCTTGCCTTTGGGCACGTAGGTCGGTTCGAATCCGTTCGGGGTGACGATATCAACAGGTTTGTCGAGCAGTTGCTTGCACTCGCGTGCTGTGATGTCACTCACGGTCGTGAAGCAGTCGGCATGATGGGCAGCCTGTTTCTCCACGGAGTGCTTGCTGACCATGTTCAGTTCGTACGCCATCTGGTCCCCGTTGTACCCTTCGAAATAGTCGTACAGCGGTTTGCCGTTGCCGGCGATCGAACGACCGATACCGGTAGCATGGGTGGTGAACAGGGTCGCGATCTGCGGACAGTGGTCCTGCAGGTAGAAGATCGAGAACGCCGTCTGCCATTCGTTGGCATGCATGCAGACATTCGCCTTTCGCCCTTTGCCTTTCGCCAGGAAGTGGAACAACGACTCCATCACCATGCCGGCAGCGTAGCCGAACAGGCAGGACTCGTCGTAGTCACCGTAGGCGGCATGACTCTGCACTTGGAACTTATCCCATGCCCAGGCGTAGATCTCGTCCTTGTGCGCCCACAGCGCATCGAACTTAAGCAGGATAGCAATCGGCTGTCCCGGTACCTGCCAGCGGCCTATCCGGACAGGGATGTCTTCTTTCAACTTTCCACTTTCAACTTTCCACTTTTTGAGAAGATCGCGATCTTCTCGAAAATAGATATCACTATGGTCTCCAAAGTCGGGACCGAAGAAGAACACTTTGTCGGGGTGTTCAGCTTGCATGGAAGCGGCACGCGTGCTCAGTACGGCATAGATACCGCCTACGCGGTTGCACACTTCCCATGAGGTTTCAAATATATAATCCGGTGTATTCATTTTTCATCATTCATCTTTCATCTTTCATTTGGGCTCATTATCCAACGCCAACTTGGTGGCGCCGGTCATAGCATTGACACGGGTGGGGGTAGAAACGAACTTGTTGTTGTCCGAACCGATGAACGGCATGTACCATATACCCTCGTCGTTTGCCCAGTAGATACGGTTGTCAAAATAGGTGTCGAGCACCATGGCCCAGCACGGGCGCTCGTCGATGAGCACGATGTTCGCACCGTCGATGTTAGCTACCCACAGACCGTCCGCACGGAAGTATATCTTGCGGTTAGCGATATGGAAGCCCTCCATGGTGGGGAACAGCTCCTGCAGTTCAGACAGGTAAAAATCATATCCGTTGTAGGTCTGCATGGTGTCCTGTTCGGCATCGAGCAAGTCCTTGGCACTGTTGTCCAATCGTGCCTCCTCGGCCCGTTCGCCGAAGATACGCTGACGGTAATAGCCCATCGGGGAACGGATCAGCAGCGAGTTCGTCTCGCGGTCGAAGATCGGGACTGTCTTGGTGATGACCGTTGTCTCGTTGTTCATCGTCAGGCGCAGCGTCACTTCCGCTTCGCCCTCTTCGGTGAAGTAGCCCGTGATCGAACTGCCGGTTGTGGTGACGACCGAATCCGGGAACTCCCATTCGTACGTGATGGTGTAGTTGTACGGGTTATAGACGTTAGCTACGAAGGTGTAGTCCTCGTAGATGAAGAACACGCTGTCCACGCAGGTGAAGGTCGGGATGGTGTCGTACACCGTGATATCTGCGGTCTTGGTGAGGGATTTTTTCTTATCCACCTTGAGGGTCACGATGTAGTTACCCGGTTTCTTATACACATGTGAAGGGTTCTTCAGCGTGGACGTCACGCCGTCGCCGAAGGTCCACTCCCATTCCTCACCGGCGGAACTCAGGTTAGAGAACGCAACCGATTGTCCGGCACGCGGTTCGGTGGGGCTGTACGTGAAGTTCACATCGACCTTCTTACAAGCGATCGCTGCGAAGCAGAGTGTCAATAATAGAATTGTTTTTTTCATAATCATCTTTGGCATTGAGCCAATGTATTTCTTTGTCGCGTCGGAACCAAGTCAATTGTCGCTTGGCGTAATGACGCGTGTTTTGTTGTATGAGTTCAATAGCGCGGTTCAGATCGTACTCGCCGTCGAAGTAGGCGAACAGCTCTTTGTACCCGACTGTCTGCAGGCTGTTGAGGTGCCGTTTGGCATAGACCCGTCGTGCCTCGTCCACCAGTCCGTCGTCGATCATCTGCAGCACGCGGCGGTTGATGCGGTCGTATAACTCTTCCCGCGGCCGGTCGAGCCCGATCTTGAGGATGCGGAATGGCCGTTCTTTCTTTAGCCTCTCGCCATTAGCCTTTAGCCGGAGCAGACTTGAGTATGCGACTCCTGTCGTCAGGCATAACTCAACGCAGTGCATCAGCCGGGCAGGGTTGTTTTGGTCCACTTCGTTCCAGTAGTCCGGATCGAGTCGTTGTACTTCCTCTTGCAACCACTTTAGCCCTTCGCCATTAGCCTTTAGCCCCTTCGCCCTCACGTCGTTTCGTATCTGTGCCGGTACGGCAGGCAGGTCGTCCAGGCCGTTGCAGACGGCATCGGCGTAGAGCATCGATCCTCCGGTCATGACCAGCACGTCGTGGGTTGCAAACAGCTGCTCCATGAGCGCCAGCGCATCCCGCTCGTACTGACCCGCGTTATAATCCTCTTCCAATGCGCGCGTGCCTACGAACCAGTGTTGCGCGCGCGTAAGCTCTTCCGGGGTCGGAGCTGCCGTGCCGATAGGGATATCACGGTACACCTGACGGCTGTCGCAGTTGAGTATCGGACAATGATAATGTTCCGCTACGCGCAGCGACAGTTCGGTTTTGCCTACGCCGGTAGGTCCTACTATGAGAACAAGTGTTTTTTGCATTCAGAATTCAGCTTTCAGTATTCAGTTTTTTTTCTGACAGCTGATGGCTGATGGCTGATAGCTTTTAGAACATCGTTCCATCATCGAAACTCAGGTCTTGGAAACCTTCGTAGTCGATGTCACCCAGGTCGTACTCGTCTTTGAACTCGTCGTTGAACTCAAAATCATCATCCCCGCCTTTGCCGCCTAAACCGGCCATCGGGTCCTCGGACTTGAGTTGCTTCGGTGCTTTGCCTTTGCTTTCCACGCACTCGACACCGTTCATGCTACCCGGTTTGATCTCACGGAGCGAACCGAAGAAATAGCGCTCGAACATCGGGTCGAAGATGTAGATGAGACGTTGACCCTGCTCCTCAATGAGGTCGGACAGACGTGTCTCGTTCATCACCATGTTGTCGTACTCGAAGTTCGAATCCATCTCCACTAGCGTCACTTCCTGTCCTTTCTCCCATTCGTCGTTGCACAGGAAGAACGACGTCATCTGATCATCGGGATAGCCGACACTCTTCAGGATAGCCTCATGCAGCTCCAAGAACGTAGCGTCTGCGTCGGCTTCAAACACGCGGCGGAAGTTCGGATCCCCTTCCTCACACGAAAAAGTAAATCTGTAAATCATATGGTTGTTGTTTTAATACTCCATTCCTATATTATCGACCCACACGGTGTTACCCGGGCAGCCGGTGAAAGGCAGTTGGCAGCCGGAAGAGATCTGTACGATGGCGTGTGTCGGTTGCAGATCACCCCGCCAACCGATCTCCTCGATGCAGACCATCTTACCTTTGCTGTTCCGTGCCTTGAACCGGTCGTTGCACAGCACGCTCCACGGCTGGTCAGCGCCCTTGGGCAGTTCGCCGTAGATGACCGGCACCCGGTGGGCATCAACCCAGCCCTTGGTGGACGTGCGGATATACTCGGTTGCGGTGCCTACGCGGTAGGCGTAGATATGTCCTTTCTCTTCCCATCGGTACTGCAGCACCAGCACGATCTGTCCGGCATCGCGACCTTCCACTTTCTTCACCTTGCGTGACGCTGAGGCTTTGAGGATGGTGCCGTCCTTGATGACCGCTTTGTAATCGAGCACCAGCGCTTTGGGACGTTTGGTGAACGGCATACCCATGTTAATGGCCGAGTTGGGGTTGGAGCTGTGTGCCAGCGTGACGGGGTCTGCCAGGATACCGGTGTAGATACTGCCGGTGACGAGGGCGTTGAGGTGCATCGTCCCGGCGTGCACGGTGTCCAGACGTGTCTCCATACGGCAGCAGTAGCCCTCACCCCGTTTCTCCGGCACGACGCTCACCGACACTTTGGTGATGCCCATGGCTTGCGCCAGGGCGTTGCCCGAACTCCAAGGCGAGTTCTTGCAGCGGGTGTATCGGGTGCCGTACACGGTGTCCGTCGGGGCGATCATATACAGTGCTTTGGTGTTACCTCCCAAGAATCCCGATTCGGTGATATAGCGTACTGTCCAGGTCTCAAAATTGCCATAAGGCAACAGCTCGATCTGCTGTGCCCAACCGCTCATTGCTAAGCCCAAAAGGGCTATTATGCAAACACTCTTTTTCATCTTTTCACAAAATAGCGTGCAAAGATAGTGTTTTTTTTTGATATACGCAAGATTTTAATAAAAAATTATTAAAATATTCGTTATAGCAGGTTCAGGAAGAGGGTGATGATGGAGGTGTTGATCAGGTCGGTGAAAATAGCTCCGATGATGGGTACAATAAGGAAGGGTTTGACCGTGTAGCGGTACTTATAGCACACAGCACTCATGTTGGCCATGGCGTTAGGGGTTGCACCGAGGCCGAAGCCGCAGAAACCGGCACAGAGCACGGCCGCGTCGTAGTTCCGTCCCAACAGCGGGTAGGCCAGGAAATAGACGAACAGGATCATCATCAGCACTTGTGCTGCGAGGATGACGATCAGCGGCAAAGCCAGGCTCTGTAACTCCCACAGTTTGAGCGAGATCATCGCCATGCCGAGGAACAGGGACAGGCAGATGTTTCCCATACTGACGATGTGCTTTATCTCCAGCAGTTTATCCGCTTTCACCCACTTGCCGTTCTCCTTGTAAGGGATGAAACCGACCGTGTTACGCAGGACAGCTGCCAGGATCAACGCACCGAAATAGGACGGGAACGTGATGCCCGTCAGGGCAAGTGCCCAACTGAGCAATGTACCGCCGCCCATGGCCAGCAGGATCCAATAGCACGCTTTGGCGTAGCGCTGAAACGCCTCTTCGTCGGAAACAACCCGTTTGACACGCCCTTCGGGCGAAGCCTCGTCGCTCTCGATACCCGACATCGCCGGGTCGATCTCCACGTCTTGCTGCATTTGCTCCTGCGTCAGTTTTCGGCGGATGATGAACTCGGCCAACGGACCGCCGATCATTGAGCCGGCGATCAGACCGAAGGTCGCGGCTGCCATGCCGATGGTGCCGGCTCCTTCCAGTCCCATTTTCTCCAACACCTCGGCGAAGCCGCCTGCCGTGCCGTGTCCGCCGGTCATGGATACACTACCGGCTGCTATTCCGATGAGCGGATCGACCCCCAAGAGACGTGTGATTCCCAGCGGCATCAGGTTCTGCAGGGCGATGATCAGCACCAACAAGAGTAGCATGATCAGCAAGGTCTTACCGCCCTGTTTGAGCACTTTCATATCGCTTTGGTAGCCTACGCTGGTGAAGAAAGCGAGCATGAACACATCGCGGAGCGTGGTATCAAACGACAGCTCTATGTGACACCATCCGTACAGCGCCAGGCCGAGCAGCGAGACAAGGATGCCGCCGCTCACGGGGGACGGGATACAGAAACGCTGCAGAAAAGACACTTTGCGCGTTAGCACCATACCGATCAGGAGCGCAAAAGCTCCGATGCCGGCTGTTTGGATCATGTTCAACTCAAGACTCGTCATCGCTTTAATTCTTAATTTTTAATTTTTAATTTTTAATTAAAACCTATATTGCATTCTGATGTTGACGGCATGCCGGTTGAGGGTAGCGGATGCACAAAGTGCATCGAACATATCGTGCCATTCGACGCCGATGTTCAGGAAACTCCCTATCTGTTTGTTCACACTCAGACAGCCGTAGACCGGTGTGCCGTACACTTCTCGAACCGGTGATTTTGGGGTGAAATAGATGACCTGCAGCCCGATCTTCCAGTTGGCCGGGAGATAGGCCGTCGGGGCACAGCGAACAGAGGCAAACACTTTGTTTTTAGCGATATAGAGCTTCGTCCCGCCCGTCAGCGTCAGCCACCTTGTTTTCCAATACGCCGATGCGCCGATCTCGCCGTAGGTGTCTTCGTTTTCCACGATGTAGAGACTTGCTTCCGGTTGAACCGTCAGCCGCTGCCGGCTGTAGGCATAGGAGAGCTTGATCTGGTTGATGTCCCGCTCGTCTAACTGCGTCATCGTCGTCGCCCACACCTCGTCCTGCAGGGTAGTGGGGTCGATGAATAGCGCTACGTAGGCCGGGTTGAAGTACTTGCGGTAATAGCCCAACTGCAGCGTATGGCGGGGGTTGGGAACGAAAGCGATCACGGCGTTGGTGTGGTTGCGGACATCAAAATACTTCTGCGTCCCGGCCGAGTCGGCTACCCGGTAGTTGTAGAACATGACACGGTGTCCCACCGTGAACCGCCATTGTGGCAAGGCGTAGGTGAACTGCAGATAGATGTCGTGGTTGAACACCTGCCAGTTCCGGTCCGTGCCCTTCTGACGGGTCATGAGGTAGTCCCCTTCCACACCCGCCATCATCGTCAGCCCTTTGACGGGCAAGGGGGTGTTCAGTTCGAGCACGAACATGGGCAATTGGTTGGCGTAGAGCGGATCGGTCGCGTACTGATAACCGCCCAAGACGAGCAGTTCCGTGCCTGCGTCGTTGAATGTATGGAAATAGCGCGCGCGACCCATGATCTTCTGCGAGTGCCCGTCGGGCATGACGAAGTATTGTTGGGTGAGATAACTCAGCAGTTTGTTCCGTTCATCGAATCGGTTGGTCATGTGCAGCGTCACATACTCTTTGTGTCCGTTCTGATAGCGGTACGAGGCGTTCGCATAGAGGTCCGTACGCGCACTGCCGTACAGCACATTCACCGTACCGCTGCCTTCCACGGATTGTCCGAACGCGCCTTGTCCTTCGACGAATCCGCTCACGGTGTCGGGCATGAATAGGGTGATATCCAGCACATTACCTGTGCCGATGGTGCCTTTCGCCACACCGGTGTTGGTGCAGACCTGGATCTTGGCAATGTCCTTCGCTTTCATCTGGTTCAGGACCAAACGTATGTCGCCGTTGACGGGCACGTTGTCAATGCGGAGGTTGTAGTCGTTGATCAGGTCCTCGTAGCCGCTGATGAGCAGGTCCGGCATCATCTGAAGCATATCCAGCAACGACTCTTCCCCCGTCAGTTCCATGCGCTGGGGATAGATCAGGGTGCGGTCTGCCTTCACCTCGATGATCGGCAAACTGTCGTTGGCGAACAGGGAGGCGGACCACAGCCCGCAGGCCACCAAAAGGATAAGCTGTCGATAGTGTTTCATTATTTCGGCGGCAAAGGTAGTGATTTTTTTGCATATACGCAAGATTTGTACAAAAAAAAATCCCACATATGCAAATATATGCGGGACTTTTTAATAAATTAGTCACAATTTTGTGTGAATCTGTGAATGTGTAAATGATGGTGAACTTTTGGCGGATTAGTGCATAAATTGTGCATATTCCGCCAGAAATAGATTTATACGTTTATTAAATCGTCAAGTGTTATGTTATTGTTTATCAATCCATTATAATGCATGTTCCGTACTGCATTTTGATTTGAAATCCGCTGCAAAGGTACTGCATTTTTCTGAGATAGACAAATTATTTGACCTAAAAATCGTTTAAGCCGACATGAGCGTGATGTTTATTCCACTACCTCATAATAACCTTTTTGACGACCTTTTAAGCGACGTACTATACCATGCTCACGAAGGAAAGCTAACTCTCTTTCTATGGTACGTTTCCCTATTTTAGTTTTAGAAACAATATCGTCCACTTTCAAACCGCCATCCTTACCGCCAAATTGACGGACTAAAGCCACAATACAGCGCTGTTTTTCTGTAAGTTCCAAACCGCCATTCAAACCGCCATCTTTTAAAACATCCGTAGTTGTGTCCCCCTCTATAAAATCCTCACGGCAGAAAATGTCGATTAGGAAATAGGTGCGGAACTCATCGGTCTCGATTGCCGCTGCCGGAGAACCATTTTTCTGCAACTCATTCTGTATGGTCGGTATGCCGGTCGCACGACCTTCGGTTAGGTCTAATTCTTTTAAGAACTCACCCAACCGGCGGTTGCGATATCGGCGTGCACGCAGTTTCTTTGCCTCACGGATGGCCTCCATACTGATAGACCGATCAGGGCCTCCATAACTCAATATGGAAATCCTATCCGGTTCAATCGTTATTTCCACCGGCTCACGCTCCGTGTAATCCCTATGATACATAGCATTCACCACCGCTTCTTCCAGTGCCTGATAGGGGTAGTTATAGTGGTGCAACGAATGTTCATCGTCCGACGGTTTAACAATACGCTCCTTTATCACATTCGTCTTCAGGTAGTCCAGCGTAGCTGTAATCATTTGCGGTACAGGACCCTTGATGGGTGGTACTTCTATGATCTTATTCGGATTCTTCTCACGCCCTTCCGGAAAAAGTACAATGTCTATCT
>JAEEGL011730652.1_pt1 | contig 25145 bp, 11 predicted proteins | sample 9134231 | NCBI WGS metagenome assembly JAEEGL01 (sample SAMN16246548, study PRJNA631951) | gut metagenome | biome: gut microbiome; feature: rumen; material: fiber-attached | host: Bos | place: Iran: Karaj | collected 2018-10 | reverse complement strand
TAGGACGGGTCTCCGTCATTGCAGGTCACATATGTCGGGGCATGTCCCGGCGTGATGTACTCGTAACCGCCTCCGCAGCTTGCGAATATGAATTGAGCTCCACAGTCAAGCACCTTGCCGCGGGCTTTCAGCCATGGCTGCTCCTCGCCTCCGTCAATCCTGGCACCGTCTTTCACATATGTTTTGACTATCCCGTTTTCATACCTGGTCTCTCCATGGTGGCCCGGGAACATCCTTCGCGGCCGGTAGATCTCGGGGTGCTTTTCTCCGAGGTAAACCATCCAACCGCCTTTGGAATTGCCGAATACTCCGATCCGTGAAGCGTCGAAGGCGAACTTGCGGCCGTGCTTTGCCGCCAAAGTGCGGATGTAGCGCATTGCGGCACAATTCACGTGGACATCGTTGTAGAAAGACAGTGAATAAGTGTTGTTGTCTCCGGTAACATGCCCCCTGACCTTGTTCCCGTCGAAATAGCCGTAATGGTCAGTACGGGCCATCGGGGTGTAACAGAAGTCATAGATTATGGCGGCATAACCCTGGAAAGAGAAACCGTTGAGCTGGGGGCGGTCAGCCTTCTTCGCAGAAGCCGAGAGGTTCTCGGAGGAGCTTGCCAGGCACATCACCGGGACCTTAGCACGCGGCTTGACCGGATAGATAATATCCATATAGAGATTCAGGTCAATCGGGCTTCCGTCCGGTTTCACGCAGTCTGTCACGGTCTCCGCCTTGGTGTACTTGACCTTCATATAGTTCCCTGCCGGATCAGCCTCCCCTTTTTCGTTCATCCAGACAGGCTCGCTACCGTCGAAAGCCGTCTGGACGGCCTTTCTGGTGCCATCGGAGTGAATCCACGGGATGATCCTTTCCGCTTTGTTCCCGCGGAAATCATTGTTCCAGATCTCTACGATCTTCTCCAATGTCCCGTCCGCGCAATGCTTGTCGATCTCCCAGTACACGTTGCCAATGGAGAGGTCATGGCCGGCCGGTACTACGAAGCTTTCAGCGTAACTGGCCTTCGGGAAGATGGCCTCGTCGTGGAAATACTTGCCGCTCAACGCATCCAGCCGCATAGCCTGGACAGAATACTCCAATCCGGGGGAAACCGCTTTTGGATTGCCTTTGAAGTCTACGACTATTATGGCGTAGCCTCTCCTGACCATCCCCCTGAGGATCTTGGAGTCAGATGCCGTACCCAGGCGCTGCGCTTGGGAGTTGACCACATATAATACTATCGGGGTCCCTCCGTCTCCGGGTGTCACCGGACCTTTCCGGGCATCATAGAAGACGCTCAACTCGACAGGGATCCCTATATGGCCGTCGTTCTCCAACTTGAGAGTCTCTCCCTGCCTGAACGACTTGAGCTTTTTCTCGATAGCCGGCATAGCATCGGCATTGTCTCCCATGACCGGAATTGTGATGCCGGCCAGAAGTACGACGCCAAAAAAGATTATCAGGATCTTTTTCATATGTCAAAAGATGTTTATGCCTATAAAAATACGCATTCCTGTGAAATTCCCCGACGGTTATAAGCCGCCGGGGAATGACGATTTAGGTTTTACTTATGTCTATGAACCTATCACAGGTGTAAAAGTCTCGAGCTTGACCGCACGGTCGCGAAGTACGAGGAAGTCATCTGCCTTGTATTCGTTACCGGCCGCATCCTTATAGGTAAACGAGTACTGGAGGTAAACCCTGTCCCTGTTGTTGAACCTGTTGTAGGTGTCGGAAGCATCGGATTTACGGACAGTACCTGAACCTGTTACAGTGTAAGCTGCGCCTTCAGGGGCGGTGATGGTAAAGGAATCTCCGTTGAAATTGAACAGCAACTCAGGATTCACATTGAGATGTTTCGTCTCCAGGAATTCCTTCATCGAGCACTGATGCCTCCCGGTCGTGGTAAGCATGTAGGACTTGTTGTCAGTCACATCCGTGTTGAAACCGTCGGTTTTGTACGTAGTGCTCTCAGTTGTGCCATCAGCCATCTTGACACTGCTGGCGCCATAGTGGAACCAATGCCCGTGGAACTCGTTGATGAACTTGACGCCGAACATCGTGAAATCCTTCGGGGTAACTGTCCAGTCGGAAGCGACCCTGCAGTCAGGATTCGATTGTGTGCTGCTACCGACCAGGAGGGAATCCAGATCGGAGGAGCCTGTCATCTTGACTGGGACAACATATGTGTTCTTTATGGCATCCGGATCGTTGAAGAAGGCTTCGCTGAGCTGCACGGAAATGCTCCCGTACATCTTCCCCTTCGGAATGACGATGTTGTTGTTATCGCTAAGGGTGTAGTAAGAAGACGGCAGAGCCTTGATTTCGTCACCGTTGGCAAAATGGGCGTTGTCGCAAAGGGACTCATCAACCTTGATACCGATGGTCCTGTCGGACTTGTTAGCATAGACCCCACCCATATGTGCGGAGATGAGGAAAACGCCGGCATTGTCGTTCGAGTTGTCATAGATATCATCCCCGAGTATAATCGTCCTCACAGGATACTGATAGGGAAAGTACCCGGAGGTGAAGATATAGTCGGGGTAGTCCGTGTCAAAGTTGTGGCATGAAACCAAAGCCAGGGTGCAGGCCACGACAGTGAATATTTTCTTTTTCATAATCATTTGGTTTTTAATTGCTACCATCCCTGGTTCTGGACGAAGTTGAACTTCAGGACTTCAGAAAATGGGATCGGACCGTAGTGCATATGGTCGTCATATGCCCTCTCCTCGACCTCAACGGATGAATAGACTCCGTCAGTGAGGACTGCACCCCTGGCCGGCTCATCGAGCTTGAGGTTCCATCTGCGCATGTCCCAGAAACGGAATCCTTCGAAGCAGAGTTCGAGCCTGCGCTCGTTGCGGATGAGGTCACGCATCTGTTCCTTGCTGCTGATTGTCGAGAGATAAGCATCGGGCTGTGTGATTCCGGCCCTCTTGCGGATCGCGGCGATGACGTCTCTGGCCGAGAAGCCATAGTCACCCTTTCCATCCGGTCCCCATGCCTCGTTCGCTGCCTCGGCATAGTTGAGGAAGATCTCGGTGTAACGTACCATGGAGATGATATGGTACTGGGTGGTAGTCTTGCCGGTGGTCATGTTGACATCCTCGCGGAGGAGCTTCTTCAAGTAGTAACCGGTCCTGGTGGAATAGTCCGAATTACCTATGGAGTTGTCGTCCGTTCCGTTCAACGTAGTGATAGTATTGCTCTTGTAACTGCTGCCGTTGTATATGACTGCAAGTGCGAGCCTGGGGTCACGGTTGGCATATGGATTGGTGTTGTCATATCCTGATTCCGCAGCCGTGATCGGATACCCGTTCTTCATCGGGAATGCATCTACGAGGTTCTGGGTGGGATTGATCCTTCCGCTTCCATACAGGGTCGGAGGGAAATTGTTCCCTTCCCAGGTGTTGATGTTCGACAGAGGCCTTCTCCAAAGCATTTCAGGGATGTCAGTCTTGTCTCCACTCGAGATGTTGGCGTTGTCCACCTGGGCTTTGATCCAGAACTGGTGCCCCTTAGGATCGAGTCCTTCGATACCGCCGATTTCCTTCAGGAGGTCTCCGTTGGATTTTGCCGCAGCTTCCCACAGGGAAGCGTTGTTTCCCTGATTGAAAGCGGGGCTCGCTTCAAGCAGGTCGAGGCGGGCCTTATAGGCCTTAGCCACTCTCCCGCTGAACTTCTGCCTCTTCTCACTTCCGTACACAAGGTTGTAGATAGTCTGGTCAAGATTGCTGAACTTGGCCGGGACCTCAGCCACGTCGCCATAATCTTCCGGCAGCATCTGGATGGCCTTGTCAAGGTCCGCCTTTGCACTTTGGATGGACTTGGCAAATGTTTCCCTGGGTGCCTTGAATTCGTCAAGGGACTCGATGAAAGTGTTGTACTCAGGGATACCCAGAAGATTCCCGTCGGTGCCTATTCCACCGTGGTTGCGGATAAGATAGTACTTGAGGACTCCCCTGACTCCATAAGCTTCACCGGTCAGACGGTTGATCAGTGCTGCATGCATGTCAGGAGTTGACGGGCGCCATGGCACGTCATTCACTACGGCCAGGAAGCGGTTAAGGTTCATTATTCCCCTGAAACAGGCTGTCCATGCATCTTCTGCATTCGAGAGTGAAGACCAGCCTCCGGTTGCCATCTTGCGATAGCTGTCAGCAGGATTATTGCTCACCGCATCATCAGTTCCCGTCTCGTCAAACCTGTAGTTCCAGACGGGTATCTGTGCATATCCATAAGAAAGCAGGCCTTCGGCATACTCAGGAGTTGCGACGATCTGGTCTATGTTGAGCCTGGTGATTTCCTCCGGCTCAAGCGGATTGTCACAGGCTGCTATAGCCATGAAGGCTGCCAATATGCCAAGCAATGTTCTATATGATTTCATAACTTGCGTCATTTTGGGTTAAAAACTGGCGTTGAGGCCAATTGAGAAAGTACGGTACTGCGGTGCGCTGGTCGGGCTGTTCATCTCCCTGATGGCCCTGTTCGCAGCAATCTGGAACGGGTTGGTCGCATCCACGAAGAGTCTCAGCTTCTGCATGAAAGCATGCCTGGTTATACTCGAAGGCACCGTGTAGGACAACTGGATCTTGCTGATCTGGAAGAATGAGTTGTTGTACATCCAGAATGTCGATGTCCTGTTGTTGTTGGCTGCATCTGTAGTGGACAGTGCCGGATACTTGGCATTCGGATTCGACGGAGTCCATGAATCCTTGGCGAGCACGGAATATTTATCCGTTCCTTTCATCCGATAGTAATTGGACGACATGAAACTGCAATAATCGCTTCCGCCATAACCGTAACCGCGGACGTAAAGGTCAAGGTTCCTGTAAGCGACCTTGAATTCCAGTGCTCCTACAACCGGAGGAGCACTCTTTGCGATGAACACCTGGTCATTGGTATCGATCACACCGTCCCCATTCTGGTCCTTGTACTTGATGTCTCCGGGACGGACGACACCGAAGGTCTGGGTTGGGCTGGACTCTATTTCCGCCTGGCTCTGGAAGAGGCCGAGGGCCTCAAGTCCGAAGCTGGCGTCACGGGGCTTCCCTGCATGATACTGATAATCATTGTCATACAGCTCGCTGACAACATCCCTGTTAGAACTGACCAGCAGGATGTTCGCTCCAGCGCTCAGACTGAAGTCTCCCCACTTGTTCTCGTACCTGACACCGCCTTCGAATCCCTTGTAGCTGTCCACTTCGTAATTCTCGTAGGGGACATATGCGGAGTAGAAGACAGGCCAGTTGGCAGAAGGCCTGACCACCTGTCCTTTATACTTGTCAAAGAATACATTAGCCTCAACAGAAAGATGGCCGAAGAGCTTGCTCTCGAATCCGAAGTCAATCTCATTGCGAGTCTCGAATCCCATGCCGAAATTGGCACCCCTGCTGGCGGTACGTCCGGTATTGGAGTTGGCTCCTTCATTCCAGTTTGAGGAACCCGAAGTCGTGTAGAGGTCCTCGTAGAGATAGTGACCTGGGATGGAAATGTCAGACTTGACGATACCGCCGGTGAGCTTCACTTTCAGGTAATCGACAAATGAGACGTTTTCCATGAAATCCTCGTTGCTTACTACCCATCCGAGGCTGACAGTCGGGGAAATACCCCTGCGGTGTCCTTCGGCAAGCTTCGTGGCATTGAGGTAAACCCCGCTGAAATCGACCATGTACCTCCTGTCGAAGGAATAGCCGAGATTCAGTCCGATATGGGCCTGCTTGGTTCCCTGCGCCTCATCCTCATTATAGGAGGTTTCACTGGTACTGGTCGACCTGAACCTGTACTGGGCCGAATAAGCTACGAGGTTGCCATACACATGATGCATATCCTTGAATGTCCTGTCATACTTGAGCAGTGCATAGAAGCCCATGCGCCTGCGGAAGTAGGGGCTGCTGACCACCTGATTGCCGGGGCGGCTGTCCGTGCCGACTTCGGCAAGTTTGGTGATAGTATCAGAATCCTCGCTCCATGTCGGCTGGTACACTGCGAGCGTGTTGTTGATGGACTGGGTGTACATGTTGGTGAAGTCGAAGCTCATATTGGTGTGTAACGAAAGACCTTCCGTTATGCCACTGAGGTCGAAATTCACCCTGTTGTTGAATGTATACTTCCTATTGATGGTTTCAGAGGTTCCGCCTTCATATCCAAGTGCGAACGCATTTGTTGTGTAGTCATATGTATTTGAACCTCCGAAGATGTACTTGCCATCGACAGTGTTCTTGACGGTCTGGAGGACAGGATCCTCGGGATTGATCAGGTCGATGGGAAGGAGAGGACTGAAGAGGTAGGGTTTAGTGGTTCCGGCCAGGTTCCAGTAATTGCCCCTTCCGCTCTTCGAATTGACGAAGATGGCGGTAGCGTCGTTGGAAGTAGTAATCCAGTCGTTGATCCTGAGGTCGGAGTTAGTACGGATGTTGAGCCTGTTGTCCCTCGCACCCTTGAAACCTCCGAAATCCATCTGGCTTCCGAGTGAATACCATCCTGCGTTTATGTAGTAATGGGCATTCTTGCCACCACCGGAGAATTCGGCATTGACGTCGAAATAGTCCCTGTAGGGCTTGAGGTACTCCTTGGAGTAATAATCTACGTCAGGATAACGGAATTTGTTTCCACTCCTGTAGTGCTCGATTTCTTCCTCGGTGTAGGTCTCGGAGAGGCCGTCATTGATCCTCGCCTGGTTGTACCAGGTCATGTAATCTGCCGAATTGAGCCACTCGGGCATCTCCTTCGGGGTCTGGATACCGTAGTTGGCACTTACCCTGGTGAAGTTCCTGCTCTCCTGGCCTCGCTTCGTAGTGATGAGGATCACACCGTTCATCGCTGCTGAACCGTACAGGACACATGCGTTCGCATCCTTGAGGACAGTGATGGACTCTATCTCGGATACCCTGAGATTATCTATATCCCTGGGAAGGCCGTCCACTATGGTGAGTGCGTTCCCGGAACGTGCACCGGTACCTGTAACGGATGACATATCAATGCCGATACCTATACCGCGGATGTTGTTGGAGCCGCGGACACCTACAGCCGAAGCACGGCCGGTCAGGATGTCCGAGGCGTAGATCATATGGTCGTAATCCGCTATCCCGGAAACATCCACTTTGGAATAGAAACCCTGTCCGTCCCCGACATTGACTGTGCGGAATGCGAGTTCGACGGTTTCTTCTTCAGTGTCGGATTCTGTCGAGTTGACATCCGTCTGTGCCAAAACCGGATTGGACATCAGAATGAACGCCAACAACGGAAGAAGAGCCGATATTTTTTGAAATGATGTTTTCACTTGCTATAAGATTTAGTTGTTGAACGTCACCATCCGGGGTTCTGCTTGAATCCCTCAAACTGGGTTGTATACTTCACCTGGATGGGCAGCCAGTTCATCTTGGGAGAAGAGGCAACCCTGGTAATGACGACCCTTTCAGAGATGTTGATGGGCTTTCCGTCTTCTCCGCGCTGGAAGTCTATTGCAGTCTTGTTAAGATACCTCGGATCTGCAATCCTGTTCCAGCGGCGGAGGTCATCGAAGCGTTTCGCTTCCATGATAAGTTCAACCGCCCTCTCTCGTACGATAGACTCGAAGAGGCTGTTCTTGTCAGAGACGTACTTGGCAGGAAGAGGAGGAAGCTGCGCCCTCGCGCGCACCTTTTCCAGGGCCTCAACGGCTGTCATAGAATAATTGGACGCCTTGGCATCCGGACCGCCGCCGGACATCCAGTTCACAGCCTCCGCGTACATGAGATAGACATCAGCCATGCGAAGGAATGGAATGAATTCCTGCATATTGTTTGCGAGCGAAGTGGTGAAAGTCGGGCCCAACAGGTTGAATTTCTTCATGTAGTAACCTGTCGCGCTTCCTGTTACACCGTAAGATCCACCGGCACGGTTCCTGCCTCCGGTGAACAGTTCTGCATACTGGTCAATCTTCTTGGAGAAGTTGCTGATCCTGGTTCCATCGTACACGATAAGCTTGTAGAACCTGGGGTCCCTTCCTGTCCAGGGATCATTCGGATCGTAGCCTGAATCAGGATCATCCAATGGAAGTCCGTTGGCCATTCCGAAGTTCTTGATTATGTTTTCAGTTGGGCAGTACTGATGGGTTCCCGAATTCATTCCCAGTGTAACAGGGCATGTTCCACCGAGGGTAGACCACCTTGTAGCTCCGTTCCAGGGAACCGGCTTCATTATCACTTCCTTCCCCCCTGTACTTCCTTTCTTCGTCGGAAGGACAAATATTTCCATATATTTATCCCAAGACTCGAGATAATACTGCTTGGTCTGGTCGCACAGTTTCAAAAGGTCCCCGAAGGCTTCGGCAGACTGCTTGCAAAGATCTGCATCGAATTCATTCTTGCCTGTAGCTTCCTGGTTGAGCATAGGGCTGGCGGCCCAAAGAAGAGCCTCGCCCCAATAGCCAAGAGCATAGAATTTATTGATCCTCAGGTCGTTATCACCTTCTGTAATCTTTCCAGGTACCGTTTCATCCCAATGGTTCGGGAGAAGGTCCGCAGCAGCCTTGAAGTCTTGGGCCATCATCAGGAAAGACTCTTTTGCCGTAAGACGGTTGAATTCCTCCGAGAACATGTCTTCATCAGCCTGGATCATATGAGTCACATAAGGCATACCGCCCCAGTAACGGCAGATCATGAAATAGAACCAACCCCTGAAGAAGAGGGCCTGGCCCTTCACGAGCCGGAATTCTTCTTCAGAAAGCGAAGTCTCGCTCCGGTCTTTCAGGTGCTCCAGCGCAGTGTTCACAACGCGCAGCCCATACCATGAACTCTCCCATATACGGCGACGCGGGTTGCGGCTTTCAGTAATATTCGCAGATTCACCAAAGAAATAAGCATTGTTACCCCACCAGTTTCCCGTATCGAAAGCCAAAGGGGAAGCGCAACCGAGTATTTCATCTGCGAATGAGTAATTGTTCGGGGATGAAGTCTTGTCCGGGTCTGCGATACAGTTGTAGCATTGTTCGATGAATCCCTGGAAAGAGGTGAAATCATGGAACACATCTTCTTCAGTAATGTCTGATGCGGGGGCCTTGTCCAGATAATCCTCGCACGAAGAGAAGGTAAGGCCCATGAATGTCAAGAGAATGACACAACTGAATAATGTTATTGTCTTTTTCATTTCAAAGTCCTTTTTAGAATGAGAGGTCGATACCGAAATTGATACGCTTCAGGGTAGGATAGGCTCCGCCTGTAGCACTTCCGGCTGAATTGGTATCAGTCCTGTCGTCAGGCAGGTCTGACCAGAAGAACAGGTTGTTTCCGTTGACGAAGAGCCTCAGGTTGCTGCAGTGGATCTTGTCAAGGAAACGGTTCTTTGAGAACCTGTAAGAGAGTTCAATGGTCTGCAGACGCACATATGATGCATCGTAAACGAAGAAGTCACCCTTGAACTCGCCGCCTTCGGTCTGGTAACGCGGGAGGAAGGATGATGCGTTCGGATTCTCTTTCGACCAATAATCCCTGGCATGGCCGAACACTACATTATACTTGTTCTGGTAGTTGTTGAAAGAGATCGTTCGGTTGGCATTGTTGGCCCCGATGAACTGGACCATGAAATCCCATCCCTTGTAACTGGTTCCGAATATCCACGAATAAGTGTTCTGGGGCACGACGGAATAACCGGTAGGAGGAGTATCTTCAGACGATTTGATGAGACCGTCGGAGTTGAAGTCTATGATGTCATAGAATCCGGGAAGCTTATAGTTGTCATTGGTCTCCTGGGGAACGCTGGCGTAAATCTCGTCCCAGTTCTGGTAGATCTCAGTGGCAAGCTGGCTGCGTGACTGACCGATCTGGTATCCCTGATGCTTGAGGTAGAACAGCTGCAGCCTCGGGTCATCCCTGAAGATGACTTCATTCTCATTGTGGTTGATGTTAGCTTTCGCCCATATGAGAAGGTTCTTACCGATCTGCTTGTTGATTCCCAGCTCAAGTTCCCAGCCCCTTGATTTGACCTCTCCTGCATTGACGGCAGGTGCGGTAAGGGCACCGTAGTAAATAGGAATCGTTCTGGCACTTCCTGAAAGGAGGATGTCGGTACGGTGCTCAGTGTAATAATCGAAATTAAGGGTGACGAGGTCCTTCAGGAAACTGGTCTCAACTCCGTAATTCGTCTTCCTGGCTTTCTCCCAGTGAACATTGGGGTTACCCACGACCTGCTCATTGTAGAAATAGTAAGGACTGTATTTAGTCATATCCTTATTGATAGGAGCCCTTCCGGCTTTGTACCTGTACTGGGTCTGATACAGCCAGCGGGTACTGGAGACATTGTCATTTCCAACATCTCCGATACTGTAACGGAGCTTGAACTTGTTCATCCAGTTGACCTTGAACCAAGGCTCGTTGGAAATATACCATCCGAGAGCGACAGACGGGAAGAACGCGAAACGATAACCGGGGCCGAACTGTTCGGATCCGTTGTAGGCTCCGTTGAGCTCGACGAGGTAGCGGTTGTCATAATCATATGTAACACGTCCTACCCAGTCCTCGCGATAGTTCTTGAACATGGAACCGCGGGCATATTCCTCACGTTTGAAAACTCCCGTCGCAGTGACACTGTGTTTTCCGAATTCCCGCGCCCAGTTGAGCTGGAGTTGGTACATCATCCTTCTGGTAACGGGGATATAGCTCGTAAAGTTGGCGGCGAGCACTGATTCAGCCCTGTAGGTCCACGGCCGGATGACCCAGTCATAGTCTCCGCTCGAGGGAGGAAGGATCTGGGTGTACTCACTAGGATCCTGTCCCGGTCCGGTGTACAGAGAATAATCTATATATTCATACGGAACGTTGGTCGAGGCCTCGGAAGAACGGGCACTGTTACCATTATCATAGACACCGCCTTCAGAACGGATGGTGTTGTCATAGAAGATGGATGCAGAAGCCTTCAGTCCCTTCGTAATGAAATCCAGGTCCTGGTTGATGTGGAAGTCGGCGTTCAGCTGGGTCTGCCTGGTCTGGCGGAGACCTATATTATATACGATAGCCGCAGGGTTTACAGAAGTGTTCTGGCCATCCCTGAAGGTTCCCCACCTGCCATCTTCATATTTGGGAAGATACATGTCAGGAGCGAGGAAGTAGGTCGCGGACCACATCCACGAGTCAGCACGGCTGCTCGTTCCTTCGTTGTTCCAGTTAGTGTTCTTACGGGAGAAGAATCCGGCAAGGTTGAATTTCAGATGGGTGGTTTTCGTGAGGTCGAAATCGACGTTCGAACGGAAATTGAAACGGTCGAAATTGTAGTTCGGATCGTAGGTCTTGTAGTTGTCGTAACGGACGAACATGTCGCCTTCATGGAGATAGGCAAGCGAGCCGAAATACTTTATCTTCTTGCCTCCGCCCTGTACGGTTGCAGACAACTTGTGGGTGTTGAGAGAGAAATTCTTGAACAGGGCTTTCTCCCAGTCGACATTCGGATATATGACCGAATTCTCATCGCTCTGGGGCCTCTTGAACCTTTCCACTACTTTGTAGGGAAGGAACTCATTCCATGCCGTTTCGTCCAGGACACCTTCGCGCTCAAGGGTCAGGTTCTTGAGTGTAAGTGCATCGTAGGAATCAAGCTTGTCAGGCTGTTTCGACAGCATCTTCCCGGTCAGGGTATAGTTGAAATTGAGCCTGGTCTTTCCTTCGGTACCACGCTTGGTGGTGATGAGGATGACACCGTTAGCACCCTTGACACCGAAGACGGCGGTTGCAGATGCGTCCTTGAGGACTGATATCCTTTCAACCTCGTTCACGTCGATGTTGTTCATGTTTCTCTCGACACCGTCCACGAGGATGAGCGGGCCGCTGGTGTTCCAGGTGTTACGGCCGCGGATGTAAACATTCGTGGCACTGTCACCAGTAAGGATACCTCCCGGCTCTCCGGATGAAGTCGTAGTGACAAGGCCCGGGATCTGGCCGATGAGGGACTCGGTAAGGTCAGAGGTGTTTCCCGTTTTCCTCAGGTTTTCATTTCCGACCTGGGCGATGGAAGCGACCACCGACTCCTTCTTCTGGGTACCGTAACCGACTACGACTGTTTCCTCGAGGGCAAGTGCACTCGGCACCATCACTACCGAAACAGTACCCGACTGTCCGACAGTAACCGTCTGGGTCTCGTAACCGATGTAGGTAATCTCAAGTTTGTCACCGGGTTTGGCCTGGACTGTCGTCTTTCCATCCAGTCCCGTGACACCTCCTGTCCTGGTCGAAACGACCATTACTCCGGCTCCGATAGCCGGCTGGCCGCTCTCATCCAGGACTGAGACCGCCACCTGTCTCTGCTGGGCAAGGGCTTCTTCTGACACCTTGGCCCTGTTATTCGCGAGGACGAAAGGTCCGGCAAATGCACAAGCAGAGATAAGCATGAAAAACGCTGTGAGGCGATTTCTCAGATTCTGTTGTTTTTGTGACATGAGTTAATAAATGAGTTAATAAAATATAACGGGATAAAACTATTTCACTTCAGGCCTGCATGCCAGAGGAGACTCAAGACCGCTCTCCATAATGGTCTTCAGCGTGATGAAGCACGGCTCCATCATCTGGTCGAAAGTGTAAAGCATCGTGGGATTGTGGATGTTGTCATATGATGACGAACACTCGAGGGTAAGTCCCGCAGCGCCTGAGCACCAGTTGGCAATGTTCGTGAGATTGATCGTCGTAGGAAGATTATCCCTGTTGATATTGGGAACGTTCTTGCGAAGCCCGGCTGCCATTATGCGCTCATTGGCCTTCTGGAGGATCTCAAGCTCCTTGTCGATATGGGCTTGCGTATTGACCTGGCTGGGAGCGATAACGCTCGGCGCACTCTCGCAGGAGTGACCGTTGAGCTGGAAATCCACATGCCAGCGTGCCATCAGGCGGCATACTGCCTTGGCCTCTTCAGTACGCATGTCACCGGGAGCAACGTCATGCATGATGTTGTATCCTTCCGAGTTCGGATAACCGCCCGGATGGTTCACCTTATCGATGGGCAGCGGGAACCACTCCTTGCTGCCGCGCCATCCCACGAGGGAACCGTCCTCCTTCCAGGTACCCTGGCAGACCGCACGGAACACCTCATATGGCTGACCCCTCAAATGGTCGGGACTAACTGAGCGCCCGTCCATGTTCACGCATGGCATGATGATGAGCCTGTACTTGGAGCACAGAGACAACAGCTCCTGGTCCGTCTGGCCGCGGAAATCCTTGCCCGTCTCCAGCATCTTGATCAGGTTCATCGCGGCGGCGACATTCTCCGGTTCCGCCCCGTGCACACCGGCCAGGTACATGATCGTCTGCTTGTGCTCAACGTTTCCAAGGTAAGAACCTACCGATGTCGAAGAGTTGCCTGCGGACCAGTTGGTCTGGGGTGCGGGCTCATTGAAGTCTCCATAGAAATATGCATATACGGGGAATCCGAGTGGAGTGGTCGCAACCACTTCCGCACGGCCTACCTTCACGCTCTTGCACAGGTCTATGATCTCATCGGGGCGCACCTGCCAGAAATCCGGCTTCGGCTCCAGACCGGGAATCTCGTACTTGGCGAAGCCCTTTTTCTGCTGGCTGCATGCCAACAATGAAAGAAGACATGAAAAAATCAACAGCAGTTTTTTCATCTTTACAGTTAAATAGTTAAAGAGTTAATTTGATATTTGGATTTGTTTCTATTCGAATATCACCCCCGACTGTTTCAGCACTGAATCGGTCAGGGGACGCTTCGTTCCGTTGATAATGACCTCGCCGCCGATCTCGCCGTCGCGGTTGAACCAGAACGTCATCTTCTTGCCGCTGAAGCTCAGCACGACTCCGTCCCTTGTAGCATCCTTTACATATGTAGCCTTGACCGGAGTCGCATCCTTCACGTCGGTCGCAGTAAGCACATTGAGGAAACGGTCATCCGCGCTCGCTTTCTGAGGCTTCACAGACAGCCTCCATGCACCGGTGTAGGGTCCGCGGCCGTCTTTCTCCGCTCCCTTCAGATATCTCTGCCACACATCTTCGTTAAGCGGGAAGTTCATCCCGTTGGACCAGTACTCCTTGCCCGGACCGCCGATGACCTCCTGCTTAGCATTCCTCGGAAGAAGCGTCTGGCAGAAAAGCCTGCCTTCGCCGGAATCAGCACGCATCACTCCCCTCCCGACCTTCGGCTGCTCCTTCGTGTGGAGGAGCCATTCCTTCTCATATGAAGGATCGGAAGCGCCTACCCGGTCATAAACGATGAAGTAGTCCGGATACACGAACACGAACTGGCGCACAGCCTCGGTACACTTGTCGCCATAGCACGAGGTGGCATCCGATGCGATGTAGGTGAAGTCTTTGCCCGTCTCGAAAGCCTTGACCTTCGCCCCGTTAAGCTTCACCATTCCGCCGTCATTCTGCATGGCCTGAGGGTTGTCGGTCATCTTGATACCCCAGTGGTTGGGCAGGGGCTCGCCAGGCTTATGGATGAGCACCACGTTGTGGGCTACGCTCTGGGAATAGTAGTGGGCCAGGTTGTAGTCGGTCTGTGCAGCACGGCAGCCCGTATCCAGCGCAAGATGGTCGTACTTGTAGATAGTGAAGTTGTTCTCGTCGAAGTGCTTGTGCTGGCTGAATCTCGACCCCGCGGTGAAAGTGCAATAGGTCGCATCCGGCTTCCATGCGGAACGCATATGGAAGACTCCCAGGCCCTCGAAATGCCTGGCCTTCAGCGGGCTGTTCTCGATCAGGTCGACATATTTAGGATCCTCCGGATAATCCGTCTCGACAAGGAACGGGAGGATCGGATAAATGAAGCTCGAGAAATCCTTCTGCTTCGCAAAATGGCGGAGCGCTGCGGTCAGCTTCGCGCACTCCGGATCCACGTCCTTGAAGAAATGGATGTACTCGTTCAGATGCCCCCACAGCATTGACGTGGAGATATAGTTGTTATTGTGGTTCGCATCGCCCCAGCCGTCGAAACGGAGATGTTCCGGCATGTCGGCGTCGCGGATCCAAAGCCACCATATCCAGTTGGGAGTAAGCCTCATGTTCGGATACTTCCACGCTATGTTCTCACCGGTGGCGGACTCCATCGTGAACATGAAGTTGAAATGGGCATATGGATAGTTCACCAGGGAGTAACCCGGCACGGCAGAAGAAATACCGCCGTCGTCGCCTGGAGTCGTGTTGCGGTAGTCCATCATCTCGCACAGAAGCTCATAGCCCCTCTTCAGGTGCCTCGCAGCAAGAGGGTCGCAGAACCCGTCGCCATATGCGGCAAGCCCGGAGTACCACAGCATGTTGCGCATACCGTAGAAGCCGGTGGTCTTGTCACCACCGCTGTTGCGCGGCATCGTGAGGCCGGTCTCAGGCTGCACCATCTCCACATGGGTCACCAGCGGGACGATGAATGAACGTCTCTCGTCCTCGGTAAGTGCCTCGTAGATCCAGTCATATGCACAAAGCGCATTGATCCTCGTGTGGGAATACCAGTTCACCGGGTGGAGGTTGTTGGTCGCCTCGGTGTAGGCATCCACCGATGCACGCAGCATCTTCTTGGTCTTCTCGAGGTACTTCTGCTCGCCGGTCAGTCTCCACGCGAGGGCGCACATAGCCGACTCCTTTCCGAACTCCACTACCGAAGGGGCAGGGACATCGGGATGCGTGTAGGCCAGAGGGCCCGTGTTCGATGCAACCGGGTTGTCCGGAAGGGCGTCAACCGCCTTCAGCAGGGCCGCTTTGGCGGGGGCTGCCGGGCCGTCCGCCCTGGCTGCAATCTCTTTCCATGTGTCTGCATTGAAGAAGATCCTCGGGTGGTCCGGACGGATCTTCGGCTGGGCCTGCAATGCAACTCCTGCCACCAGGATGACTGCGGCGGACAAGAGAAATCTGTTGATGGAACGCATTTTGGGTTACTGTTTTTGGTTATTGGTTACTTTATCAGGTTATTTGTAATCGAATATCACCCCGGACTGTTTCTGTACCTGGTCCGTAAGCGGCCTCCTCACTCCGTCTATCTCCACCTCGCCGCCGACCTCTCCGTCGCGGTTGAACCAGAACGTCATTTTCCTGCCGTCAAAGCTCAGGACGACACCATCCCTGGCAGCATCCTTTACATATGAAGCCTTAACCGGGGTCGCATCCTTCACGTCTGTCGCAGTCAGTACGTTGAGGAACCTGTCGTCCCTGTTCGCGGACGATGGCCTCACCTCCAGCCTCCAGGACCCTAGATACGGGCCCCTGCCAAGCCTCTTGGCCTCTTCCTGATACCTTTCGTTGACCTCCTCGTCAAGCGGATAATTGCGTCCTCCTGTCCAATACTCCCTTCCAGGGCCTCCCTCGACATGGAGCACGGCCTTGGCAGGAAGGAAAGTCTGGCAGAACAGACGGCCTTCACCGGAATCGATGCGCGTAAGGCCTTTCCTTACAAGAGGTTTATCCTTCATATGAAGCAGCCACTCTTTCGCATATGAGGCATCCGAAGCGCCTACACGGTCGTAAACGATGAAATAGTCCGGATAGATGAAGACGAACTGGCGGACCGCCTCGGTGCACTTGTCGCCATAGCAATCCGTAGCATCGGAAGCTATGTAGGTGAAATCGCCTCCCGTCTCGAAAGCCTTGACCTTCGCCCCGGTAAGCTTGACCATGCCGCCATAATTCTTGTTGGCCTCAGGATCCTTCAGCTTGATGCCCCAGTGAACGGGAAGGGGTTCGTCCGGTTTGTGGATCAGGACCACGTTGTGCGCCACGCTCTGGGAATAGTAATATGCCAGGTTGTAGTCGGTCTCAAGGCACCTGTCACCGGTGTCCAGCGCAAGGTGGTCATGCTTGTAGATCGTGAAATTGTTCTCGTCGAAATGCTTGTGCTGCTCGAGCCTGGCACCGGCCATGAACGAACAATAGGTCGCATCAGGCTTCCAGGAAGAACGCATATGGAACACACCGAGCCCTTCGAAATGCCTGGCTTTGAGCGGGCAGTCTTCCAGTTTCCTGAGATACTCCGGGTCCTCCTCCCAGTCCGTTTCGATTACGAAAGGAAGGACAGGATAGACCGACATGGGAATTTCCCTGGAACCTGAATAATGGCGAAGCGCCGCCGTCATCTTCGCACATTCCGGATCAACATCCTTGAAGAACTGGATGTACTCGGAAAGCTGCATCCACAGATTGTTCGATGAGATGTAATTCTGGTTGTGATAGGAATCACCCCAGCCGTCAGTGCGCAAATGCTCCGGCATCTCGGCATCTCGGATCCAGACCCACCATACCCAGTTCGGGAGAAGCCTCATGTTTGGATAGTCTTCAGCGATGTTATGCCCTGTCGCTGAGAGCATAGTGAACATGAAGTTGAAATGGGCATATGGATAATGCCCCAGAGAATATGCAGGTGCTGCCGAGGATATGCCGCCGTCATCTCCCGGAGTGGTGTTGCGATAATCCAGCACCTCGCAAAGCATCTCATATCCCTTCTTCAGGTGCCTCTCGGCCATCTTATCGCAGAATCCGTCTCCATATGCGGCAAGCCCCGAATACCAGAGCATGTTCCTCATACCGTAGAATCCTGTCTCTTTGCTTCCGTCGCTGTTACGGGCGATGTTCATTCCCGTTTCGTTCTGGACCAGCTCGACATGGGTCGCAAGAGGCACGATTATCGACCGCCTCTCGTCCTGTGTAAGCGCCTCATAGATCCAGTCATATGCACAGAGAGCATTGATCCTGGAATGGGAATACCAGTTGACCGGGTGGAGATTGTTCGTAGCCTCGGTATAAGCATCGACCGAGACCTTAAGCATCTTCTTGGCTTTTTCGAGGTACTTCTGTTCCCCGGTAAAGCGCCAGGCAAGGGCACACATTGCCGCTTCACGGCCGAACTCCTTCACCGGAGGAATAGGGATGCCACGGTCGGCCATCCTGACGAACCCGGTGTTCTCGGCAACCGGATTGTCCGGAAGGGCATCAACATCCCGAAGCAACTTCGCCTTGGCTGCAGCTGCCGGGCCGTCAGCCCTGGCGGCAACCTCCTTCCAAGTGTCTGAATTGAAGAATATCCTGGGATGGTCAGGACGGATCTTAGGCTGTGCGAAAGCGCAATATGCGCCGGCAGCAAAAAGGACGAAAAACGCAAAAATTTTTTTCCTTTCCATAAACCTTGCCTCGTGTTAATTGTCTAATAGTGTCAAATGGGTATAGTACACCATAAAATTAGACAATGCACGTAGCAACGGGCGAAAGGATAAAATCAGATAATATTATTATTCTTTCAATGAATGATAATTATTTTCCAGCCGCTTTTTTAGCATATTCTCTCGGCGTGACGCCGAAAGCAGCCTTGAAACATTTGGCAAAATAAGAGACGCTTGTGAATCCAACCGCATAGCAGACCTCTGTGATGCTTACATCTGAATTGTTCTTCAAAATACGCGCAGCCTCTGCCATCCGGCGGTTGTTCACATAATTGCCTGGTGTCGTGCCGGTTTCTTTTTTTATCTTGCGGATCAATGTGGACTGGCTCATTCCCATCTCGGTTGCAAGGAACTCATTGGAAAGATCAGCGTCCAGACTGTCCCTGACAAGATTTTCAAAATGCTCAAGGAAACGATTCCGTTTTTTCTGGCGTACGGCAATCATTTCGTCATTCATTTTTGCGATTTTCGGCTCAGGGGGATCTATAACGGGCAATGTCAGGACAAAACAAAGCCCTTCATCCACACTTTCGTCCAGTACCAGGTCACCGGAATGTGACCTGGCAAGAGACCTGGCTAGAGAAAGGCCGATTCCGATAAAGCCCGAACTGTCTGTTTTAGATTCAACATGACGTTGAGTGTAAGGTTTGAAAATCTCCTCTGCACATCCCGGTAGCAGCTTTGCCCCGTCATTGACAACCCGCAGCATAGCTTTGCCCCCATCTACTGAAAGACCGATGTGCATATATGTCCTGGCATATTTGAGCGAATTCATCATCAGGGTCCCCAATAGTTTGCCGAGGGCTGGTCTGTCAGCGGAAATCCAGACTTGCTTTTCATCAGTATTGAATTCAATGCTGACACCTTTTTCGTCCGCAAAGGAAGAAAAGAAGCTGACCTGGCTCCTGACCCTGTCCACAAGATTTATCGCACAAGGATTAATGACATGCTCCTGACTGTCTAACCACATGAAATTAATCAAGTCGTTAACCAGATTCTTCAGGTTGACGATAGTCCGCTCCATCGCTTTCATTTCATCAAAGACTTCCTCTCCCCTGACGCAATGCGCCTGGGTCTTTTCGGAAGCATCCGATGTCTGCTTATGTCTGGGCTTTGACAAAAAATTCATGTCGTTACTAATTAATGCAGTCTTTACAAAGGTATCGCTTCAAAAGGAATGAAATTGTAAAAAAACACTCAAATAAGAATAAAATAATTGCATTTTTCCCTCCCCTCGTAACAACAAGGGAAGGGAAAATCGTGTCATCCAAAGCCAGTAAACGGCTTTATATTGAAAAAAAATTTCTACTTCTGGGAGATGGAAATTTCATTTCCGGCGGCGTTCCAGTCTACGGTCATGACCTTGCCGCCAACCATCACTTTCTGAAGTCCGTTCTCGTTCGACAGGACCTTTATGCTGCGTGCGGCAATCTTGGCCGCCTTCGCGCCCGTCTTCCCATTCGGGAGCACGGCATATGCATATGATGCATTCTTCGGGTCCTTGCCGTGGTCTATCCATATGTCCAGGAGATCCATGCTCACCTCGTCTTTGGACTGGGCCGGATGGATCGGGTACCATGAGCCTGTGTGCTTGTACGGAGCTATCTTGTAAGTGTTTCCGTCGAGTAGTACATATGTCGTCCCTTCATGGCTGACCCATTTCTCTGAGGTAGTGACCTTCCCTTCGAGCCTCCTCTGGTCTATGGCGGTCACCACGTCGTATCCAAGCCCGGGATCCAAGGTGATACCGGCACCGAGGCATATGATTCCTTCGGGTGTGAAGAACCAGGCCTTGTGGGCATGCACACCTGCACGGTTGTACTCCATAGCCGTCACGAGAACATCGCCGACCACCTTGCCGAAGACTCTGGAAGACTTATTGTAAGGGGTTTTCTCGTCCGGAGTGCCCCAAAGCGGCTTCCCGTTGTCATAGCTGGTGACTCCAGGGACATGCTTCCAGTTCCAGCATGCCGAAACGTCTTCATATTCATCTCCGTCCCTGCGGGAAAGCATGGCTCCGTCCGAAGAGAAATAGCCGAGCATATTCTCCTGGTTGGTGTGCTCGTATCCTATGATCCTGTCGGACTGCATGCGGACCGAAGCATACCAGTCCTTTGTACGGTAAACTCCGTAATCGGAATATGGATAATATTTCGCTCCGGTGAGATTGTCCATCGGTATATCCAGCCTGGTGGCTGAAGCCTTTGCCCCGCGTGCCTTGGAGGCCTGTGCGCCGGGAGTGATCTGCCTGCCGCAAGCCGACATGTCGAACATCCCTTTCCAGACAACCCAGCGAAGGCCTTCCCTGACATAGCTCTTGAGGATTTCCTCCTGTTCCTTGCTGAAAGCCAGGGGAGTGTCCTTGAATGCCAGGTAGAACTCGGACATTTCGGAAGCATATGAGCCACCGTAATTTCCAAACTGGAGCTGCGGGCCATGCTGATGGTAGGACCAGTCGGGCTGGATGCCTTCCTTGGTAGTCACGCAGATCTCCGAAGCGATGCTGTCGCGGCACTGGCGGACGAAGTCCTTGTCGTCCTCCAGAAGGCCCCTGAGGAGCCAGTTGCGGGCAGCCCAGATCTTGTTCTGGCCGGTACGCCAGTACTTTAGCTGGTTCATCACATCAACAGTGTTCTTGATCTCCTCTTCGGTGAGCTCGTCACGCAGCCATATGCCCGTGAGGCCGAATTCATATGGCACGGCGATTTCGTTATACCACCAGTTGGGGCATATGGGCCTGGTCTTGAACCAGTAGTCGAGTCCCTTGCGGGCTGCGGCGAGGACCTCGGGCCTGGGGTCATAATGCCATGCCGTGGACAAGGTTACGAGCCTGCTGGGATGCTCGTTGGTCTTCCACGCGCCGCGAAGTGTGTCATGGTAGTCTATGTCCGACCATGAGCCGTCGGGATTCTGGGTCGAAACCAGATTGTCCACTACCTCTTTGTCAGGTTTATGGAGCCTGGTTTCCAGATACTTGTAAACGTGGTCTCCGCCGATATGAGAGGTCAGGAGAACAACAGTAAGCAAAAGTGCCTTGATCATGGTTTTCCAATTTTAGTGCATGTAAAACAAAGATAATGAAAAAGTGCTTCAAAGTGTTATATTTGCAACGACAATCATCGTTGCATATGCGTACATACCTTTACCTCGCCGTAATTGCCGCGGCCGCCACAACCGTGCTTTCCTGCGCCCGCAGCGAAGTCTTCCTGACTGAAGAAGACGGATTTTTCCATATGAAAGGAGTCGTGCTCAGCGTAGATGACCTTTCAACCCTCGACTGGCCCGCACTCGCGGCCGAAAACGGGATAAACACTATCGGAACGCATATCTTCCCGGACCAGGTAGCCGAATTCAGCAAAACCGAAAAAGGCAAGGAATTCTACGAATCCTGCCGGAGGAACGGAATCGAAGTAGAGCACCAGCTCCACTCGATCAGCCAGCTCCTTCCCCGCGAGCTGTTCGCAGAAGACTCAACGATGTTCCGGATGGACTCTAAAGGCCGGCGCACCCCCGTGGACAACTGCTGCATCCATTCCGAGAAGGCCCTTGAAACCATAGCTGCGAATGCCGTGGAATATGCCAGGATCCTGAAGCCGACGAACCACAGGTACTATTACTGGATTGACGACGGCAAGCCGGTCTGCATGTGCCCGTATTGCTCCCAGTTCTCCCCCAGCGAGCAGGCCCTGATCATCGAGAACCGCATCCTGAAGGCTCTCAAGACCATCGACCCGGATGCAATGCTGGCGCATCTGGCTTATCAGAACACCCTCCCGGCCCCTGTGAAAGTCCAGCCGGAGTCCGGCATCTTCCTGGAATTCGCCCCGATCCACCGCAGATGGGACCGGCCCCTTTCCGACCCCAATGCTCTGGGCACTCTCCATGGAAACACCCTCACCCATGGAGACTATCTTAAACTCCTGGAAGACAACCTGAAAGTCTTCCCGGCCGAGACCGCCGTAGTCCTCGAGTACTGGCTGGACTCATCCCTTTTCAGCCGTTGGAGGAAACCCGCGGTGAAAGTCCCGTGGAACCGGGAAGTCTTCCTCGACGACCTGGGTACATATGCCAAATACGGAATCCGCGACGTCACTACGTTCGCGGTGTACATGGATTCCACGTATTTCAAGGCATATCCTGACAAAAGGCCACTGAAAGAATATGGCGTTGGACTGACGGAATACGGGAAGGTTCAACCCAAGCCGTTCAAGATTTTCACCAGGAGGCCCGTGTGGAATAGTATAAGGCCTATTACGAGCTTCCATGCCCCCTGGGACGGCCTGGATGACGAGACGGAATTCAGGTGCGCCGCAACCCATGACAGCCTGTTCTTCCGGTTCAACGTCAAAGACGCAACCCCCACCAGCGCGGAATCCTATAAGGATGAAATGGATGTCGTGCACGAAGACCGGGTGGAAGTCTTCTTCTCGCCGGTCGAAGGGATGAAAGAAACCTATTACGGAGCGGAGGTGGATTTCCTCGGGCGCATCCTGGATTACTCCTGTGATTACTACAGGCACTTCCATTACGAGTGGGATTTCTCCACCATGAAGGCTGCCCACGAGAATTACGACGGAGGCTACAGCGTAACCATCTCCGTCTCACGGAAAGAACTGGAAGACTTGGGAATACGCCTCAAGGACGGATTCTTCTTCGGGGCTTTCAGGGCCGATTACCGACCGGATGAGAGCGTCAACTGGTACTCGATGAAACTGACCCGTGACAAAGCCGCCGACTTCCACAAACCCAACGTCCTCTTCCCGGCTGTAGTCAAGTAATAAGAATATATTCTGGCAGATCGCTCCAGGCTCAGCGTCTCCTGCCGCCCTTATTGCGACGCTGCTTGGATTCCTTGATGGCTTTGGCGACCTTGGCCTTCCTGGCCTTCTTGTTCCCCGGTACCGGGAATTCAGGCCGGTTCAGGCCGTAGGGAGCCCACTGATCATCATGGGCATGGCTACCATGGAGAAGTTCCTCAGGTTCAACCAGTTCGAAATCCAGGATACGCTGCTCAAGGTTAGTCCCCTTGACTTTTATCCGCACAGAATCCCCGAGGCTGTAGGTGTGGCCGCTGCGCCTTCCGACCAGCCTGTAATGTTCCTCATCAAACTCATAGAAATCTGACCTGATGTCCCTCAGGGCCACCATACCCTCGATCTTGGTAGGCTCGATCTCCACGTACATCCCCCAGCTGGTAATTCCCGAGACATGGCCGTCATATTCATTCCCGACCTTGTCCTCCATGAATTCCACCATCTTGTACTTGATGCTGTCCCTTTCGGCGTTGGCGGCGATCACTTCCCTCTCGGAAGCATGCTTGCACTGTTCCGAGAAGTACTCATTGTCCTGGGACTTGGCTCCCTCGAGATATCTGGTCAGCAAGCGGTGGACCATGTCGTCCGGATAGCGCCTGATCGGGGATGTGAAATGGGTGTAGAACCGGAAAGCCAGCCCGTAATGACCTATGTTGTCCGTTGAATAGCAAGCCTTTGCCATCGACCTGAGGGCCAGCATCTCCAGAGCCCCGAATTCAGGTTTGTCCTTGGCCTCAGCGAGAAGGGAATTGAGGGATTTGGCGGCCTCCTTGCCGGTTGATGTGTCTCCCAAAGTGTAGCCGAAAGTACCGGCGAATCCCCTGAGTCCTTCGAGCTTTTCGGTGTTTGGAGTGTCATGGACACGATAGACGAATGTCTTGGCATCCTTGCGCGCCTTCCCGTCAAACTTACCTTCCGTAGCAATGAATTCCGCGACGGAGCGATTCGCCAGCAGCATGAATTCCTCGATCAGCCAGTTGGCCTCCTTGGAAATTACCTGATGGACGCCAAGAGGCTTTCCGTTTTCATCCACATCCACCTTCATCTCCGGCCTCTCGAAGCTGATCGCGCCGGCTGCAAAACGCTGTTTGCGGAGTTTCGACGCAACTGCCCAGAGATCCAGGATGGCCTGCTTTATTTCGGAGCTGCACTTGGGATCCTCATCGGCAGCGACCGAGCCGCTGTCAATTATAGCCTGGGCCTCTTCATATGCAAAACGATGGTCCGAGCATATGACAGTGCGGCCGAACCACCTGTCGGTCACTTTACCTTCGGGTGTCATCTCGAACACCGCGCTGTAGGTCAGTTTGTCCTCATGCGGACGCAGCGAACAGAGCTTGTTGGAGAGCTTTTCTGGAAGCATGGGTACAGTCCTGTCCACAAGATAGACAGAAGTTCCCCTGGCCTGGGCCTCCTTGTCCACTATGTCGCCCGGCTTCACATAATAGGTCACATCGGCGATATGGACTCCCACTTCGTAATTCCCGTTCCCGAGTTTCTTCAGTGACAAGGCATCGTCGAAGTCTTTCGCGTCCGCGGGGTCTATGGTGAAAGTAAGAGTATTGCGGAAGTCCTTCCTGCCTTCAAGGTCCTTCGCGGTAATCTCCTCAGGAATAGCATCGGCCGCATTCTCCACTTCGGGTTCGAAGCGGTAAGGCAGGCCGTATTCCGCCAGGATGGCATGCATCTCCGTGTCATTCGCACCCGGCTCACCGAGCACATCCACGATATACCCGTGAGGATTGGGCTCTCCCCTCTCCCAGGAATCCACCACCGCGGCCACCTTGTAGCCCCTCATTGCCGTCAGTTCCGTGCTCTTGCCGTCAACGGTCTCGAAGAGGTCCTTTACAGTGAACGAGCCGTCCTCATGCCTTACCAGGCAACCTTTCGGATTCTGGGGCATATGTCCGAGGATCGGGGCTCCGGACTCGTTCAGGATACTTATGGAGATGTCATATGGCATGGTCTTGCTCTGCATGAGCACCCAGGCCTGCTTTCCTCCAGCGATATGCAGAATGCCCACGAACGGGGTCTTTGAACGCTCGATTATCTCCAATATCTCTCCTTCGCGCCTGCCGTCACGTCCGGAGCGCTGGGCCACAGCCACAATCACCTTGTCCCCGTTGAGAGCCCCGCGGGTCTTCGATGCCTTCACGAAGACATCATTCCCCTTGTCAGCAGGATCTTCCACGAATACATATCCTTCCCTGGCCATCCTCACC